>Ga0209277_10001401_pt1 | contig 11811 bp, 12 predicted proteins | sample JI81AbrownDNA_FD_187503 | JGI IMG/M metagenome (GOLD analysis project Ga0209277, IMG submission 187503) | Wastewater effluent complex algal communities from Wisconsin, to seasonally profile nutrient transformation and Carbon sequestration -... | ecosystem: Engineered > WWTP > Effluent > Algae... | reverse complement strand
GGCGCGCAGATCGCCGACCAGCCGCCCCTGGCCGTCGGTGATCACCAGGCCCCTTCGTGCTGCCTCCCGACATAGCGCGTCCAGCCGCGGATCCGCAAAGCTTGCCGGTGGATCGTAGGCCTGCAGCTGCAACCCGGCGACCGCGAGCAAGCCGTCGGCGCTGGGCTGATCCCGTTGTCCGGAGGGACCACACAGGCCAGCAAGCGCGGTTCGCAACGGTGATGTCCGGGGCTTCATGGTGCAGCAGGTGCAGGGCACCCCATCGTGCGTCTCAGTCCGGCACCGCGCAACTCGAAACCCCGGTCCAACCCCCCGTCCAAACCGCCCGCCGACTTCAGTTCAGCGGCTGCTTCGAACTGCGCCCGAGAAACTCGAGCGGCTCTTCTTCCAGCGCGCGCAGCGCCTCGTCCAGGGCCTGCTGGTCGGTTTCGAAGTGCTCGTCCCACACGTGCGAGGTGTTCTCGGCGTCGACGATCTCCAGAATCCACCGGTGGTCGGAATCGCCGTAGATGTCCACCCGCACCGTGACGCCGTTGCGCGTGACGTGCTGGCTCAGCGGCGACTCGACGAAGTCGGGCTCGTCGTCATCTGCGGCCATGCCGTTCTCCTCAGCGTCATCGTCCTGCGCCGACCGGATCTTCCTCGACATGACAGTCGACATCGTCTCCAGGCGCTGACCGCGCGAGCGCTTGCAGGACTGCACCGCCTTGTTGATCTGTTCGTCGGCGACGATCGTCATCTGCTGCAGGTTGCGCAGCAGCCCCTTGAGCTCGTGATCCGGGGCCGGCTTCGTGTCGTCGGCGAGGAGTCCGGCGGCGCCTTCGAACATCGCATGCAGCTCGGCGAGGGCCACCACGGCCTCATGCGCTTTCTGCGGCAACAGCATCTCGTGGTCGGTGCCGAACAAGCCGTCAACGAAACCCTTGAGCTCCTGCGCGCGCATGCGGGCAAGTTCAAGCAGGGTCTGGCGCGTCGGCAGGACCTCGAAGCGCGGCAGCCGGAACGGCGTGCGCGCGTTCTGGTGTTCCGAGAGGCGGTTCCAAAGGCCGTGCACGATGACCCCCATCACCTCCTCGACCTCGTCGGCAGACGCGAACTCGGGCAACTCGCCGCCCCAGGCCTGGGCAAACGGCGTCATCGGCGATACCTCCATCCGGGGGCTGGCAATCGCGCCCAGCAGGAGGGTGCGCAGCGCATGCAGCGGCGTCGGGCAGCGGTAGCGCGCCAGCAGGGCCTGAACGTCCTTATCGGTCGATGTGCCGCGGCCAGGAGGGGATTTGGTTGAGCTCATGAACGGAAAGAGTTGATCAGGGGTTCTGGCGCTGACACCTCGGTCCGTCCCAGCGCGCTCGCCGGTGCGGCATCATGTTCACGGCGTCTGCTGCGCCACATGCTTGACGCGAAGGATCTCGACCGTGCGGGAGGTGTCGATCACCCGATAGAAGGCAATGTAGTTTGCGTGCAGCACGAGTTCGCGAACGTCGGCCGGCAGCCCTGGCCGGCCTTCATGGCCGAGCAGCGGATGCTGGGCCAGCGGCTGGACCTTCTCGCGCAGCTTCTTGCCGAAGGTTCGCGCACGGGTCGGACTGTCCTGGGCGATGTAGCGAACGATGCTGCGCAAGTCTTCCGACGCCTTGGGCCGCCATGCAATGCGGTAGTCGGCCCCCGACATCAGTCCCCAAGCTCCGGCCGCCAGGACTGCACGATCGCCTTGAACTCGGCCTCGTAGCCCAGGCTATCGGGGTAGCGGTGAACGCGGCCGATCAGGCCGAACACGGTCGTCATGTCCGCCACGATGTCGGTGTCCAGCGCCCACAGCGAGGTCAGATCGAAGGCACCGCAGCTGCCTGTGTTCCACCAGGCCAGCAGAAAGTCCGCTACGACCCGGCTCTGCCCGGAGTCGCGCTTCGCATGCGCGAGCAGGCGCTCGAGCGCCAGCACTTCCTCGGTGGTGATCGCAGCGGGCGGCGTTTCAGCGGCGGCAGCCAGCATCGCCTGCGCAATGACCTGATCGGGCTGGCGCGGCGTCGTGCTCATGCGCCTTTCCTTCGTGCGAAGCTGGCACGCTGGAGCTCGATCGCATCGATCTCGGCGTCCATGGCCGCCATGACCTCGTCGTGCGGGACGCTCGGGCGCGGATCGTCCAGCGACTCCTGGATCTCGCCGGCGAGCCACCGGTTGTGGGCCGCGGCCTGGTGGGCCGTGCGCATCGCTTCGGCCTGGCTGGAGCGACTGCGGCTCATGTCCTTCGCGTCGGGGTTCCAGTCCGTGGCGTCGAGCTGCGCCACGGCGATGCCGACCTCGCGCAGCAGGATCATGGCCGAAGCCGGGTTGCCGAAGCGGCGCGGCTCGGTGCTGCGGGCCTTGGCCAGCACGGCGTCCTGGCCACTGCGGGTGGCGATGCGCAGCATGAAGGCGCCGCCCTGGCCCTTGAGCGTGACACCGGCGACGCCGCCGGCCGCCGCCGTGGCGCGCAGTTGTTCCAAGGTCATGCTGTGCATAGGATCTACCGCATCAGAGATGGAATCATTGTGCACGGTTGACAGAAGTCGTGCAACGACCACCGGCCCAAGCGCGAGATTCGATGAGAGTGCGGAAGCATCGAGCCGCCAGGGCGACGAGGACCCTGGTCAAGCCAGCGCTGGCGGGAGCAGCGCTCATCTCGTATGCTTCTGGCGCGATTGTCGCCAAAACCGGTAATGCGCGACGATAATGCTTATGTCAACTTGACTGGCAATTGCGCGGGCGGCCGGGCGTGCGGCGGACTGTTGAGCGACGGCGGCGCTCGGTTGGCGTGCGGACTGCCCATCCGGTTAACCACGGGATCGTCAACACGCTCACGTTCGTGTGACACTCGGCAGGTTTGAAAATGCTGCGCCGCAGCGGAGGCATGCAACGGGCCCATGACGATGACGACCGCCACCAAGACCGCGACGAAGAACCGAACCAAGCTGCCGTCCAGGAGGACTGCCGCTGGGTTGCCGTCGTTCGCGCTTCAGGCGTCACCTGGCCACGGCGTGCTGAGACTGAGCGACCCCGCTTTGAAGCCGGACATCGCGAGGCTCAAGGAAAAGCTTCGCAGTGACCCCAAGTTCGCGCTTGCAACACTTCAGAGTGCCGGCATCGCGACACCCACTGGGAAACTGAGCAAGCGGTTCAAGGGCTGATCCTCGCCCGACCGTATGTGGGACCTGTACAAGTTCCAGCCCAGTTTCGTCCTCGGCTTCCACGGCTGCGACAAGAGCGTCGCTGAGCGAGTGCTCGCTGGCAAACAACACCTGCGGTACAGCAACAACAAGCACGACTGGCTGGGCAACGGCATCTACTTCTGGGAGTCGAGCCCACAACGCGCGATGGAGTGGGCGGAGTTTGTCCGAGACAACCCATCCGTCTCAAGTGGCAAAGTGAAAGCGCCGGCGGTCGTGGGGGCGATCATTGATCTTGGTCTTTGCGGCCTGCTTCACGATCGTGCCTTCCTCGAAGAACTCCGGCAGGCGCACGACCTTTTGAACGAAGCGCATGAATCTACAGGAGTCCCCTTGCCATCGAACACGGGGGGCCAGGACAAGCCTCGCCGGTTGCTGGATTGCGCCGTGATTGAGTACCTCCATGCGCTCCGCAAGCAAGGCGGGTGGGAAGAGTACGACACCATCAGGTCGGTCTTCAGCGAAGGCGGCGACCTCTATCCCGGAACGACATTCACGCAGAAGAGCCACATCCAACTGGTCGTCCGCAACGAGCGGTGCATCCGCGGCTACTTCCGGCCCATCCAGGTCTAGCTAGGTAGACTTTCGTTCGACTCGCGCGATGTGAGCAGCAGCGGCGCTGACGTCAGAGACGGGCCGCATTCGGACATCTTTCTGATCGGCCAATGCCTCGATTTGGGCGAGAACCTGGCGCCTCACCGGATGGCGGTGGTTGCCTACGAGAATCAGTTCGAACTCACCCGGCCGCTCTTCCGGCAGCAAGCCAATGAGCTTCGGTCGCTGGCTCACGAATCGGCGCAGCGCTTGCAGTTCGAAAAGCTTGCTGAACGCACGCTCTGCACTGCCTTCGACGCCGCGCTGACTCTCAGTCAGTTGCATGAAGTAGCAGGCCAGGTTCTGGCCGAGGAAGTCGACACGCAGCGGTTGGCTGCTGTCGACAATGTTCAGTGGACGGTTGAACCGGGGCACGAGGTGCTCTGTGCGCGGATTTCCCTTCACCTGCTGCCTGACACGGCGCACGATGTTTGAAGCTCTCTGCTGGGCGGGCAGCGAATAGGCCGTCATCAGTTGGTGCAGCGCGCTCTGCTCCTGAAGGAGGAAGGCGGCGGCGGCGTCGACAGTCTGAGCCGTGAATGCGTCTTCGCGCGCGAGTTCGGCGGTCTCAAAAGGAGGCACCCAGGGCTTTGGATCCATCGACGTCCAATGCTCGGCCAAGGATCTGCACATGGCCTGTGCCAGTGTGGCCAATGCGACACCCGCCCCGCCGAAAGCGCGCTCAGCCTTTTCGGAATCGAGCGCCGTCCGAACGTGGACCGAGCCGTCGACGAGTTGCAGCACGACACCGGCGGTGAGCTTTTCGCTCGACACCAGCCCGGGACTGAACTGGATGAGCGCCCTGCGGCCGCTCACTCGCCCGGGTTCGGCAAGTTCAATTGAGGATGTCCCAGGCGATTGCACAGTAGTGAGTGAGTGATGAGAAGTCGGTTTTGAACGAAGTTCAGTAACTGGGTTCGTTCGCGCTTTGTGTGCCACCGTCGCACACCGGTCGCCGCGATCGCTTCCTCAAGGTCGAGGGCGAGCGTGTTGTCGTTGAGCCACCGCTGTACGCGCTTCAGGTGATCCGCGCGGTCGGCCAGCGGGAAGGCGGACTCGATCAGCTTGGCCAGGACGTTTGGAAACGCCTGCTGCTGAAGTGACTTCAGGGAAGACACCTCGGCGGCCTTGCCGCCCAGTGCCTGGGCGTGATCGATCAGCCAGAGGTTCTGAGCCGCGAAGACGATGTTCCCCAGGTTCCGGTCTGGGTTGGCCATCCACTCATCGAATGCTGTGGTCGGCAGCAACTGCCGCCACGTCATGACAAGGCGCAGGGCATGCTCGCTGTCTTCGCGCAAGAGTTGGGCACAGCTGTCGCCACCGACCGAGGCGCTGGCGAAAACCAACGTCACATCCGCCGCACGGTCGATCAGCCGCGATGTCGGTAAATCGCCCCTTCCAATCTTGACGATCAACGGTTCGGGGACGGGCAGGCCGATTGCGCGGCCGATCACCGCACACACCAGCTCCGCGACGATGTGCCTCGCCGTACCGATTCGCAAGTACAGCGGGACGTCCTCATCGGGCCCCGACTCGCTGTACGCCGTTCCAACCCAGAGCTCGTCACCGCGTCGGCTGGCGTTTCGCCGCTTGACGCGAATCGCACCCTGATTCAGGCGCAGCACCCGCACTGGCGCGAGCGACTGACCTGGACTTCCCGGGTCGGGGCCCAGGTCGCCATCCAGTAGGCTCGAGCGGCGAGTCACCCGTGGGACGCGGACCCTCCGCTGCCGTTCTGATTCGCCAAGCACGTGGACTTCTTCCCAGTTGATCCGGCCATCGTCGACTGCCCGCCAAGATGCGGCGCAGGCGGCCGGGCTCTGACCTGACGGTGGAGTGTTCAGCGACTTTAGCCGAGACCTGCACGCTGCCGGTCTCGTCCTCGAGCGACGCGAATATCACGTCGTTGGCACCGGTCGCTCGCTGCCAGCGTGGAGGGCCGAGATCCGTGCATTGACTACGCTCAAGCTTGTCACCGAGGAGCCGAAATCCCATCCGGGGTCGCGTGACGTACGCCGCCTTGAGCACATCGAGGAGCGCATCGCCGTGTCACGGGTATCCACAGCAGCGGGCGGTCGCGTCGTATCGACACGCCCGCAAGTGAAGACGGGCTTCTTCGCGTACCACGGCGTCTGGGCGCCCGGCGTGCGCCTGTTCCGGGCGCTCGGGTTCAGCACCAAGGCGACGATCATCTCGCTGGCCTTCGTGATCCCGTTCTTGGGCCTGATTCTCTGGCAGATGGATCACCAGGCCACCGAGGCGCTCAAATCCCGCAAGGACGCCACGCGCCAGCATGTGGAGATCGCCTACGGGATCCTGGCCGCAACGCACAAGCAGGAAGCGTCCGGGCAGCTCAGCCGAGACCAGGCCCAGGCGCTGGCCAAGCAGACGATCGCCCAGCTTCGCTACGAGGGCAACGAGTACTTCTGGATCAACGACATGCAGCCGCACGTCGTCATGCACCCGATCAAGCCCGAGCTCAACGGCAAGGACGCCTCGGGGATCAAGGACCCGAACGGCTTGCCCGTCTTCACGGCCTTCGTGGATCGGGTGCGCGAGAGCGGCAAGGGCTTCGTCGCATACCAGTGGCCCAAGCCCGGCAGCGACAAGCCGGTCGACAAGATCTCGTACGTCCAGGGCTTCGAACCCTGGGGCTGGGTGATCGGCTCGGGCATCTACATCGGCGACGTGCGCGAGGCCACCCTGCGACAGATGACTTGGATGAGCGGCGTCGTCGCCGCTGCGCTACTGCTGGCCGGCTACCTCTTCCTGAGCTTCTATCGAGTGATGGAGGGCGGCCTGAACGAGACGCGCCGCCACCTGCGCGCCATGACCGACGGTGACCTGACGACGTCCCCCTCGCCCTGGGGCCGGGACGAAGCCGCGCAACTGATGCTCGAGCTGCGCAACATGCAGGAATCCTTGCGGCGCATGGTGTCGAGCGTGCGCCGGTCGAGCCATGAGATCGTGCAGTCGAGTGGCGAGGTCGCCACCGGTGCGATGGACCTGTCGGCGCGCACCGAGCAGACTGCTGCCAACCTGGAGCAGTCGGCCGCCTCCATGGAACAGATCTCGGCGACGGTCCGCAGCAGTGCCGACCACGCCAGCGAGGCGGCGCACGTGGCCGCTGGCAACGAGGCGCTTGCGGCCGAGGGCGGGCAGGTTATGCACGACGTCGTGAAGACGATGGAGTCGATTCGTCAGTCGTCGACGAAGATCAGCGACATCATCGGCACGATCGACGGCATCGCGTTCCAGACGAACATCCTCGCGCTCAACGCCGCGGTCGAAGCTGCGCGTGCCGGAGACCAGGGACGCGGGTTTGCTGTCGTCGCTGCGGAGGTTCGTTCACTGGCCCAGCGCTCGGCGAACGCCGCCCACGAGATCAAGGACCTGATCTCGGGCAGCGTCTCTCAAGTGAATGCAGGAAGCGCCGTCGTCGATGCGGCCGGCGCCAAGATGGCCGGCATCGTTCAGGCGTCCCAGCGCCTGAATGGGCTGCTCTGCGAGATCGCGAACGGCACCCGCGAACAGAGCCAGGGCATCGTGCAGATCGGCCAAGCCGTCAACGAGCTGGATCGGATGACCCAGCAGAATGCCGCCCTTGTCGAGCAGACCGCGGCCGCAGCGTCGGCCATGAAGCAGCAGGCCACGGCACTTGCAGCCGAGGTGGATCGCTTCCGGATGCCCGCAGGCGTGGAAGGCTGAGCGGGAGACGCAGGTCCTCCTATGAAGGCGCCCGCCGTGGCCCGAACGTCCCTCATGCGGTGGGCTGCCGCCGCTCGCTTCTGATGGTCGGGGTGCTCTGGCCGGCCATGAGCAGCCCTTTGAGTTCGCGACCCGGTACCGGGCATTCACCGGTGCGCCTTCGACGCTCGCCCAGGACGGCTGGCGTACCAACGGGGCCGGACGGCCGACGGCCGTGAGCCGAAGGCTTCGCTGCACATCGCCTCGACGGGACGCAGCAGCTCAGACAGGAAGTTCACGAAGTCCTGGACGACCGCGTCCCGCTTCGACTCGGGCCGAATCAGCGCGCTGAACGGCGGCGAGTCGCTGCTCTCCCAGTCGACCAGCACGGGCTGCAGCAGGCCGTCGCGAACGAAGGACCAGACCGACAGGTCGGCGAAGCGCCCCAAGCCCTGCCCCAGCAACACGGCCTGCAGCACGTCGTCGCGGCTGGCGCAGGTGAGCCAGCCGCCCACGGCCACTTCATCGACCTCGCCATCGCGCATGTGGCGCCACAGGTCCAGGACCGTGCCTTCCGGCGTCCGCACCAACGGGCAGACGTGGTTCACCAGCTCGGCGGGGCGGCCCGGCATGCCATGCCGCCGCCAGTAGGCCGGGCTGGCGCAGATGATCAGACGGCTCTGCGCCAGCGGCCGCTGAACGAGGTCGACGCTGCCCGGCCAGCCCAGCGCGACCAGGACATCGACACCCCGCGTCGCCGTGTCCTTGACGGTGAGGAAATCCACCGTGCGCAGGTCGATGTGCACGTGGGGATGCCGCTCGTGCCACTCACCCAGGGCCGGCACCAGCAGCGCGCGCGACAGCAGCGGCGGCGCGCCCACGACCAGCGTGCGCGCGCGCCGCGCTCCGGGCGCGGCCAGCGCTCGGTCGGCGTCGGCCAACTGGGCCAGCAGGGGCGTGCAGTTCTCCAGGTACTGCGCCCCCCGGGCCGTGAGCGACAGGCCCTGCGTGCTGCGATCGAGCAGCTTCACGCCCAGGTCGCGTTCCAGCGCGGAGACCAGCTTGGTCACCGCCGGCACGCTGACGTCGAAGCGGCGGGCCGCGGCCGAGAAGCTGCCCTCCTCGGCGGCGGCCACGAAGTAGTGCAGGGCGCGCAGCTTGTCCATGGCGGATTGTTCCCGCATAACGCCTTAACCGACGGTTAAAGCGCATTGTGCCCTCCACAGGCTTTCGTGCGACCGTACCGGCTCCTACAGTGAACCCCATCGACCCCGTGGAGCACACCCATGAAGACCGCCACGCTCACCGCCGACCTCGCCGCGCCGCGCGGGCGCAGCCTGACGCTTCTGAGCGGCGCGTTCGCGCTCTTCAACGGCCTGCGCATCGTCGCCTACCTGCCCACGCTCGCCGCCATCCAGACCAGCGGTCAGGCTGACCAGCACTCGCTGTTCACCTGGCTGACCTTCCTGGGCGCCAACCTGACGATGGCGCTGTGGCTGCACGAGCAGAACGGGCGGCGCGTCAACCGTGCCGTGGCCGTCAACGCCTTCAATGCCTTCATGTGCGGCGCCATCGCCGCTTCCATCGCCTGGCTGCGCTGGCTGCAGCCGGGCGCCGCCTTCCCGACCCTGTTCTGAACTCCGGAGGATTCCATGCGCTACCTGTTGTCCTGCATCGCGGTCCTTGCGGCCGTGGCCGCCCCTGTCGCCGCATCGGCGCAGGCCGCTACTGCAACGTCTTTCCCGGCCAAGCCGCTGCGCATGTTGGTGCCGGTGCCGGCGGGCGGGCCCAGCGACTTCATCGCGCGCCAGGTGGCGCAGCAGCTGAGCGCCTCGCTCGGCCAGGTGGTGACGGTGGAGAACAAGCCCGGGGCCAACGGGCTGGTCGCGGCGCGCGAGGCGCTGGCGGCGCCGGCCGACGGCCACACCCTGCTCTACGCGCCGGGCTCGATGATCGCCACACCGCTTCTCGCCAGGGGCTCGGGCCTGGACTGGGCGCGCGACCTGGCTCCGCTTGGCAAGGTCGGCCGGGTGCCGTTTGCCCTTGCCGTGCACCCCAGTGTTCCCGCGCAGACCTTGGCCGAGTTCGTGAGGCAGGCGCGCCAGCAGCCGAACGCCTTCAACGTGGCCACCAGCACGCCCAGCGAGGTGCTGGCGGCGGCGCAGTTCATGAAGGCCGCCGGCATCCAGCTCACCCGGGTGCCGTACAAGGGTGGCACCCAGGCCCTGCCCGACCTGCTGGCGGGCCGCGTGCAGCTGATGTTCGGGCCGCTGTCGCTGCTGCAGGGGCAGGCGAAGTCGGGCGCGCTGCGTGTGCTGGCCGTGCTGGAACCCGAGCGCAACGCTGCGCTGCCCGAGGTACCGACGATGGCCGAGGCGGGCATGGGCGGCGTGGCCGTGCCCACCTGGCAGGGGGTCTACACGGCGGCCAAGGCGCCCGAGGCTGCCCGTGGCCGGTTGGCCGCCGACATCGCCGCCGCCGTGGCACGGCCCGAGATGCGCAGCGAACTCGAGCGCCGCATGCTGGCCCCCGAGAGCGCGACGCCCCAGGACCTGGCCACGACCATCACGCGCGAGCTGGCCGTCTGGTCGGCCCTAGTGGACGAGTACAAGCTGACCGCCGATTGAAGGCCGCGGCGCCAGCGATGCGAGTGCTGTTCTGCACCACGGGAGGCCTGGGGCACCTGTTGCCGCTGCGGCCGCTCGCCCAGGCGCTGCGCCGCCTGGGGCATGAGGTGGCCTGGGTGACGGCGCCCGATGCCTGCCCGGCGCTGCAGGGCGACGGCTTCGACCTATTCGCGGCCGGCCCCACCTTCGGGGTGAGCCGGGGCGAGTTCCGAACGGCACATGCCGGCGCAGCGGGACTCACCGGAGAGTCCTTGTCGGCGTACACCTTTCCGCGGCTCTTCGGCGCGGTGCTCGGGCCGGCCATGCTGGAGGGCGTCGAACGGGCCGCCCGCACCTGGCGGCCCGACTTCGTGGTGGGCGAGCCCGCGGCGCTGGCCGTGCCGCTGGTCTGCCGGCAGTTGGGGCTGCGCCATGCAACCCACGGCTACGGCCTGCGGCCGCCGCGCGAATACGTCGAGGAGGCGATGAACTTCTTCGGGCCTTACTGGCGAGCGCGTGGGCTGGACGTGCCCGCTGACGGGGGGCTGCATCGCCACCTGGACTTAGACATCGCGCCAGCCAGCCTCCAAACTTCCTCCGGACCGAAGGACGGTCGCACTTTCCGTTTCAGTGCCTACCGCCCGGCAACGACGTTGCCCTCCGCGCTGCCCGCCGAATTGCAGGCAGCACTGCAGCAGACGCCGGCGCCGCGACCCCGGATCTACGTGACCTTCGGCACCGTGTTCAACCGCAGCCCGGCGCTCCTCGTCGCTGCCCGTGCCGCGGCCCTGCTCGGCGGGACGGTCGTCGTCACGGTGGGCCCGGATGGCGACCTGCCCGGCCTGGCGCAGCTCGGCGCGCATGTGCACGTGCATCGCTTCGTCGATCAGGGCGCCCTGTTGCCGTACTGCGATGCGGTGGTCTCGCACGGCGGTGCAGGCGCCATGCTCGGTGCGGCAACCCACGGACTGCCGCATCTGGTGCTGCCGCAGGCGGCGGATCACTTTCGCAATGCGCGCGCCCTTTCGCGGGTGAGTGCGGGCAGTTCCGTCGATTTGGAGCGTCAGTCCGTGGAGGCGGTGAGCACGGAGCTGTCGAAGCTGTTGACAGATGGCGCGATGAGCGTGGGAGCTACCTTGCTCGCCCGGGAGATGGCTGCCATGCACGATGCAGCGGCGGCGGCCCGCATGCTGGAGCGCTGGCATTCGTGCACACCTCTGGTATCGGGCTAGACAGACCGCTTCTCGCCGCAAGGGTTGTCGGCTTTGGGCCGTTCAGCGCCGACCATCGGCCCTGACATTTAGGCAGCGGTGCGACTTGAAGCGGACGGCCAAAGGCTGTCTTCCCGACCACCGACTACCGCGACGCACTTCTTGATCCAAGACTCTCACCACTGGTGAGAGCCTTGCTAAGGCACCGGGCAATAGTCGGCCTCCTCTCCGTCGGCCGCAGGTCCTAGTGAAAATCTCTACTACTCGTTGCAAGCCCACCCAGCAGCGCCGTCAGATCCTCGACATGCCCGGCGATGAGGTTGCGCACGTCGCCATCGCGCTGCCAGGTGCCCTTCACCGCCATCAGCTTTGAACGCAGGAGCGGCCCGCGCAGCTGCGCCTTGAGCTTGGGCCACACGATCACCTGCACGCTGCCGGTCTCGTCCTCCAGCGACACGAACATCACGCCCTTGGCGGTCTCAGGCTGCTGCCGCACCGTCACGATGC
>Ga0209277_10001400_pt1 | contig 11813 bp, 10 predicted proteins | sample JI81AbrownDNA_FD_187503 | JGI IMG/M metagenome (GOLD analysis project Ga0209277, IMG submission 187503) | Wastewater effluent complex algal communities from Wisconsin, to seasonally profile nutrient transformation and Carbon sequestration -... | ecosystem: Engineered > WWTP > Effluent > Algae... | reverse complement strand
CCAATCGTCACCACAGCGAGCTCTGGCGAGAAGCCTTTAACATGCTCTTTCTCTTTATGGAGAAGATTTTCTGGGATGAATAATGGAAAATAAGCATTTTCTACTCCACGACGTTTAATCTCTTTGTTTAGCTCACTCTGAATAACTTCCCAAATGGCATAGCCATAGGAGCGAAAGATCATCGTGCCTTTAGCTGGACCATAATCAGCAAGCTCAGCCTGAAGTACCAGGGCGTTATACCATGCTGAAAGATCTACTGATTTTTTTGGGAGCTGTTTTTGAAAAGCCATATGATGGGATAAATAAAAATCTCGTCCTTATCAAACACGCATTAATCGCGTGTCTGACAAGGACGAGATTTCTCGTGGTACCACCTTGTCTTTGCCTTCGCATCGCTGCTTTGGCCTTAAGCACCCGTTTATTAGGTGCGCTCGTGATGACGGAGAGTAGCCGGTGCCGCTCATCGCGGACAGCTCCAGGGCTGGGAACCCTTTCGTTGCTTTGTGAATGAGTATAGGAACATACGACGAGGATGTCAAAGATGATAACGATAACGAAAAACCGCCCTTTCGGACGGTTTGTCGTATGGTAGCCCCTAGGGGAATCGAACCCCTCTTTACTCCGTGAAAGGGAGTTGTCCTAACCGATAGACGAAGAGGCCTTAAAACGCTATTTGCGTGCCAGAAAGATACAAAAAAACACAAAAAAGGTCAAGAATCAGAAACCCCGTAACCCACGAGCCAAGCCATTTGGCTGGTTTTGTGGAGTTACGGGGTAACAGGTTCAGTTCATGTCTGCATCGTGGCAAACAGCGGCCTTGAGGCAGTTCGGGCAAAGTGCTCGGTGAACAGATCGATCAGCGAACGCTTTGAGGACATTCCCCATCGCTGCATCCAGCTTGCGAAAGTCCGTCCGGAGTTGGGCGAGCTCGAAGCAGAAGTGAGCAAAGAAGTCTGCCGTCACCTGACTTGAACTCGGTGACCTTTTTGCCGCAAGCAAGACCTCATCTGAAGTCAAGCCAAGCTCTGCGTAGAGGTCGCGGATGACCGGGCTCGCGATAACGAGAAGAATCCCCGTCCCTGCCGCGTCCTCCGAGAGGAGGCGCTCGTAGTCCCCTACAGGGATATGTGGCTCAGCGAGCGTTCGCAGATAATGATGCGCTTGATGAAGCACGCTATCTGCCACCTTGGCCGCATTCTTCGCCATCATGTCAAACGTGTGGACACGTGGCGACAAATACTTGAATGTCCTCTTCCCTTCTTCGCCAGGAAAGAGCAGCCCTCTAACGGCCGGGTAGACCGCGAGCTTGTTTGTGACCGAAGGAATGACCTTCACGAGCTCCGTGAGCGAGTCGGTATAGGGTTGTATGGTTTTTTGAAGACGAAGGTGCGCACGCGACATGAAATCCTCCAATGGTGCAGGTGAAAATGACATTATTTTACATCTTTGTCAAGATATCCGCCTAATGACGATACCTCCCTCAAAGGGTAGAATACGCACATGAATACCTCTGCTCCCGCTTGGTCTTTGGACACTGAAGCGCTTCTCACCGCCTTTGAAACCACACCCGAAGGCTTAAGTGAGCAGGAGGCACAAAAGCGTTTGGCGGTGACGGGGCCAAATAGTCTCCCCCTTCATAATGCCAATGGGCCGATCGTGGTCTTTTTGAAGCAGCTTAAAGATCCGCTCATTATCATTCTTTGTTGTGCCGGCCTACTCACCTTCTTTTTACGTGAATGGGTCGAGACCATCGTTATTATTGCCGCCATCTTTGCCAATGCCACCATGGGCTTTTGGCAAGAATGGAAAGCGCAAACCGTTTTAGAAAAACTCAAAAACTTTGTCGTCGTACGCGCCCGCGTGCGCCGCAATGGACACGAGCAAGAACGCGAAGCCAAAGACTTGGTACCCGGTGATATCGTCATTTTGCGTGCCGGTGACCGCGTACCGGCAGATATTCGCCTCATCACTGAAACCGGCTTTAAAACCGATGAGGCAATTTTAACCGGCGAATCCGTACCGGTTGAAAAACATCCAATCGCGGTAGCCATTGATGCCGAGACGCATGAGCGCGTGAATATCGCCATGAGCGGCACCCTCGTGACCGATGGGCAGGGTGAGGGCATTGTTGTTGCTACCGGCTCACAAACCGTTTTTGGCTCTATCGCGGCACTCACGGCGGCGGGCGAAGAAGTAAAAACACCACTTCAACAATCGGTTCAAAAACTTTCGCTTAAAATTGGCGCTGCTGCCTTTATCATTACGGCACTTGTCTTTGGCGTTGGTCTCTCTTCAGGTACGCCCTGGGACGATATGGTGCTGCTTGCCATCGCTATTGGTGTTTCATTGGTACCAGAAGGCTTGCCTATCGCCATGTCGGTTATTCTTGCTGTTGGTGTTGAACGTCTCGCAAACAAAAAAGGTGTCGTGCGCAAACTCTCGGCTGCCGAAGCACTCGGTTCGACGACCCTCATTCTCACCGATAAAACCGGCACTCTCACGCGTGCGATTCTCTCACTTGAACGCATCGAGTCCGCCAATAAAGAACAGATTCTTGAACTGGCGAGTCTTGCTTCAACGGCGGCGATTGAGAACCCTGACCAACCACCAGAACGCTGGCGTATTATCGGCAGCCCCGTTGATACGGCCATTATTCGTGCCGCCGGCTTGAATGGGATTGATATTGCCGCCACCAAAATCAAATACGCGACCTTCGATCAATTGCCGTTTACTCATGAACGCAAATACTCTGCGACCCTCGTGAATCACGAAGGCCGACCGCTCGCGGTCATGATTGGTGCGCCAGATATTCTCTCATCGCTTTGCACCAATGGACCATCGGTTACCGCGCTCGAGACCATGGCAAAAAACGGCGCACGCCTTATTGGTATTGCCACACAAAACCAAACTGCTGAGAAGTTCGTTGAAGGCGCAATCGACGGCGGTACCTGTACCTATCTCGGTACACTCGCTTTTGAAGATCCGTTGCGCCCTGATATCAAAGACAGTGTTACTGCCATTCGTGAAGCAGGTGTACGCACGGTGATGGTCACCGGTGATCATCCTCAAACCGCGGCAGCGATGGCGCTTCAAGCAGGTATCGCGACGGCACCCGCACAAGTCATGGTTGGCTCTGAGCTTGCGAAGCTTTCTGACGAAGAACTTAAAGAAACCATCCAAAACTATCACGCCTTTGCCCGCGTGACCCCTGAACAAAAATGGCGCTTGGTACAAATTTACCAATCGCTTGGCGAAGCCGTAGCTGTCACAGGTGATGGCGTGAATGATGCTCCAGCCCTGCGTATCGCCGATGTTGGCGTTGCCATGGGTTCAGGCACCGATGTCGCCAAAGACGCTGCTGACATTGTTATTTTGGACGATTCATACCCAACTATCGTCGGTGCCATTCGCGAAGGCCGGCAGATGTTGAACAATATCCAAAAAGCGACGACGTATTTGTTTTCAAATGCGTTTAACGATGTTCTGTTGGTCTTAGGTTCGTATGCACTCGGCATCCCATCGCCGCTAAACGCCTTGCAGATTCTCTACGCCAACTTCTTTACTGATTCATTCCCTGCCATCGGCTATGCGTTTGAAACGATGGAGGATGATGGCATCTCAAAACGCGAACCACAAAAACACGATGACGTACTCGGTCCGCGATTGCGCAAAATCACCTTTATCGCCGCCGCGGCCAATGGCGCCGTTCTGCTCACTGGATACTGGATTGTTCGCCAATTCTTTGGTGATCACGAAGCACGCACCATCGGCTTTGCTTCGATGGGTCTCTCGCATATTTTTGTCGCGATCGCCTTTCGCAGTCTTCACCTCCCTGTTCAAAAATATTGGCTCAAAGGCAATCGCGTCTTCTTGGCCGGCATCAGTGTTGGCGTTATCTTGATCGGTCTCGCGATCTACCTGCCGATCTTAAACATCGCTCTCGACACGACACCGCTCTCACCACTTGGTGTCATCATCTTTGTTTCATTAGCTGCTCTCGCTTCTGTCCCGGCTGAACTAAGCAAGCATTACATCAAACAAAAAACCGCTCGTTAATCGAGCGGTTTGCGTTCTTGCTTCTTCCACTTTTCGATATGGGCGTGATTGCCGGACATAAGCACTTCAGGCACATCCCACGCCGTTTTCATGCCTTTGATTTTGTAGGATTCAGGACGCGTATATTGTGGCTCTTCACCGATGCCCGTGGTCGTATGTGATTCAATATCGAGTGAGGCAAAGTCACCGAGCACACCTTTACGCAAACGCGAGGCGGCATCCGTCATAATCATGGCCGCCAATTCTCCGCCCGTTAAAACGTAGTCACCCACACGCAATTCTTCATCGCAAAGATGATCGATAACACGCTGATCAATGCCTTCATAACGTCCGCACAAGAACACGAGCTGATCGTATTCAGAGAGGCGCTTGGCATCTTCTTGGGTGAAGCGCTTACCTTTGGCGCTGGTGATAATCACGCGCGCTTTTTTTGCTTTGGCGGTTGGGCTGCCATCTTTTTTGCGCAAGCCGAGACTCACGAGCGCGTTATGAAATGGCTGCACCTTCATCACCATGCCAGGACCTCCGCCAAACGGCTTATCATCAACCGTCTTATGCTTATCCTCGGTCCAATCACGAAGCTGGTGAGACTTCAATTCGAGCAACCCAGCCTTTTGACCACGCCCCAAAATAGACCCCTTAAGATAAGGGTCCACAAGCTCAGGAAAGATCGTAATGATATCAACCTTGAGCGGTTTCTGCTGGCGCTTCTTCATGTCGGGCAGGGTACCTGTTTTGGTAAATAATGCAATTTAGCAGCTTGTTCCAGTAAAATGGAACAATACTTCTTTCGGTGAAACGAAAATTGGCTCATAGACCCCATTTGATTCATAGATAACCGGATCATTTGAAGAGCTGTTAAGCTCACTAAATGAAGACTCTTCCAGAACACGCTCACTCGCAGGAAATGGACCTCTATCTTCTTTTGCTTTACCCGTGCCATCATCAAGACGCGACGTCATAATCAACTGCTTTGTTAACGTCATTGACCATCTGTCGTAATCATCAATAGAGACATTTTTAATCGTATACCGAACCTCGGTTAACCTATTGCTACAGCCACTACTCATGGTAAACGGCTTACCAACGGTCACATATAGAAGATTGTCTGCGCTATCAAGTAAGACCTTCGGTAGCTCTGCTGTTGCTGACGACGCCTTCACGGAACGATGTACGACATCCGTAGAAGTAGCGATCACATCGAGAATATATTCACGCAACGGACCTTCAAGTGACTCTAGTCTGTATCCAAACAGAGCATTCCCTTCTGGTTGAACATCGGGTGCCTTCACCTCAAGTTGAGCAGAGTTCTGTGGAGAGGCGATGACTTCGATCTTTGCAGGAAGCTGGTGCACATACCATGCCGTCGCTGACGCACCAACAATCCCACCCAATACAAAAGGTGCAATTATCAGGGCGGTGCCCATCAATCGTTTGTTCAGTGAATCCATAGTGTTTGTTTATCTCGCATTCTATAACGAAATACCACTTTCGTCATGACGCGGATTCAATGCAATCAAAAAACCGCCCTAAGGCGGTTTCTTTACTAGATACCGAGATCCTCGAGATCGGCGTCAGTGACGAGGCCGGAGTCACCGTGGACGCGGACCTTGCTTGGCATGCCTTCTGACATCCCCATGCCGTCACCTTTCTTTTCTTGGTGTTGGCGGCGCATTTCGTCTGGTTCATAGATCACCATACTTACGCGTTCGTCAGCCTTGGCACCTACGATCTTCAGAAGAATACGGAGGGCGCGGGCCGTCTGGCCTTGGCGGCCGATAATGTAGCCCATGTCCTCTGGATTGACGTGGAGGGTGATTTTAACACCGCGGTCGTCGATTTCGCGAACGGCCTTCACATCTACTGGGTGGTTAACAAGGGACTTAACAACGAACTCTAGAAACTCTTGGTCTGTGTGGTTTTCTGCCATATTCAAGTGATTGCCCCTTAGCCGGGGTTAAGAAAAGGATAGCAGGGGGCTTAAAGGAGGGCAATATAGCCAAAATCTTGACGGATACCCCCAAAAAGCCTATTATCTTGCCATGCTCTTGGGGACCCCTTCTGGCGAAGACCCTCAAAAGGACTCAGACCCTGACTGTTATCTGAGGATCCTATAGCCCGTCCCTACGGTCACCCACCCCTACTAAACCCATCATCTAACCTATGTTGACCATCCGTCTCACCCGTATCGGTAAGAAGAAACAGCCTCTCTACCGCTTCATCGTTTCTGAAAAAGCTCGTGATCCTTGGGGCAAAGCACTTGAGATTCTCGGCTCCTACAACACTCTCGTCTCCCCTTCGGTCATGGTATTGGACGAAGAACGCGTTAAGTACTGGATCTCAAAAGGCGCTCAGACCTCTGACACCGTTTGGAATCTCTTGGTCGACAAAAAGATTGTCACCGGTGACAAGCGCAAGAAGCAAAGCGTTTCAAACCGCCGTCGCGAGAAACTCGATAAGAAAAAGAAATAAACCTCTTTCAAAAAACCTCCCATTCGGGAGGTTTTTTGTTAGGTGTTATTTCTCATCTTCTCAACCTCTTCTAAACTCACCGACAGTAACTGCGATACGCCGTCATCCCCCATAGTCACACCGTAGAGCAACGAAGCCTTCGCCATGGTGGCGCGATTATGCGTCACGACGATGAATTGCGTTTTGTCTGCGAGTGACGCGACGATCTCGGCAAATTTACGTGAGTTCGTTTCATCAAGCGCCGCATCTACCTCATCAAGCACCACAAATGGTGAAGGGTTGGTCCCCATGATGGCACAGATGAGCGCTATAGATGTTAAAGCGCGTTCACCACCCGACAAAAGACTAATCGATTTGAAACGCTTGCCGGGAGGCGTGACCATGATATCGATTCCTTGGCGTTCATCGCGGCCAGGGCCAGCAGCTTCTTCTTCCTCTTCTTCGTCATCTTCTTGGCCATCAACAGGTGCTGCTTTTACTTCTGGTTGAAGTTCAATGATCTGCGCTTCACCGCCACCAAACAAGGTTTTGAAATAACGCGCGAACTCTTTATTCAAACGTTCGAAAGCATGTTTTGCGCGTTCGTTAATCGTTGAATCAAGTTCAGCAACAATCGTCTCAAGGGCGCGCAAACCATCGCGGATATCATTCAATTGGATATCAAGTTCATCAGCGCGCTTCTTGGTCTCTTCATATTCTTTGACCGTCTCAGGGTCAATACCGCCAATCCATTCGAGTTGCGAGCGCAAGCGTTGCATCTTGGCTGGCGTATCACTTGGCGCATCACCCTGAAAGAATTCATCACGCATCAACTCTTCTTCGAGTTGTGGCGCATGCATGCGCACATCGGCGAGCACACCTTCGCGGCGCGTTTCTAAACGAGCTAATTCAATGCTCGCCTCACTGGCACGGCGCTCAGCTGATTGAGCATCATGGCGCAATTTTGTTAAGGCGCGCTGGGTATCAAAGACATGCGAGCGTTTGCCATCTTCTTCTTTTTGCCAGGCATCGAGCGTTTGTTCAGCTTCTTTAATCTGCGCATCAATCGCCGCTTTTTGCGTTTGGATTTGGTTCCACTCTTCATCGAGCGTCGTATCAATGGCGGGCGTCTTTTCAGGTTCTGGTGCAGGGCGCTGAAGCTTGCCGATAAGATCCTGCGTATCCGTCAATAAACTCCCCACCTGGGTGCGGATAGCGTTCAAATCAGGGGTCTCTTTTGCAAGTAAATCCTTCAACGATTCATGACGGGATTTAAATGATTCAACTTGTTCAATAATCTTGGTGAGTGGAAGTGGTACCCAAGGCTTCTCAGCACGAACCTCGGCAACGGCACGCTTCGTTTCAAGTTTTAATTCTTGTTCACGAAAGCCGAGACGCTGTTCACGAAGCGCGTCGATCTTGGCGCGATGTTCGCGAAAGCCGTCAGCTTGCGGGGTGGCTTTTTCCATCTCGGTGAGCTTGCTTTCAAGTTCTTGCGCTTGAGCTTCGAGGCCAGTTTCTTCGTTCTTTGCAAATTGAAACTTCGCCGTCATCGTCTTGATACCGACATCGAGATTGCGCCATTCATGGCCATAGTATGCCTTCTCGATCGCATGCAACTCTTCTTCGATACGTTCGCGTTCTGCGAGGCGTTTTACTTGCTTCTCAAGCAAAGACAAACGGGGGCCAAGCTCATTCATCATGAGTTCGATTTGGCCGATATTTTTGCGCGAGTCCTCCATCTTATTTACGGCCTGGGTGCGCTTCATTTGAAACGGTTTCAAACCAAAGGCTTCATCAAAAAATTCACGGCGCTCCATCGGGCTCGCGACCAAAACCTGGTCGATCATGCCTTGGCCGATGACGCTATACGTACGCTGACCGATACCGGCCTGCGCCAAAAGCAACGCGACATCAGACAAACGGGCGCCCTGCTTATTCACTTCATATTCACTCTGACCATCACGATAAAGACGACGCGTGATTTGGATTTCTTCGGTACCAATCCCCGTCTTCTCGGTATCTGGGTTATCGAGCACCATGGTCACTTCAGCAAACCCCGAACGGGCGCGCTTTTCGGTACCGCTAAAAATTACGTCCTCAGATTTTTTACCACGCAAAAGACGAAGGCTCTGTTCGCCCATTACCCAACGGATCGCGTCAGCAATATTGGACTTGCCCGAGCCATTAGGCCCGACCACCGCCGTGACGGTACGCTGCCCGCCCGAATCAGGGCGAAACTCTACCGTGGTCTTCTGAGCAAAGGTTTTAAACCCCTGTATTTCAATACGCTTGAGCGACATAGATCACCCGTATACTAGCCCTGAATCCCGTTTTTATCCAGCCTGAAGACAATCGCTACCCAAGAGTCAAAAAGAACTGAAAAGACCCCGCCCACCCCGATATGTTTCGGGATGGACGGGGTTCAGAGACTACTTGCGAGTGGCGAGGAACCGATGGCCACTATTCCAAGTATGTCTATCGCCAGCGGTCGAACGATATGTGGTAATCTCACCAACGAGATCTGCGGAAAGCCACGAAAGATGGTCACCGAGCCGACGCTGTATCAACGCCGCACGGTACACATCAGAACGCGTTTTCATGCGAGAACCGATGGCGGCAACAGGGTACCTTGCCCACTCGTCAGGATATGCCTCCGCGAAGCAAAGAAGCTCTTCATACAAAGCTGGACGGAGTCCTTTGCGATCCATCTCAGCAAGCACTTCATCACACGTAACAAGACAATCAAAGTGAATGTACTCGAAGGCAATATCCCGGTTTTCGGTTGAAATGTTTCTGCAACGTTCAATCGGCTCGAATCGTCGAACGGACTTGTCCGGCTGGATCACCTCGAACGGAATGGGCGGACCCTCGGAATGTGAGGCATCGTAGAACGGGCTAACGAGAGCGAACCGACGCTTCAACTCCTCGAGTCCAGGCTGCGTGTAGACAACCGAGACCCGAAAATAAACAGGAATAACCACGAGCTCTGCAATCTTCTGCTGCAGCTCCGGCTCCTTAATGATCCGCTGCAGATCTTTTATTGTGCCACCTAAGGCTGTGACCGCATGTGCGATCACCTTAAACACCTCGAAGGCGAAGCCAAAGTTACTCACCACCTCGCCGATTTCACGATCCTTCTTTTTGCTCGTACGCATGCGTCTGTAACTTTCGTGTCTCTGGCTCACTCCTTAATTCCGCATCATGCAGAACCATAAAGCGTGCCAGCTAAGCAAGTCTTTTCAAGGTCCAATAAGCTTCAAACCGTGGTTTGAATTGATAAATATATATACTAAAATACATGTTTTGTCAATGATCACCCTTGGCTGGACGATTCTATTAGAATAGGTTAAAGATAGCCTCAATCTATGTCCCTACGCGTCGAAGCCGGATTTGAACATCTCCGTGAAGCCATGGCTGAAGTCCTCAGTCGTGATATTGAGTTTCCCCTCGGCACCATGGTGACGGTTTTGAGCGCTAAGGTGACGGCAAATACAGGTCACGCCAAATTCGTTCTCTCAGTCTTTCCTGAAACGATGAAAGAGACCGTGCTCGAAATCCTCCAAGAACGCACCAAGGACATTAAAAATGGACTCGCCACCCGCGCCCGTTTACGCCGCATCCCCCGCCTCCACTATGGATTCGATGATACTGAAGCCGTTGCCGAAGGTGTTGAACGTGCTTTGTACGAACTCAAACAAAAAGGCGAATTGTAAAAAACGAGAAGACCCTCAGGCAGATGCCGAGGGTCTTTTCAGTTAGTACGCTTGGGTACTGGCGTTCTCATCATTCAACAATGAACGCACAGAATGTATGAGCACTCCGGCAACCTCTTTGCTGAGGACGAGTTCTTGATGGTTCGCATCCACCGCAAGCGCGGCGCGCGTCTTGTGCATCTTTGCGCGGTCGACATCGACGAGCTCGTCTCTGGTGCCAGCAACGCAGAGCAGCCGAACCTTCGGATCAGGAGTGAAGAGCCGCTCACCGGTTGGTTGCAAAAGAGCGGTAGCACCATGACGCACGAGACTCATCCGCAAAAAAACATCCTGCAGATAGTTGCCTCGCTTGCGAAAAGGCGCGCCGAGCGGCAGAGCGACGATCTTGCCCGTATACCAATCCGTATGAGCGAGCCAAACGGCGGCACCATAGGCGTGCAATCCTCCAACAGCATGACCGATAAAGGTGACCGAAGGCACCGCCTTCAGCTCGTTCTTGTGTCTCTCGAGATGCTTGGTGATCTCAACGAGTTGCTGATCGTAGACGCGTCGTTCATGAACGACGTCCCGCAACAGATCACATTCGAAGCCGGCTTTGTGAAAGCGCTTGGCCAATGGTCGCATGATCGGCCTCGGGTACAAATACCCTGGGACAAAGAGCGCCAAAGGGCGATCGGGCACATAAGCCTTTCGCTCCTCACCCTGGAGGGTCGGTGGCTTTGATGATGACGGGGGCGGTACTTGCCCCCGCAGCAAATTCTGCATCCTTCGAACGGTGCTGGGCATAGCAACCTCCGTCTCTGAGTTACCACGGATTAAAATATAAATCAAGGTTGACCCCCATGCCTTTATAAGGCTAAGTTGACTAATTCACTATGGCTGATCGAACGTCCTATACGCTCAAGAACGCAGTCGATACGGCCAAGCGCATTCTTATCGTTGGCGACGGCCGCCCTGATGGCGACAGTATCGGCTCATCAACCGCGATCTATCGTCTCATGAAAAAGCTTGGCAAAGAGACGACGCTTTTCTGCATCACTAAAGCCCCTGAAGTTTTTTCGTTCATCGATCATATCGACGAACAAACGCATGATACTGAAATCTTCAAACAACCCTGGGATTTGATCATTACCGTTGATGGCGGTGACCTCGCGCATATCGGCATCGAAGAATACCTCAAACAGGTGCCGACCGCTTTTGAGCTCGCAAATATCGATCATCATGCCACGAATAATCTTTTTGGCACTATCAACCTCGTCGACAAGCAAGCCTGCTCAACCTGCGAAGTGATTCATACCTGGTTAAACACGCATGAATTCGAAGTAGACTCACAAATCGCCACGTCTTTGCTTTTGGGATTAATGACCGACACATCAACCTTTCATAACTCCGGCACCAATGAAACCGGTATGCGCGCCGCAGCCGATCTCTGCAAACGCGGAGCACGCAGTCACGAAATCATTCGTCGTATCACCATGAACAAAGATCCTGAATCGTTTCGTCTATGGGGATCCGTACTCGCTCGCCTTCGATTTCTTCCAGAACAGAAACTCGTTTACACCTATGCCACAAGCGCGGACCTAGAGAGCG
>Ga0209277_10001399_pt1 | contig 11819 bp, 7 predicted proteins | sample JI81AbrownDNA_FD_187503 | JGI IMG/M metagenome (GOLD analysis project Ga0209277, IMG submission 187503) | Wastewater effluent complex algal communities from Wisconsin, to seasonally profile nutrient transformation and Carbon sequestration -... | ecosystem: Engineered > WWTP > Effluent > Algae... | reverse complement strand
ATCGCCGCCGAATTCACGCTGCGCGACGCCGCCCAGGACAAGCACCGGATCGCCGGCTTCATCGACGAAGTGCGCCACCAGAAACCCGACCTGGTGGTCACCTGGGGTACCACCGTCACCTACGAAACCGTCGGCAACTGGAAGAGCGTCGACCCGAAACGCCACCTCACCGAACTGCCGGTGATCTTCATGATCGTCTCCGACCCGGTCGCGCTGGGCGTCATCGAAAGCCCCGCCAAGCCGCGCAAGAACGTCACCGGCACCCTCTACCTGCTGCCGATGGAAACCCAGATCAAGGCCGCCCGCAGCTACCTGGATTTCAAGCGGGTCGGCTACATCCTCAATGAAACCGAGGCCAACTCGGTGTCCACCCGCAACGAACTGCAGGCCCTCGCGCCGCCTTACGGATTCACGCTCATCGAGCGCAGCCTGCCGCTGTCGGCGGCCGGCACGCCGGACGCAAGCGCGCTGCCGGCCATCCTCACGGCCTTTCGCGACGAGAAGGTGGACCTCATCTACCAGGGGCCGGACAGCTTCCTCAACGTTCGCCGCGAACAGCTCACCGACGGCGCGCTGGCCCTCGGCATCCCGGTTTTCGCCGCGGCCGAGGCCCCCGTACAAAAAGCCCGCGCCCTGCTCGGCGTGGTAAACAAATACGAAGACGTTGGCCGCTTCACCGCCGCCCAGGCCCTGCGCATCCTGCGCGACCAAACCCCGCCCGCGCAGATCCCGGTCGAGCTGCCGCGCAACTTCTCCTATCTCATCAACCTGCCGGTCGCCCTGCAGCTGGGCCGCTACCCGCCGCTCAAGCTCCTCGATGTCGCCGAGATCATCGGCATCCAGCAGGAAGAGCGCTGATGCGCATCCTCGTCTGCACCAAGCGCGACCTCCACGGCGCCCACTTTCTGAACCGCCTGCTGCCCCGGCTGGCGGGGCATGAGCTGGCCGGCATCTGGTTGTCCGAGAAAGACCGCGATGCCGAAAACAGCGTGCCGGAACTCGTCGAACTGCGCTTTCTCGAGCGCACGCTGCCCCTGGAGCTGCTCTTCCCGCTCATCGACGCCCTGCCCGAAGCCCTGCAGGACACCGCGCCGGACGCCACCTTCGCCGGCCTGTCCCGGCGCCACCAGGTGCCGCTGGAAGTTGTCACCGCCCTCGACGCAGACACCCACGCCCGCCTCGCCGCGCTGGCCCCGGACCTCGTCATCATCGCCCGCTTCAGCCATATTTTCGATGCCGCCGCCATCGCCCTGCCGCGCTTCGGCATGGTGAACATCCACCCCGGCCGCCTGCCGGAATTCGCCGGCCTCCACGCCCCGCTGCGCGCCGTGATCAGCGACACCCGCAACTTCGGCTGCAGCCTCTACTGGATCGACCCCGGCATCGACAACGGCCCGCTGCTCAGCCTCATCGAGCACCCCATCGCCTGGGATTGCTGCCTGCTCCAGCAGATCGCCGGGCTCTACCCGCTCGCCATCCCGGCCCTGCTCGAGCTCATCGAGGCCTGCGCCGCCGGCCAGCGCCCCGACGGCACCCCCCAGGACCGCAAGCACCGCCATTACCGCTCGATGCCCACCCCGGCAGATTTCGAAGCCCTGCGCCAAAGCGGCCTGTGCCTGTGGCAGCCCGACACCTACCTGGGCTGGCTCCAGCGCTACCGGCCCGCCGGCATCACGCTGCCCGTCTTTGCTGCGCCACCACGATGAAATTCGACCGGCAAATCTTCATCAGCTACGCCCACCTGGACAACCAGCCCCTCACGGCCGACCAGGCGGGCTGGGTGAGCCTGTTCCACAGCACCCTGCAAACCCTGCTCAGCCAGCGCCTCGGCGCGCCCGCCGACATCTGGCGCGACGACAAGCTGCGCGGCAACGACACCTTCTCCGACGAAATCCTCAAGCAGCTCGCCGGCACCGCGATCTTCGTCTCCATCCTCACCCCGCGCTATCTCAAGTCGGAATGGTGCACCAAGGAAATCCGCAGCTTCTGCCAGCAGGCCGAAGCCGGCCAAAGCCTGGTGGTGGACAACAAGGCCCGCGTCATCAAGGTGCTCAAGCTGCCCATCGACGCCGGGCAAAGCCTGCCGCCGGTGGTCGGCCAGCAGCTCGGCTACGAGTTCTACGAGTTCGACGAAGACCACACCCCCCGCGAACTCGACCCGGCCTACGGCGACAAGCCCCGCCAGGCCTTTTTGCGCAAGGCCAACAAGCTCGCCTGGGATCTCGCCGCCCAGTTGGGCGAGCTGCAGCGCAGCCACCCCGCCGCCAACGACGCCGCCGCACCCGCCAAACCTGCCGTATTCCTGGCCGAATGCAGCCGCGACCGCCGCGACGCCCGCGAGCGCATCGAAGCCGAACTCGCCTGCTGCGGCTACACCGTGCTCCCCGACCAGCGCCTGCCCGACGACGAGGACGAACACCTCGCCGCCGTCGATGCCCTGCTGGCCCGCTGTGTGCTCTCCATCCACCTCATCGGCAGCGGCGTCGGCCGCGTGCCCGACGGCGACCGCCAGCAATCGGTGGTCGTGCTGCAGAACGAACGCGCCGCCGCCAAGAGCCGCAGCGCCGGCCTGCGCCGGGTCATCTGGCTGCCCGCCGGCCTCGCCTCGCCCCAGCCCGCCCAGCAAGCCTTCATCGACGCACTGCAAAACGACGCCGCGCTGCAGTTTGGCGCCGACCTCGTCACCGGCGAAATCGAAACCGCCAAGGCCGCCATCCATGCCGCCCTCAAGCCGCCCCCCGTCGAGGCCCCGCCGCCCGCCGCCGGTAGCGCGCAGCAGGTGCACCTGCTCTGCGACGCCGCCGACCGCAAGGCCGCCGTGCCCCTCATCAAGCTTCTGCGCAGCCACGGGCTGGCAGTCAGCCTGCCGGTGTTCGTCGGTGACGCCGCCCAGGTTCGCGCGGCCAACCTCCAGCTCGCGCAGGATTGCGACGCCATCCTGCTTTACTACGGCGCCGGCGACGAAGCCTGGAAATACCACCAGCAAAACGATCTGCTCAAGCTCCGCGGCAGCCCGCGCCAGCGCCCCCTGCGCGCCAGCCTCACGCTGCTCGCGCCCCCCGCCAGCGACGACAAGGAAGTCCTCCAGGCCCTCTCCGAACCCGACGTGATCGACGCCCTGGGCAGCCTCGACGAGGCCACCCTCGCCCCCCTGTTCACAGCCCTCGCCGAAGGGGTCAGCTCATGAACCCAAAGCCCGGTGCGCCCTACCCCGGCATCCGCCCCTTCCGCGAAGACGAAGAGTTTCTCTTCTTCGGCCGCGAAGCCCAGGTGGACGCAATGGTGGACACCCTCGCCCGTGGCCGCTTCCTGGCCGTCATCGGCAGCTCCGGCTGCGGCAAATCCTCCCTCGTCAATTGCGGCCTGCGCCCGGCCCTGCACCGGGGCCTGCTCACCCGGGCCGGCAGCGCCTGGCGCATGGCCAGTTGCCGGCCCGGCGGCAACCCGCTGCGCGCCCTCGCCGCCGCACTGGCCGCGCCCGAAGCCCTCGGCAGCGCCGCCTCCAGCGGCCCCTTCAGCCAGGCCGAACTCCTCGAAGCCACCCTCGCCATGAGCCGCCGCGGCCTGGTCGAAGCCTGGCACCAGGCCGCGCTGCCCGCCGGCACCTGCCTGCTGCTCATCGTCGACCAGTTCGAAGAGCTCTTCCGCTACCGCAATCTCGCCGACCAGGCCGAAGACGGCGACCCCGCCACCGCCTTCGTCAACCTGCTGCTCGAAGCCCGCGCCCAGGACGTCCCGATCTACATCGTCCTCACCATGCGCTCCGATTTTCTCGGCGACTGCGCCCGCTTTGCCGGCCTGCCCGAAGCCATCAACGGCGGCCAGTACCTCGTGCCGCGCATGAGCCGCGACGAACGCCGCGCCGCCATCCAGGGCCCGGCGCGGGTGTGCGGCGCCGACATCGCCCCCACCCTGCTCACCCGCCTCGTCAACGACGTGGGCGACGACCCCGACCAGCTCTCGCTGCTCCAGCACGCCCTGGCCCGCTGCTGGGCCCACTGGGAGGCCAGCGGCGAGCCGAGCCCCATCGAGGCCCGCCACTACGACGCCATCGGCACCCTCACCCACGCCCTCAACCAGCACGCCGAAGAAATCTTCAGCACGCTCCCCGAAACCGGCCAGAAGCGCTGCGCCGCCGCCTTTCGCGCCCTCACCGACAAAAGCACCGACAGCCGCGGCATCCGCCGCCCCACCCGCTTCGCCGACCTGGCCGCCATCACCGCCAGCAGCGACGACGAACTCGCCGCCACCCTCGCCCCCTTCCGCGCGCCGGGAGCCGCCTTCCTGATGCCCCCGGCCGGCGACGCACTGTGCGCCGACACCATCGTCGACCTCTCCCACGAAAGCCTCATGCGCATCTGGGACCGCCTCTGCGAATGGGGCGAGCGCGAAGCCGACGCCGCCCGCATGCTGCGCCGCCTGGCCGACGCCGCCGAACTCCACGCCGCCGGCCAGGCCAGCCTGTGGCGCGACCCGGAACTCCAGTTCGCCCTCGACTGGCGCGAACGCAGCCAGCCCACCGCCGCCTGGGCCCGCCAGTACGGCCGCGAAGCGGCCCCCGCGCAAAGTTTTCTCGACGCCAGCCGCCAGGCCCGCGATGCCGCACAGGCCGCCGAAGAGGCCCGCCTGGAAGCCGAGCGCCGGGCACAATCCGACCGCAACCGCAACCGCCGCACCCTGCGCCTCACGATCATCGCGATCGTCGCCACCACCCTTTTCGCGGGCGTCACCAGCGTGCTCTGGAAGCGCGCCGAACACGCCGCCGAAGTGGCCATCTCGCGCCAGCTCGCCGCCCAGTCGTCCGCCGAGCTGAGCGGCGCCAAGCTCAACCGGGCCCTGCAACTGGCCGCCGCCGGCTTTGCCCACGCGCCCAGCTTCGAAGCCCACGACAGCCTGCTTGCCGCCCTCGTACGCGCCCCGCAAACCTGGACGCAGACCGGCCAGCAAGGCGTGCTCGCCCTGGCCAGCAGCCCCGACGGCGCCCTCACGGCCAGCGGCGGCAAGGACGGCAGCATCAAGCTGTGGCAGCCGGACGGCAGCCTGGCCGCCACGCTGCGCGGCCACACCGATCGCGTGCTCGGCCTCGCCTTCGCGCCGGACGGGCATCACCTCGCCTCGGCCAGCGCCGACGGCAGCGTACGGCTGTGGAACGTGACCACCCGCCAGCCCATCGGCAGGCCCCTCGACGAACACCAGGGCGCGGTACTCAGCGTCGCCTTCTCGCCCGACGGCCGCCTGCTGGCCAGCGCCGGCGCCGACCAGCGCGTGCTGCTGCGCGATGCCGACAGCGGCGCCCTGCGCGTCCCGCCGCTCGTCGGCCACCAGGACACCATCACCCAGATCGCCTTCAGCCCCGACGGCAGCACCCTCGCCTCGGTGGGCTACGACGGCGCCCTGATCCTGTGGAGCAGCGCCGACGGCGCAGCACGCCAGCACACCAGCCACCCGGCCGTGCTCCACGCCGTCGCCTTCTCGCCCGACGGCGCCCTCATCGCCACCGCCAGCGCCGACCGCCACGTGCAGCTCTGGAACAGCGCCAGGCTCAGCCCCGTCGGCGAGCCGCTCTCCGGCCACAGCGACGCCGTGCGCGCCGTCGCCTTCAGCCCCGACGGCCACCACCTCGTCTCGGCCGGCGACAAGCACGAGTTGCTGCTGTGGAACCTGCCCCCCGGCGACACCGCCCCCCGCCGCACAGACGGCCACAGCGGCGACATCAGCGCCGTGGCCTTCGCGCCGGACGGCCGCAGCCTGGTCAGCGGTGGCAGCGACGACGTGCTGATCCGCCACGCCCAGCCCCAACGCGGCCCCTTCATCCACACCCTGCCCGGCGTGGTCGACGCCGTCTGGGCCGTGGCCTGGAGCCCCGACGGGCGCCGCCTCGCTACGGTCGAAAAAGATGCCAGCCTGCGCCTCCGCGACGCCACCAGCGGCGCAGCCCTCGGCCCGCCGCTGAGCGGCCACACCGCCATCACCGCCAGCCTCGCCTTTACCCCGGACGGCCAGCAGCTGGCCAGCGCCGGCCAGGACGGCCGCCTCCTGCTCTGGAACCTGAACCCGCCGGCGGCTGCGCCCGCCCGCCTCCTCGACGCCGGCCCGCCGCTGCGCCGTGTCGCCATCCGCCCCGACGGCCGCCAGCTCGCCGCCGCCGGCCGCGACGGCCGCATCCGCCTGTGGTCCCTGCCCGACGGCACCCCGCTCGCCACCATGCCGGAACACGGCGGCCCGGTTGCCGACCTGGCCTGGACCCGCGACGGCAGGCTGCTCGCCAGCGCCGGCTTCGACGGCCGCCTGCGCCTGTGGCAGGGCAGCGACCTTCAAGCGGCCGGCCAGATCAGCCTGCCCCAGGCCGGCGCGCTCTACCGCATCGCCTGGACGGCCGACAGCCAGCACCTGGCCATCGCCAGCCAGCGCGCCGGCCTGCTGCTGTGGCAACCCGGCAGCGCCGAGCCCCAGGCCCTCGGCAAGGACACCAGCGCCCTCCTCGAACTCGCCCTCTCGCCCGACGGCCAGACCCTCGCCAGCGCCGACAAGGACGGCCACCTGCGCCTGTGGGACATGGCCACCCGCCAGCCCCTGCGCGACCCGCTGCTGCGCCACGCCGGGCCGGTGCTGGCCCTCGCGTGGGCCCCGGACGGCAGCCGCATCGCCTCGGCCGGCTGGGATCGCGGCATCATGATCGCGCGCACCCGCCCCGCCGACTGGGCCGCGCTGGCCTGCGCCCTCGTCGGCAACAACCCGCCCGCCGCCGACGCGGGCACGCCCACCGACGGCTGCCCCGCACCAAACCGTCCTTGACAACGGCAAGCCGCGATCTAGTCTGAGTAAGCAAGCCTGATTCCACGGCACAAGACAGGCTCCTGTCATACCAAATCCGCTTGCGCCGCAGCATCGTCAGCACATTCATCGCCGTCACTCAACACACAGATCGGGAGGCTTCCCATGGCACTGATCATCCCGGGCGTCGAAGTCAAGGTCGTCAAGGAAGTCCTCGCCCCCCAGCTCGCCCCCTCCGGCGTGCTCGGTTTGGTGGGCATCGTCGAAAACAGCGCCGACGGCCTCGGCCGGGCGGCCAGCTGGCGCAGCTTCATCGACGGCTTTGGGGGCGCCAGCGCCTTCAGCCTGCCGGAAGCCGCCCAGGCCCTCGGCAACGGCGTGTTCGAACTGGTGGTTTGCCCGGTCGCCTGCGACAGCTTCGCCAGCGTCAAGCTGCCGCCCGCCAGCGGCACCGGCAGCGCCTTCACCCTGGTCGCCAAGGCCCCCGGCCCGTGGGGCAACGCCATCCTGGTCAGCATCGCTTCGCGCCAGGTTGCCACCGGCAAGAAGCTCGACAGCGGCGAAGACGAAACCCGCAGCGTTTTCGACCTCACCGTGCGCTACGCCGGCAGCGACTACAAGGAAGTGCACCGCAACCTCTCCACCGACGCCGCCGACACGATCCGCAACGCCCGTGACGTGCTCGCCGTCCAGTCCCAGCTCGTGCGCATCGACGAAGCGCGCGACAAGCTCAAGATTCCCAAGGACAGCCCCGACACCACCGCCGCCGGCGCAGCCTATGCGCTTGCCGGCGCCACCGATGCCGACGCCGGCGCCTACCGCCAGGCCCTGGCCCTGCTCGAAAACGAAGCCGACGTGGACATGGTGCTGGTCTCGGTCCAGGACACCACTGACATCACCCGGGTCGGCGGCATCTACGCCGACGTGATCAGCCACTGCAACCGCCTCAGCGCTCTCAGCCAGGGCCGCATCGGCTTTGGCCAGGTGCCCGGCTCCACGCCCAAGGCCATCGCCACCGCGGCCGACAAGCTCATCGCCTCCCTCGTCTCCGACCGCTTCGTGCTGGTCGCCCCGGCCGGCGTGGTGGGCGCGGTGGCCGGCATGACCGGCAGCCTAGATTACTTCCAGTCGCCCACCTTCAAGCGCCTGTCGGGCCTTGGCGAGCCCTCCCCGGCCCTCGGCGTCGAATCCCAGCAAGAGCTTCTGCGCAAGAACGTCGTCCCCGTCGTCGCCCAGCGCGGCCGCGGCGTCATCGTCCTGCGCGGCCTCACCACCGACAACGACCAAATAAGCGTGCGCCGGGTGGCCGACCACGCCGTGCGCGGCGTCAAGACCATCGGCGAACTCTTCATCGGCCGCCTCAACAACGAGGAAGGCCGCGGCGCACTCAAGCAAAAACTGGTCGAGTTTCTGGTGCAGATGCAGAAGGAAGGCGCCATCGTGCCCTCCACCGACGGCACCGACCCGGCCTTCAAGGTGAACGTGTATTCCAGCCAGCAGGATTTCGCCCAGGGCATCGTGCGGGTCGACCTGGCGGTGCGCCCGGTACGCGCCATCGACTACATCTACGCCACCGTCCTCGTCCAGGTTTAAGCCGGGCCGTAACCGGATTCGCCAACCCAAGCCTCAACGGAGAAGCCCGCCATGCCGACCGTTTTTTCAGCCAACCGCTCCAGCGTGCTGGTCGATGGGGAAGCCATCGAAGGACTCCAGTCGCTGGCCTTCCGGGTTGTCACCGAGCGCGAGGACATTCGCGCCGTGGGCAGCGACGAGCGGGTCGCCGTCAGCTTCGGGCTGCGCACCGTGCAAGGCGAACTCGCCGTGCGCTCCGCCAGCTTCAAGCTCGACGGCCACCTCGACAAACAGGCCAAGTTCCAGCTCGTCGCCAACCTCAAGAAAGACGACGCCGCCGACTCCCCAAAGCGCACCCTCTCCTTCGACGATTGCTACATCGAAGACAAGGCCTTCGGGCTTGGCGCCGGCGGCACCGTGGTCACCACCTACACCTTCAGCGCCACCCGCGTTCGCGAGGAATGAGCCATGGGCCGGCTGGAGTTCGACCTCTCCGGCACGCCCAGCCTGCTGGCGTTCAGCGGCTTTCACCGCCCCCTGGGCATCGTCGCCGGCAGCCTCACGCTCACCCTGCCCCCCTGGACTTACCGCCGCCACCTGAACACCCTCCGCGCGTGCACCGCCGCCTCCGGAGCCAACGATCTGCAGCTCGACAGCCGGCAATTGTGCGATGCCGTGCTGGATGCGCCCAGCCTTGCCGACGACACCCGCCGCCTGCTGGCACCTCTCGCCCTGTGGTGGGCCGCCGGCGGTGACGACCCGCTGCCCCCGGCGCCGGCCGAAGGCGAATGGCTCACCCTCGGACCCAGCGACGACAGCGGCGGCGAGGCCCGCGCCCGCCTGCGCCCATGGAGCGAACGCCAACGCCTGAGTGCGCTCAACGCCAGCCTCGCCGCTGATGGCGACGCAAGCTGGTTCGACCCCGTCACCTACCTCGACGGCATGGTCCGCGCCAGCCTGCAAGCCCTTGACTCCTCCACCGGCCTTGACGATCTCGACGCCCGCGCCACCGCCGTGCTGCTCAACGCCACCGTCGCCCTCAACCTCTGCGACGACGAAGACGAGGCCCTGCTCCAGGGTGGCCCCGCCGCCCGCGAATGCGCCGCCCGCACCCTGCGCCTGTGCCAGGCCCTCGGCTGGACGCCCGCCCGCGTCTGGGCCACCCCGGCCATCGAAGTGGACCGCCTGCTGCGCATGCTCGATCTCGTCCAGCCCGCCGCCGCCCCGCGCCCCGCCGGCCGCCGCAGCCTGGCCGAGCACCCGGACGCCACCCTGATCCGCATCGACGACGACCCCCAGGAGCGTGCCTGATGCCCCCCATCGGCACCGCGGCCCCCGGCAACGCCGCCCTTCTTGTCGCCCGCATCCTCCAGCCGCTCGCCCGCAGCCTGGAAGACGCCCGCCGCCACCTGAACCTGGAAACCGTGGCAAGCGACGAAGCCGCCGACGACACCGCCCCTGCGCCCGCCCCGGCCCCGCCCTACTTTGCCGCCCCGGGCACCCGCCGCGCCTTCGACCGGATCGCCGCCCGCGAGGGCGACACCGCGCTCGTCACGCCCCCGGCCGTGCATCCGGACGCACCCGAAACCTGGCCGGACATGGCATCGGCAAGCACGCCGCAAACCGGCACAGCCGCGCCCGCCCGTGCCCCCGGCGCGCCCCCGGCGCCCCGCTTCATGCGCGTCGTCACAGAAAACCGGCTTACGCCTTCCCGTCACGACAACACCGCCGCCAGCGACGCCGACGCCAGCACCACCCGGCCCGGCCCGGCGCCAGCCAGCCGGCCCGCATTCTTCGCCCGCCACGCCACACGCTCTGCGGCAGCAGCCGGAGCCAACTCCGGCACACCGAACAGCCCACCGCCGGAGATCGCTGCCGCCGGAGTCGCCACTGGCAAGCCCCCGCCGGCATCCCTCCCGCCGCAACTCCGTGTGCTGGCCACCCCGGCGCAGGCCGCCCCCCACCTACCAGGCGACGAGACAGGGCCTGCCGCCACGCCCCTCACCCGCCCCACGCCCACCACGCCCACCACGCCCCACCTCGCACCGGTGCCACCGCAGCAGGCGTCGGCCATCGCGCCCGACGCAAATCCGCCAGGCCCAGCCTCCGCCGCCGCCCGGCAACCCCTGCAAGCTGCCGCCACGCCAACGGCGCCCCGTCACTGGCGCCTGCGCCCTGCCGCCCACGCCGACCTCACCACCCCGGCCACCCGCACGGCCCACGGCGATCCAGCCCGCCAGGCCGCCTTCGAAGCCGCCAACGAAACCCCGCGCCAGAGCCCCTCCGCCGCCCCCAGCCAGCTCCCCCGCAACCCCGCCCTGACCCGCGTGCTGCAGGCCATGGACCCGGTGCTCGACAAGGCCTGGCAACTCACCGACGCCGCGCTGAGCCCTGACCAAACCCCGGCCCCGGCCGGCCCCGACGCCCCCCGCGTCAACAACAATTTCAACGTCACCGTCGCCCTCGGCGATGCCTCCAGCGCCGCCGGCCGCGATCCGCAGCAACTTCAAGACGCCCTCGTCGCGCTCCTGCGTGACGCCGCCCGGCGCCAGGGGCTGGACGTATGAAAGCCGCCGCCAACCACACCGCCTTCAAGGTGCAGATCGGCAGCGCCCTGGCCAGCAGCACGGCCAGCGAATCGCAGCGCCAGTTGCTGCAACTGCGGGTGGACCTGGACATGGACGGCCCCTCCGCCCATTGCTTCATCGAGCTGGCCGACGGCACCCCGCCCGCCCCCGGCGATGCGGTCGAGGTCAAGCTCGATGCCGGCGACGGCATGCAGGCCGTGTTCACCGGCATCGTGGCCTGCGTCGAGGCCGGCGCCACCGGCCAGACCGTCCTCGCCCACGGCGCCTTCGCCCTTCTGGGGCAAAGCGAAGTGGAAGGCGCCTACGAAAGCGTGTCGGCCGACTTCATCGTCAAGGATCTGATCGGCAAGGCCGGCGCCACCCCCGGCACGGTAGCCAAGGGGCCCGATCTTGCCGCCTGGGCAGTGCACCGCGGCCCCACCGCCCTCGGCCACCTGCGCCAACTGGCCACGCTGTGCGGCGCCGGGCTGTTTGCCGACGGGGCCGGCAAAATTCACTGCGCCGTGCCCAAAACAGGCAGCGCCGACCACAGCTTCAAGTTCGGCGAAACCATCACCCACCTGGCGGTGCAAAAAATCGCCCCCGCCTTCGACAGCGTCGAGGTGTGGGGCGAAGGCGCTGCCAGCGCCAAGGGCGCCGACAAAGCCCACTGGCTGAGTACCGATCTTTCCGGCGTCAGCGCCAAGGCCTCCGTTGCGGCCGACGGCACGGTGCAGACCGGCAAGCTCGGCGCGCGCCCGCTGCGCCTTCGCGAAGGTGCGCTGCGCTCCGGCGAAGCCGTCGAAGCCGTCGCCAAGGCCTGGGCGGAGAGCCTGGCTGCGCGCCTCGTGCGCGGCAGCCTTGAAGTCTTTGCCGCGCCCAAGGTGCTTCCCGGCGATCTCGTGG
>Ga0209277_10001395_pt1 | contig 11851 bp, 6 predicted proteins | sample JI81AbrownDNA_FD_187503 | JGI IMG/M metagenome (GOLD analysis project Ga0209277, IMG submission 187503) | Wastewater effluent complex algal communities from Wisconsin, to seasonally profile nutrient transformation and Carbon sequestration -... | ecosystem: Engineered > WWTP > Effluent > Algae... | reverse complement strand
TTGAAGCAGTCGGATCCGCATTTCTTGTGAGGTAATCAGTATTATAACTACCAAAGATTGAAATTCGATTAGCGGGCGTTAATGTTGAAGAAGTAGTAAAATCTCCCTTCGAAACGAGTACAAAACAAACTTCACCCACAGAATCACAATCTGTAGAAGAGGAAAGTCGCGAAATGCCTTGTTGGATAGTCAGTAAAGGATCAGCTTCAGTAAAACCAGAATTCGCATCATTGCCGCTTGGTGATACGTATCGGAATCCGTCTCCAAAACTATACCTCGCAATATAAGTACCTTGTGTTTTGTTTCCGCCTTCGGTGGTACAAAAGATTCCAAGTTCTCGGTCTACACCACCTGACCACCGTGTGGTCGGAATTAAAACCACCTTGGATGTTCTCTCTGATAATTTTTCGTATCGTTTCGTAAAAACATCGTCAGAAATCCCCATAGTAAACGTACATCTGTCCGTATTCACGACATGATTGAATCCAAATTCCAATGGGGTATCTCTGCGGAGCATTTTTCCAAGAGGTAAAAGTGGGGTTACGGTGATGTCGCCAGTTCTGAGATAGGAAAGGCACGAGACGTTCCCGAAAGGTAAATCAAGTGTTTGTAAGATAAATTTGGTTAGGATGGAATCTTTTGATGTGGGATCACAAGCATTTGTCACCTCTGGAGATTTACACGCCGTCAGAGTCAGGAAAACAAAAATATACACATTTAAAATCCGCATGATCAGAACTTTACCTGATCTCACCCAATTCGTCAATCTTTCTACTATCGACAAATTTAGGAAATCGATACAAGAAATCACGATTACAATGTTCTTGATCAACTCAGGTGATTTTGATTAAAGTTCACCTAACGTAAAACGTCGCGAACAATCGGAAATATGGATCCACAAGCAGATAAATTGTTGATGAATTAAGCTAACATAGATAATGCGAATGATTGGGTTTAGAGGACCAAATTATCAAAAAAAAAGAAAATCTTTCAATTCCTTTGAAAATCGCTTGAATCTGGGCTCATCCAAAAAAAGTATGAGACTTCCCCAGGAGTTTCGCAATGGAATGGTTTAATATCTCTTATAACTCTGTAGGTGTCTTCGTTGCAGCCATTGTCTTATGGTTGATGAGTCTTTTTATCCTTTTTAAAAAAGATAAGACAGCTCCCACTTGGTGGCTTTTTGGATTGATATTTGGATTTTCCATTTTGGTTTTTGGGTATGTGATTGGGTATTCAGTCAACGCGCCTTGGGGTGTCTATCATCGTTATTTTACCTTATTTGTAGTCTATGGCAATTGGGCATTTATAGGCTTTGCGTATTCCTTTCCAAAAAACGATTTTAAGAAGGAGGCTCGAATCATTGTACCTCTAGCGTTCGTACTATTAACGATACTTTATATTGAATTTGTCATTACCACGCAGTCGATGGAAATTTTCTATAATTTCACAGCCCATACATACACTTTTGATTATGGCGCAGGTAGTGCTGTCTTTATCTTACTATCCCAATTATTTGCAGCGATTGTGATGATTCGGAAAACCATTTTCTATTCCTCTTATTCTGGACGTTTGTCTAATTGGGAGACGAGACCAAGTTCGTTCGCTCAATTTCCTCGGATTCTGATTTCAAAATTTCTGATTGGATGGATCAAGTTTTTTAAAGCCAAAGGTCAGGAAGCTATTGCTTGTAAAGGGTTTTCACTTATGATCCTTTCCTTGTTAATCATTGCCATCTCAAATGTACTCAATAAATCTGGCGCTTTGTCTTATGATAAATATGCTCTTGTTTTTTCCACGGGAACCTTACTCATAACATTTTTTCTTGTGATGCTCTATATCAATAACTCTCCAGAGCCTACTACATTTATGATTAAGTTAGTTGGTGTTAGCTTGGTAACCATTTTACTAGTCATCGGTTTTGTAGGAAACTTAACTCTTGCCCACAGCGAAAAAGAGTATGATAACAAAAGAAAAATAGAAATCAATCTACTAAAAAAAAATATAACAAACAAAAATTATTCGGAATTGCCTGAAACGATTCAATATATTCTCACAAAACCAGCATCCGAGGATTTTTTTGAACAGGACGTATCATTATTATTTAAAAGGCCTATTGCTCTAATCAACAGAGACAATTTAATTTCGGGTGTTGAAAAAAGAAAAAAACTCCTTCTCAGCGAGAGCCTGACTAAGGTAATGAAAAGTGCGGGTAGGAATTTTAAAAAAGACATACCAACGGATGCGGAAAAGGAGGCGGCTTTTCAGATTTTTAAAAGTACTCGCATCTATTCAAACTTAAAGACTGAATATCAAATGGATTTTTCTCGGCTGTATCGTGAGGCAGGCGAAAGATATGTACATTTTGATTTTATTGATAGTGGCACACGTTTCGAAGTAGGATACTCCTACAATGAATATAGAAAATTAATCCACCAAGATGCTATTTCCATCGTATATATCTTGTTTCTCACTGGTTTCACAGTCTTGCTTATTTTTCCTAAATTTTTTCACTCAAGTTTGGTTGAGCCACTTAACAAACTATTAGATGGTGTGAAGAAAGTAAACGATGGAAACTTAGAGATTCAAGTTCCTATCAAAATTCAAGATGAGATTGGGTATCTAGCTGGCTCATTTAATTCTATGGTAACTTCAATTAAAGAAGCACGAAGAGAACTGCAAGATTATGCGGAAAATTTAGAAGAAAAAGTCGAAGTCCGAACGCGGGAAGTAAAAGAGAAAATGGAGGAGGTACATAAATTAAAAGTACAGCAGGACGGAGATTATTTTCTAACCTCTCTCTTAGCGAAACCGTTGTTTTTTAATGCAAATAAATCTAAATTCATTTCGACAGAATTCCTGATTCGGCAAAAGAAAAAATTCGAATTTCGAAATAAGACTGCTGATTTGGGAGGCGATATCTGTATATCGGGCAATCTTAGATTTGGAACTCCTGAAAAAAATAGAAAATTTACTATGGCAATCAATGGAGATGCCATGGGGAAGTCGATGCAAGGTGCAGGCGGTTCGCTTGTCATGGGTGTCGTTATGAATGCCATCATGTCAAGATCAGCTTCTAACAAAAAAATATTGAGCATAACACCGGAGCAATGGCTGTTAGATGTTCATAAGGAAGTTGACTCAGTTTTTAAGTCATTCGACGGAACTATGGTTATTTCAGCTGTAATCGTATTAATTGATGAATTATCGGGGGAAATGTTTTATATCAATGCCGAACATCCTGCTTCCATACTTTACCGAGATGGGAAGGCAGAATTTATAGAGAAAGAACTTTTGTTAAGGAAGTTTGGTTCTGAATCGGAATTCGAATGCGAAGTGCATACTTTTAAACTTGAACCAGGAGATATATTGATCTTAGGTTCCGATGGAAGAGATGATATTGACCTGACACCGAATGCGAATGTGCGTACGATCAATGAGGATGAAACAATGATATTGGGAATTGTAGAGAAAGCGGATGCAGATTGTAGGGAAATGGAAAGGATTCTAGATTCCATGGGAACTATAACTGACGACTTATCTTTCTTGAAAATAAGTTTTCAGACTTCTCCGGTCGTTGAACGATCTTTCGGTCAGGAAAAACTAGAAAGTGCCGATGAATTAAAGTTTGGTGAAATAGATATGGGCGAAGAGGAACAAAGTAAACTTGATCTTCCTACTGTTTATCAAAAAAGCAAACAACTTTATCATGATGGTAATATTAACGAAGCACTTGATTTATTAGCAGAGGCATACACTGCAGACCAAAGTAACCAAAAGTTAAATAAACTTCTTGGCTTGATTAGTTTTAAAGGTAAAAATTATAGCAAAGCTGTTGAAGTTCTAGATAAATATCTTCAAGCAGATCCAGATACGGAAGAAATATTATATTACTTATCACTCTCTCAAAAGAAAATCGGAAACTATTCCTTGTCCTTGGAGGCTTCACAAAGAGTATATGAGCTAGATCCAAATAACCTTAATAATCTAATCAACCTTGCCGACTTGCATCGGCTAAATGGAAATATTGAGAAAGCAAAAGAATTTTCACTTCTTGTATTGGAAGTTGATTCCGAAAATAAAAACGCAAGAAAAATTCTCAATCATATTGACAGTTATACTAAATGAAATGACTTTTTGAAATACAGCGGCATTTAACTTTTTTGTCTTCTCTCTTTTCAAAAGAGGCTCTTCCTTTTTCAGCCCGTAGGAAACATTCCTAGTTTCTGTTCATTTTGTAATTTTTATCTTAACCGATAAGGTTGGCTACTCAGGCAACCTGGAAATTTCATTCAAATTCGACCAAAGAATTCGCTTGCGATTAAAATCTAAGTATTGCAAAATGAGCCCAAATAGTTATTAATTCATGTTAAGGAATAAACATTTATCTGATATTTTGGAGATTGTTAAGAATTCTTCCATAGAAGTCTTAGAATTTATGTTTCGCGAAGCCATAGAAGGGTTTTGGATTCAGAGATCTGACACTCATGAGGATCGTTTTTTTTCCCCACAAATTTTAAATTTGTTAGGTTATGGATCTGGAAACATTTCTGCATTCACAGAAAGTATTATTGATCCCTCCGATTGGCTTTCCTTTAAATCTGATCTAACCAAAAAAAATCAGGAAGTCTGGTCAAAAATTGTTTTAAAATATAAAAATGGCGATAAGAGATCTTTTGAAGCCAACTGTCTAAGTTTTACTGACAAGACGAATACAGGCTATGAATTGTATTGTATAAGAAATCTCCAAGAAACAGAAGCAAAGCGGGATCTGTTTCAGAAAAATAATATTTGGAAAATTCTTGATTTATTACCTGCAACGATTGGGTTTTGGGATCAAAATTTGATCAACAGATATGCGAATGAAGCTTATTCATCTTGGTTTGGTAAGAAGCCCTCTGAAATTGTAGGAAAACATATTTCTGAACTATTGAGTGAAGAAACATATAATTTGAATAAACCTTTTCTGGAAAAAGTGTTACTCGGGGAAACTCAGATTTTCGAACGTGAATTATTGAATTTAGATCAAAAATCGAAAAAGACATCACTAGCAAATTACATCCCAAGTTTCGGTAAAGATGGCTCAGTCGAAGGTTTCATTGCATTTGTAACTGATATAACTTCAGTTAAAGTCGCGCAAAGGAAGGCAGAACGAAGTGAAGCAGAGTTGCGCATCTTGTTGAATTCTTTGCCTGTTGGGGTGACGATACTTGACGAGAGTATACAAATTATTGAAATGAATCCAAAACTGGAAGAAATTTTAAATTTACCTAAGGAAAGAATCCTCGCTGGTGAGTATAAAAAGTATAAATTTTTAACTCACGATTCAAAATTATTTCCGAACGAGGATTTGCCTTCCATTCGTTGTGTAAGAGAAAAGAAAGTCATTAGTAATGTAATCATCGGCTTAGCCATTGAAAATTTACCGACTAAATGGCTAAATGTAACGGCCGTTCCTCTATCCTTGCCAGGTTTCGCCGCGCTTACAATAACGAATGATATCACAGAACTGAAAGCACATGAAGTTTTGAGTAAACAGTTAGTGACGATTGTTGACTCCTCCGCCGATGCAATCTATGGGATGAATTCAGATGGAAAAATTATAACTTGGAATAAGGGAGCCGAATCTCTTTTCGGATACTTGAAAGAAGAAGTTATTGGACAGTCGTGTGAGATTTTGATCCCTCCCGAAAAACTTGACGAAGAGGCACGGATTGCCGAAAAGTGTGCACGAGGAGAGAGTATTTTACAATATGAAACTTATCGGTTAGCAAAAAATGGAGACCTGCTAGATATTTCCATGTCAATTTCTCCCATTTTTAACTCTCAGGGGAAAAATGATGGAATGTCTGTCGTTGCGAGAGATATTCATGAACAAAGGTTTATTCAAGAAGAACAAAAACGAGCGAAAAATTTAGCGGAGCAAGCAAGCTTAGCAAAATCAGATTTTCTTGCAAATATGAGTCATGAAATAAGAACTCCATTGAATGGAATCATTGGATTTACCGACCTACTGCTAAAAACGTCTTTGGATTATACCCAAAAAGATTATATGCGCACCATCTATCAAAGCGCCAATTCATTGTTAGATATTGTCTCGGATATTTTGGATTTCTCAAAGATTGAAGCTGGAAAACTAGAACTCGTACCCGAGCTTACTAGTTTAGGGGATTTGGCTGATGAAGTTATAAATATTGTTCGATACCAGGCAAATCAAAAACAAGTAAAACTTCGATTAAATATCGTACCGGATTTACCTGACTACGTGATGATTGATCCGGCTCGATTAAAACAGATCATCATTAATCTAATCAGTAACGCGATAAAATTTACTGATAAAGGTAAAATTGAATTCTCGATTTCTATTTTACAAGTGTTAGATGATGATTGGATGAAGATACGAATTTCAATTCAAGATACAGGAATCGGAATTGCTAAACAAAATCAAAGTAAAATATTCGAGGCTTTTACTCAGGAGGATTTTTCTACTACAAGAAGATTCGGTGGTACGGGACTTGGACTTTCCATTTCAAATAAAATACTCGGACTAATGAATAGCAAAATACAATTGAATAGTGAACTTGGTAAAGGTTCTGATTTCTTTTTTGACTTAGAGCTGCAAACATCAAACTCATCTTTATTAGATTTTAAACCAGAGGTTTCGTTACAGGATTCTAATCTAAAGAAACCTCTTATAGTGAATGAAAAATATTCGATACTGATTGCGGAAGATAATGAGGTAAACATGATGCTTGTAAAAGCAATTATGAAAAAAATATTACCGAATTCAATATTTCACGAAGCTAAAAATGGAATGGAGGCAATACATCAAGTTCAAAATAGCATTCCAGATATGATATTTATGGATATTCAGATGCCCATTGTCAATGGATACGAGGCAACAAAACAAATCAGGGAAATGGTCGGAGTTTCCGAAATTCCAATCGTGGCGGTAACTGCAGGAACCGTCCTGGGTGAAAAAGAAAGGTGCCTAGAGGCCGGAATGAATGATTATATAAGTAAACCTGCGACTCGAGCTGATTTTGAGAAAATGATTCACGTTTGGCTAATCAAAGGCTGAATTTTAATTTTCATCTTACGTTAAAATAGGATCTAAACTTTTCTGCCAATAATAACACGTTTGATCGGGCATTCTTCCGATATGCTAATTGAAATTCTCTTTCACTTGTCAGTGAAGGAACATTTAATTTTTTAATTTTATTCGTCAGAGCATAGGAAGAAATAAAGCCAATACCTAAACCTTTTTCAACACAATTCACTATGGACTCTATGCTTCTAAGTTCCATAATTATTTTTGGATTAAATTTTAGATTTTTCCCTTTCCATGATTTTTCTAATGACATTCGTATAGCAGATCCTTGGTGATAATAAACAAAATTTTCCTTTTCCAAATCTTCTAATCTTAGATTTTTTTTATGTAAAATAGGATGGTTCTTCGATACGATCGGTATGATTTGATCCTTTAACACAGGGAAAGAATGTATGAAACTATCTGCTTCATACGGAGAAGTCAAAAACGCGAGATCCACAAATCCATTTTTTAAATATTCTTTTGTTTCTAAGTTATCTCCTTCAATCACAGAAATTGTTAATTTCGGATAATTTTTGATTACCTTTTGAATCAATTTTGGTAGAACCCATGCGGAGACTGTTCCTCCTGCTACAATAGATATGTTTCCTGCCAACTCTTCCTCCTTTGCTCGCATACCTTCTTCGGTAGCTCGCCATATCTCCTTCATTTGATAAGCGTAGTTATAAAAAATTTTTCCTTTATTTGTAAGTTGAATTCCTTGTTTTGATCTATGAAATAATGTTTCCTTTAATTCTCTTTCTAACAAACTAATTTGCTGAGACAGCGCTGGCTGGGTAAGTTGTAATGAGTTCGCTGCTAATTGGAAGCTTCCTTTATTGGCAATTTCGAGAAAATACTTTATTTGCTTAAATTCCATTTTATCCCTCTCGTTATCCATTAGAAAATCTTATGGATAACATTAGAACTAATTATTTGTCTTATGAATGTATCTCTGTTAATCTATTTGTAAGAGGTTAAAAATGAATACAATTTTTGACAAAATCTGGGAACGACATGAGATCCTAAAGAAAGAAAATGGAGAATCTATACTCTACGTTGATAGACATTTGTTGCATGAGGTTACTTCGGCTCAGGCATTTTCTGGTCTTTTGGAGAAAAATAGAATCGTTAAATTTTCAAATCAATGTTTAGGGGTTATTGATCATAATCTATCTACGAAAAATAGAAAAGATCGAGATGCAAGTGGACCAATTTCAAAAACTCAAATGGAAAGAATGGAGGAAAATTGCAAACACTTTGGAATTCGGTTATACGGTTTTGATGATCCCGACCAAGGAATAGCGCACGTTCTTGGACCTGAGATAGGATTTACTTTGCCAGGAACTATAATCGTCTGCGGCGATTCCCATACTTCCACACATGGTGCATTCGGTTCGCTTGCCTTTGGTATTGGAACGAGTGAAGTGGAACATGTTCTTGCGACACAGACATTAGTTCAAAGAAAACCAAAATCAATGAAGGTTCGATTCGTAGGTAAAAGACCTGAAGGAATATCGGCAAAAGATATCGCACTTTATCTCATTGAAACGATCGGAACAAGTGGCGGTCGCGGTCATGTGATCGAATATACTGGCAGCTTGATCGAAACCATGACGATGGAAGAACGAATGACTTTGTGTAACCTAACTGTAGAAGCAGGGGCGCGGGCAGGAATCATTGCACCGGACGAAGTAACTTATGCGTATTTACGTGGGAGAGAGTTGTCTCCTAAAGCCGAACAATGGAAAATTGCATTGCGCGTTTGGAAAGATCTAAAGTCCTCTGAGGAAGCAACCTACGATAAGGAGATTAACATTTATATCGACGAAATCGCACCGAAAGTTACTTGGGGAACCAATCCAAGTCAGACAATTTCTATTTCTGAATCAATACCTGAGCTAAGTTATTGTACACCAAATGAACGTTTGGTGTACAATGCATCATTAGAATATATGGGTTTAGTCCCAGGAAAAAAAATGACAGAAGTGGAGATAAATAAGGTATTTATCGGCTCCTGCACGAATTCAAGAATAGAAGATCTAAGAGATGCTGCTAAGATAGCAAAAGGAAGAAAAGTAAAGAGTGGCGTACAAGCACTTGTTGTACCGGGTTCAGGAAGAGTTAAACGTTTAGCCGAATTGGAAGGACTTGATAAAGTCTTTACCGATGCAGGGTTTGAATGGCGAAATCCTGGATGTTCTATGTGTCTTGCGATGAATGACGATATTTTAAAACCGGGGGAAAGATGTGCTTCGACATCGAATCGAAATTTTGAGGGGAGACAAGGACTAGGTGGACGAACCCATTTGGTAAGCCCAAGAATGGCAGCAGCGGCAGCCATTGCAGGCAAGTTTGTTGATGTTAGATTATGGAGAGAATTATGAAAGGTTGGTTTGAACATACAGGAGGGGCGATAACTATCTTAAGAGATGACATTGACACAGATCAGCTATTGCCTAAACAGTTTATGAAATTAATAGATAAAAAAAATTTCGGAAATTATCTTTTTTATCACTGGCGATATATTGATTCTAATCCAGAAAAATTGAATGTAAATTTTGTTTTAAATAGAATACAAAAAGAAAACCCGAGTATTCTGGTTACAGGAAAAAATTTTGGCTGTGGATCAAGTCGGGAACATGCAGTTTGGGCACTTTCAGACTATGGGTTTAAGGTGATTATCGGTCAATCGTTCGGTGATATTTTCGCAATCAATGCTGCAAAAAATGGTATCGCCTTAATTTCGTTAGAAGAGTCATTAATTTCTGAAATTATGAATTGGTCCACAATAGATAAAGATGTTAGGATGCGTATCAATTTAATAGAAAAGAAAATATTTTATAAAAATTTAAGTATCGTTTTTGACATGGAGGAGTCGCAAAGGGAGAGAATTTTGAATGGAAAAGATGACATCGATGAGACGATGGAGGAAGCGCATCGAATTGATGTATTTATTCAATCCTATTTAAATGAGAACTCTTATTTGGTGATCAAATAGAAAAGTTAATTCATTTGAATTCGTAAAACATGGAGAAAAGAATGTCGCTCGTTCCTTAAAAGGGCGGCAATCGCTTAAAAATAAATTCCGGAATCATTCGGATCAGGAACATAATTAAACTCCAAGGCCAAAAAATATAGACCGTATCTTTTTTTTGGAGGGTTGCTTTAATTATTTTCTCTGCGGCGATATCCGGATTTAAAGTTAACCATGGAATAAGTTTATGTCCGTCTGACATTTTTGTATATACTGGTCCCAGTAATATCGTTGTGATCACTACGTTAGATGTATGAAGCCGATTTCGTAATCCAGAAAGATAGTTAGTGAGACCCGCCTTTGTACTTCCATAGATATAATTTAACTGCCTTCCTCTGTCTCCAGCCACCGAACTTAAAACTACAATCTGGCCTGATTTATTTAATTCAAAATCATTCGAAATAATGTTAATAATCGATAGCACTCCCGCATAATTAACGTTAATCGTATTTAATAATTCACCTTGGTTGATTCGTGCAATTTTTTGATCTTCGTAATAGCCGACGCAACAAATCACCAAATCAGGCTTATTCGGCAAGGATTCATAAAAATTTTGATGGGATGGGAATTCAGTAATATCGAATACATGGGTTTTTATTTCAATTTTTTTGATAGAAAGGATCTCATTTTTTAATGAATCAAGCTTAGATTGATTTCTGCCGGTCAGAATCAAACCATAATCACGTTTAGCTAATCCTATGGCAATGTGATGAGCTATGTCGGAAGTGGCACCAATGATTAGCGCTTTTTTTTCATTCATATTTACCTTGAATACTCTACAGCAACGATAGAGAGGTCATCGTCTAATTTTTTCCCGTGCATAAATGAATTTAATCCGTCCAGTAGATTATCTATTAACAATCTAGCAGATAGATGCTTATTTTTTTGAGCAAGATCATTAAACATTTCTTCACCAAACATAATATCGCGATCATTGAACTCTTCTGTTAAGCCATCCGTATACAAGAAAATTTTATCGCCAGGTATAAAAGGCAATTCTTCCATTCGATACTTAACGTTTTTTAATAGTCCTATCATTCTGCCAGTTGATTTTAAATAAAAAATTTCATTGTTATGTATAACTAATTGATCTGGATGACCAGCACTCGCGTACTGTATTTTATTTTCTACCCAGTCAAGATCCAGAATAATCGCACTAAAAAATGCATTTAATTTCGAGTATACGTAAAATTCCTCTCCAACTTTTTCAAGAAGTTCATCTATCGTTAAATTTTCTGATTTGAGTTTATCGTATATTCCTTTTATTAACATCGTTATAAGTGCAGCTTGAATACCATGGCCTGTCGCATCTGCTAAGAGTATGCGAATCCGATTTTCGCTAATTCTTGTTATGTCGTAAAAATCACCACCTATTCTCGCCATAGGAGAATACTCAACGAATATCTTAATAAAATCAGGTTTTAGGAAATGTTGATGTAATAATGTATCTTGAATTCGTTTGGCAATTGTGAGGTCATCTTCAATTTCATTGTAGAGATATTGAATTTTATCATAGGCTTCACTTAATTTTTTGGTTCGAATGACAACTTCCTTTTCCAAGTCATAATAAAGATTGGAATTTTGAATGGCAATAGCCGCTTGTGTCGTGAATATCTCCAAAGTTTCTGCATCTTGAGCGGAAAAGGATACATTTAGATCGGTAGAATCTAAGTAAAGTATACCTAAGATTTCCTCTCCTTTTCTTAATGGTGCACAAATAATTG
>Ga0209277_10001394_pt1 | contig 11854 bp, 15 predicted proteins | sample JI81AbrownDNA_FD_187503 | JGI IMG/M metagenome (GOLD analysis project Ga0209277, IMG submission 187503) | Wastewater effluent complex algal communities from Wisconsin, to seasonally profile nutrient transformation and Carbon sequestration -... | ecosystem: Engineered > WWTP > Effluent > Algae... | reverse complement strand
CGACAAATTGCTATTTAACCCAGCAACCATAACGCCAAAAATTTTATTATCATCAAAGCGTTTAAATAGATTGAGGACTCTCGCTTTGTCACGAGCGTTGTAGGTAATTGATATTAGATCCGATAATTTCTCGATTCCTCTTGCTATTTTCTCTACTGAGTCAATAGGAGTGTAGTCGATAAGACTTCCAATTAAAAAGAAGTTTCTTCGGGTTATAAGCTCGTTAACTGCTCGACGCATTAAGTCAAAAGGAGATTGGCTGATCATCCCTTCAATTTTTTCAGGCACTAAATGCTCCAATACATCACAAAAGAATTTTATAGAAAAATGTCCAGCTATTCCAATAGCATCTTTAGGATGAAGGTGATACGAGAGATTAGCCGCAATGCTTGGTCCTAGGATGTCTTCGCTTACTTTTGCATTCAAAAAATTTGGCATGAACTTACTGACTTTTGCCATTGGCACCCAAATTTCTTTTTGTCCATCTTGCATGAATAGAATGATTTTGTTTCGCAGCATATTCATTTCTTCTGGTTCTAATTTCTCTAGAAATGACAATTCATTTCCGTGCACGCCTAAGAGATTGTTGATAGATTTGAATTCGAATTCTTTTTGTTCGTGTTTATTTGACATGATATTTCCGTTTTAAGTTGAGCCTTGCTTTTGAAGAACCTTGCAATTTTCCTAGTAAATCAAAAGAGTAATATACTGGCAAGATAAAATACGACTACAATAAGTCGCTTGGCAATAATTGTATTCTATATTTATCAGCCATTTTTCTTAATTGGTCGTTTGTTATTTGATGAATGTTTTTCCCTGAATGTCGATTTTCTACTGTTAGGATGAATATGCTATAATTGTATTTGGAAGCTAATTTGAAATAAGGCTCTAATTCCCATTCTAAAGTGAAACAGTTATCTAAAAAAACTTTTTCATAATTCTCTTTCAAGCTAAGTTCTGTTTCTTCTTCACATTTTTTGTAGGCTAGATGATTTTTTTGATAATCAAACTTATATTCTCCTGTGCTAGGATTTATAAAGTAATTGTCAATCGAGTGAACGGGATACTTTCCGTTTTCGCTGAGTAGTCTGGCTAATGTCGATTTTCCGCTACCGGGCAATCCTCGCAGTAATATCAGTGCTTTTTTAAGAAAGATTTCCATATATTTGCCTTTATTTAACTACAATGAATAGGATTCAATTCGGCATCTTCTTTGTCATTCAAGAAATTCTGGAAGTTTAGCAGTAATATTGAAAAATCAAATGACTATGGATTTTAAGAATTGGATACAAGAAAATTATTGCCCTGACTGAGTCGATGGATAAACTCGCGTTAGTCGATCAATAATTTTCAGTATTCAGTGACTGATTGAATCAAATTAACTATATAGGAGAAAGACTATGCAAATTTTTAAAAAAGGATTAATTACTTTTAATATTCTATTCATCTTACTCTTTTTTTTTAGTTCAATCCAATCAGAAACCTTATCTTTGCAATGGGGAAAAGAAGAGGGAAGCCTAGATTGGAAATCTGCAATCGAAAAATGCAAGGCAAGTGGAATGCGTATGCCAACAAAGAAAGAATTACTTTCTTTATATAGCACTCGTGAATTTAAAACATTTGCGGCAAATTGGTATTGGACCAGCGATGAATCCGATTCCGAGCGTGCCTGGGCGGTCGTTTTAAATGTAGGGGCAATTCTCCATATACCCAAGCAGTATCATAATAATGTTAGATGTGTTGTCTTAAAGTAAGGCTTAAGCCTTACTTTAAGACAAAATACTTTTAGCTTTTTCCGATATATAAAATCCTTCAAGTCTAAGAGTGATTCTTTTTTGCAAATGTGCTTGGATCTCAGGCATTGAAATATAATTACCAAGCAGACTAACGAGATTATCCGTAATGTCTGACTTTTGAATTTTATATAAACTGAGTAGTTCGTTAATCTTTTTTCCTTTGTAACGAGTGAGGATTATGTCGATATGGCTCTCTATTATTTGCAGTAGAAGAGGGGATGCTTTGATGTGATTCCATTCTGCTTTGGTTACAGCTAAAATTTTCTTAATATCATCTTTGTCGGCATAATGCTGTAAGTCAGAGATTTTCTTTGCACTGATAAAATTCCAAATTTCATCGGTGAGTTCTTTTGAAGTTTTTGCATCTAGCTCTTGATTCAATAGTTTTTCACTCTGCTTGAGAGAATTTTGCAAATTGGATTGGATAAATGCTGTTAGGTTCTTCTCGATACCTGCTTGCACTCCTGGAATATTTCCTAGAAAGTCCTGTCCCATTTTAAATAAGGAAAATGCACCAGGGACATTTTTGGCAAAAGAATTTTCTCCTCCAACAAAATCTGCAATCGCGTTATACATTACACTTGAAATCATTTTTGTGTAAACAGGTGAATTGATTACTGTGTGGATAATGTCCTTTCGAAGTTCTTTCATGCCCATTCCCATATTCATGCTGTCTTCGAAAATGTTCTTTGTGAAAAGTGAAGTTAATGGCTCTTGGTTCTTACTTATGAGAGTGTGCGTTGCTTCTGCCAATGACAAAACTAAATCTTCAGCTTCCTTTTCAATCTCTCTTGAATTTATATAGGATTTGACATAGTCTAGAATTGTTTTTTTATCGATGAATTTTTCTGCTTCTATTTCTATTATCATATCGTAGAAGCTTTCTATTTCTAATTTTAAATTATTGTTTAATTTCTCGCCTTTCCAGGCTGCGACTTCATATTCGATATGTGCGTTTAATAGTTTTTGTAACTGGGACATTGTTTGATTTTAGAGAGAATGAAATATTTAGCAAGCAATTTTTCTTGGTAAATCACTTGCGGCTAATTTCATTCATCCAATGTAAAGTTGATTGGCACGCGATGAGACATTTTCACTGGCTTGCCTGCAATGTAGCCAGGAGAGAAACGAGCGAGATTGATAATCTTAATCGCAGCTTCGTCAAAGCCATATCCCGCTTTGCCAGAGGCGATCTTTGCACTTTTAAGCGCGCCGGTCTCATCGATCTGCACAAGAACTACAACGGTCTTTTCTGTAATGTTTGCTGCCTTCGCGGCTGCTGGGAAAAATTGTTTCAAATCAAAATCAATAATGGGAGTAGGGACTTTGTCTCCATTAAAAGAGAAGAGATAACCATCCTTATCCGTTCCATTTCCAGAAACAGCATTTACATTTATATCATCGTCGATTGGATCATCTCCGTTTTTATTTTTCCCTTCGACCCATTCTTGTTTTTCAACAGGTGCAGGACTAGAAGTTCCGCCGATTAATTCTGGTGGAATTTCTTCAAAGTTTACATCGACATCTTGTTTGACACTTTCTGAGTCAATTTCCTGTGATTCAATGATAGTGGAAATATAATACGCCGCATACAGACTAAAGTGAAGGAAGATAGATAAAAATAACATAGCCCCAAAAAGATTATTTTGTATTATTTTTTTAATCTTATCTTTCATGTGCGACCTACTTCTTGACCGAGAGCGCGATTTTTGTAACTCCCGCTTTGCGGATAATTCCCATTAACTTTGTAATCGTTCCGTAGGATAAATTCTCATCTGCTGAGAGAGTTAGCCTCATATTGGGTCTGAATTTAGAGTCTCTCTGAAGATTGGCGAATAATTTTTCTTCCGTAGTAGATTGACCTTCTAATAGAATTTTTCCATCCCGCGTAATTGCTACTTGAACAGATTGAGCAACGTTAGGATCTGCCGCTTGCACTTTGGGCAAATTGATATTAATCGACTCTTTCTTAAGAAAGTTTGCTGTTACCATAAAAATTACGAGTAATACTAAAATTACATCCACCATGGGGGTAATATTGATATTCCCTATTTCATCATCATCGCTTGATTGTGACGCCATTGCCATAAATCTGCCTCCTCTGCTACGACAGGTTAAAATCTGTCGTTAAGACTTTCTGCTATAACTTGCTATGAATTCTTTTGAAATAATTTCTAAGTTCTGGATAATCACTTTTAGCTTCTTAGCGAAAAAATTATTTACCATCACTACAGGAATTGCTACGAACAAGCCAGCGGCGGTTGCGAGTAGGGCAGTAGAAATACTTTTCATAACTACTTCCGCTCCTGAATTTCCGAGAGTTCCTAGACCATTGAATGCTTTGATTACTCCTAGAACTGTTCCAAGTAGTCCTAAAAACGGTGCGTTATTTCCCAGAGTGGATAGAATTGGAAGTCTTTTCTCTAATTGAATTCTTTCTTCAATTACTTTTCCTGCCATCATTTCAACTAACGCTTCCTGTCCATCAGGGTAATGCTCTGCAGAAAAACCGGCAAATCGTGAGTAAACGTTCGTTGGATTCTGAGAAGACTCCTCGATACCTTTGATATCTTTTTTTCTGAGTCGCTCGATAATTGCTTTGATGGTATTTTCTCCGCCCTTTGCAAACTTTGAAAAAATAATCGATCTTTCAAATCCGACTGCCAATGCCAATACGCTAGCTAATCCCATTAATATAAAAATGAGTTGTTCTCCAATATCAACAAGCTGTTCCATGGTGTATTCCTTTTAAAGTTATTCTATGAATTCCAAATGTTTTTAGTTTTATGACTATCTTTTTGCATTTCCATTTTTTCACATTATGTTTTTTCAATTAATCATGGCGTATTATTTGTAGATGAAAAACAATTTCTTCTGCAATTGCTTGTGCCGCTGTCATTTCCTATTCCAGATAGCATGACTGTAGACGTGCCACTGCAAATATTCAGGTTTTTTCTCGTTTTCCAATAACTACTATCACATTTAAAAAAGCATTCTCGAATCGCATCACTATTATTGGTTACATAATTAGTGGGTAATGGATACATATATAGATTGTTTGCACATAAGTCTGAATAGGTAGTGAACTTTCCAGTGCTCAAAGTAAGAGAAAGATTTGTTTCTGTCAGTGTTCCTGCTAAAACATCAGAGGCAGTTGCAATGCAAGCTTCTTCGGAGCGCATTGCATCTATGCAAGCAGCTTGTGGATTTGGTTTTGCCTTCGTTGCAGTTTCTAAGAGAATACGAAGCGCATATAAATCCTGGTAGCTTTTTTCATTTTTATTTGCACATGAAATTTGAAATAAAAAAATAAAGATCAAAGTAATTTTGAAAAACATTAGAATCTCACCTCCATACCCACGTTGAAAAATGGAATCAACATTCCATTGGGAAGTTGAAGTGTGAAAAAATCATTTTGCGGCTCTGGATTTCTTTTGGAGTAGGGAGCCGTTGTGCTAAAACTTTCTCCATTGATATTTTTTCGCACATACATATTGATTATCTCTAAATACAGATTTACATAACCCCATTCATAACTTAGGAATTTATCAATTCGTATATCAAATCTATGATAGGGTGCTTGTCTTCTTGAGTTTGTGTAATTATTCGAGTAAGGATTGTCAGAATACCTTGGATTCCAATAGATTTGGTTGTTGTATGGATTCTTAAATTGACCACCATCATCACCAATGACCGGAGTATAGGGAGTAGCCGTTCGATAAAACCAACGTCCACCAATTTGGTATTCTTCTGTTAATCTCCAACCATAGACTACACTGAGTAATTGTGTTATATCATAATCAAAAATTGTCTCTCTCGAATTTGGATACAGTGCGCGTAATCGTTGTTCGTCCCCACTGAGGATTCGATTTTTGTTTGGATCATAGTCTGCATTGTAAATATTATTATTGCGAAAGGACTGTGACCATGTGTAAGAAATCCAACCGAACCAGTCTTTTGAATTCGGGCGATTTGCTTTTTTAATGTATAATTCATATCCATGTGACCAACCTGTTCCACTGTTGGAGTAATTCAATGCTCGATTGGTTACAACCGGTCTCTGTAATCGTTGGTATTTGTCTGGATTTAAACCGTAAGCCTCAGAAATATAAGGATCGTTTACGATTTGGCTTGTGAATTCTTGTTTGAAAAGTTCTCCCTTAACTGACCATTCTTCTGTGATCTGTTGGTCAATCCCTCCACCATATTTGCGTGCCTTTTCAAATTGTATATTTGGATTTCCGGACTCTCTTGAAATTGCTTGATCGAAGTAAGGAAAACGCGCGTAATCCCCTGCGCCTCCGAAGAAAGTTGTTCCTTTTAAAAATCCATCTACTTTGTAAGAAATTGTCGCTCTCGGACCTGTCGCTCCTTGTTTTCCATAATCAATATAATCATGACGAATACCGGGTTCAAATTTAAAATTTCCAAAAGTAAAATGGAAAGTTGTATAAGCATTGAAATAATTGCTTTTTGTTTGTTGTGTTATATCCGCTTTTTCAAAGGCAGGGTTTGTTAAATCATATGGGTTAGGGGACTGATTGTTTGGATCTTTTAGTCTAACGCTAAACCCTGTAATATTATAATTAATTACTCTTCCTTCTGTGCCCGCATCTATTTTTAAGAAACTTGCAGGGTTCCATACTAAGTCCTGTCTTACACCGGTATAGGGAGCGCTTGCTCTGAAGGTTGCCTGGATAGAACCAAATTGAACGTTTGTGTTATTGAAAGGCTCGTAGTTAATCAGTGTTATCCGGTTGCTGAACTTTGTGCTTGGTGTCCATGTGTAACGAAGTGCCATAGTGCGATATCCTTGTCCTGCGGATACACTTGCTCCTGCTACGGCGGCTAACGGTTCCTTTGTTGGATCATTGGAGCCGAAACCGCCGGGTGCTTTTAATACAAATCCATCGAGTGCTGTGAGAGATGTGAATGACATTTGGTGTTGAGAGTTGAAATTGTAAATGAATTTTACGTTAGAGCTATTGTATTGGGGAAGGCGAATTCCATCAGGGACTAGACCTGTGGAGCCAAGAGTTTTATCCAAGTATCCCACTTTCCCGCCAGCAGCTAAGTATCCTTTGCCGTTAAATAAAGGAGTTTGATACATGGCTTGACCAAGTAGAAAGGACATATTAAAAGAACCAGTTGCTTTCTTAGCAGCCTCATTGGATTCTATTTCGACAACCCCACCAGTTGCGTTGTTGAAGTTGGCAGGATAGGCTCCTGTATAAATATCAATTGTCTTGATTAGATCGTTGTGGATAACAGAGTTTATGCCATCAAAATGATACGCATAGTAAATTGGTAGATCGTCATAAAGGTAAGTATTTGTTCGACAATCCGCTCCACGGATTACAATTCCACCAAAACATCCACCGTTATTTCCCGCAAAGGGAGGTGGTGCAAAAACTCCGGGTAATGTCTGTAATGCGTTAAGAGCTTCGCCTAACGTTCCTGGCATACGCTTGATTTCATCGTAGCGAACTTTATAACGAGAAAGAATTGTTTTATCTTTTTGTCCTTCTACGTCAATTCCCCCTTTTGGTTTTGGAGTCTTGTCTGTATAAATGGTAACAACTTCCCCATCGGCAGTAATTGATTTTTCTAGCTCTTGAATTCCAGTAGTTCTTAGGATTCTAAATGTGTAATTTCCAAGACTCGGAACCTCTGCATCAAAATATCCCTCTGCATCAGTTTGGGCGGGTATTTTAGATGTAGGTGTTACAATTACAACGGTTAATCCTGCTTCGCCTTGATTCTTGACTCTGCTAAAAAGTCTTCCTCTAAATGCTACGGCAGAAATCTCTGAGCTAAGGGTCAATAGAATAAATAAAAATAAAAACCAATTTCTTTTGTATGTTGTTATAGATTTCATAGAATTATTTTATTTGCCTCTTCGCAAGATCGTTATTAAAATTCAGATACCAAGGAACATCTCCGAGTTTTTCTGTCGTATAGATGCCGAGGCAAATGATTGGATACCCCGCAAAAGGACAACCAGTTCTTGTAATAGCAACACTACAAAGATTGAGATTGCGACTATCTTGGTCTGTGAATACTAGAAGGGGGGGCTGTGGAGGTCCTGCTTGTTTGCATTCTCTTGCTTTGTAATCGGCTGCTGCATTAATTTGCGATTGCGCATCCCAAGCCGGCACAGGTTTTTCATTACAGGAAATTAGAAAAGCTAGGAAGAAAAGAATTAGTTTCAAATTTTAACTTCTCCTATTTATTTGGCTACGCCTTTTTTTACAGGTAGCGGCTTATTCTTGTTTGTCTCTTCAAACAATGGTGCTTGCGAGTCGGTTTTCAAAGATACAATATCGCCACGAACCTTTGTGACGGAAACTGTTCCGAGTGGATAAAAGTAATGCGTTTCATGCCATAGAGTCATATTTACCATAGAGTCGCCGCCTTCCACTTTTTGCACTGCTTGACTGAGCGCATACTCCATGTTAAGCGGGTTAGTCATTGGAATTAAACCAAATAGAAAAAAAGTGGAAGTCTCTCCCGTCTCTGTTCCTAAGATTTTATATCCCTCTGAGCGAATAATTGTAGCAGATGGAGCTATATGGATATTATCCGCTCTTCGGTTTAAATTGGTTGGATAGGAAATCACCATCACGCAATTTAAAAGAAAAAATGGAATAATTGTGTTAACGAGTTTTCTTAGCATTTGTTTCTGGTGTTGGTTCATCAGTGAATTTAACTGCTTCGGCGTTTATTCCTAATCGATTTCTTGTTAAAAAGAGTAAAATCGTTCGGTCTTGCCAATAACGAATATTAATGAGTGCATCGGCTTCTTTTGATTTAATCATTTCATCCATCATTTCGTTGATAGGAGGATTGCTAAATGAAACTGCAAGGAGCGCTACATCGAGAGTAAACCAAGAATGCTTTGCTTCTACGGGTCCAATAACTTTGTATTTTTTATTTGCAATAGGTATGTTACTAGTTGAAATACCTGCACTTGAAGAAGCGCAGTTTAGTAATAAAGCGCTTAGAATTATGGAAAAGAGTTTAATCATTGTTACGTCCTATTGAAATTTATTTTTTATTAGTTCTATTTTTCCACTTCTCTAGAAGTTCTAGAGAAATTTCTTTGTCTAAATTGATCCATTGAAGAACACCAAAAAGCTTTTCTGCCGAATTGCCTTTTTTTTTCAGACTATCAATCCCTTCATTTACAACCTCGCATAAATAATCATAGCTATTGATCTTGCGAAGTATGGAATCTTCTACTGCTCTGTCAGAAACCATAAAGTATGATTTTCTGTCCCCTTGAACATGAACTTCTTTAATGCCTGCATTTAATAAAAGCATCTTCAGGTTTGTAGAAATGCTACTTCGGCTAACACCGAGAATCCGTTGCATGTCTTCCTGAGAAATTCCTTCTTCAGTAATAAGCATTAGACCTACCATTTGACCGCCGATTCTAGATATTCCAAAGCTTTCGTAGTATTTTCCCATTTTATTAACAAAGTCCATCATTTGCGAATCTAATGTTAATTTTTTACTCTTCTTGGTAGTATTCTTCTTCTTTGCTTTCATGATAGATTAACTTTTAACGAACATAAATTTTCTGTAATTTCAGTCAAGACTGAAATTACAGAAAATTATAAAATTTAAAATCCACTGACTTTATTTGCACGTGACCAGAATTTTTTGCATCAAGCCCTCGTGTAGCTACTTGATTTGTTACCAATAAAATGCGTGACATGCTCGGCAATGCTTAAGAATCTATATTGAAAACGCCGATGATTATTAGCATGAAATATCTACTTATTTTTTTAATTGCCATTACAGTTTCTGCTCAAAGCACATCTAGAGGTATAAGTGTCAAGACAACTGTTCCTCCACCTAATGAAGTCAAGCCGGAGAAAGAAAAAGAGCCGGTAGCTAAGACAAGTTCACTAGATGATGAAGAGTTAGATAAAGTTTTTTATACTTATTACTATTTGAATTTGCCCAAGCATTTACAAAAAGAGGATAAAGACAAAAAGAAACTGAACCAAAATGTAATTCGAGTCTTTAAGAAGGAGATTGCTAAAAGAGATCGTTCCGTGTCAAAAGAAACGCTCGATGGAATTTCTCCGACCACTATAAAATTTAAAAGAGTGCAAGAAGATAGTAAATGGATGAGGAAGATTAAGAAAGAAATAAGACATATTCATTTTACGGAGTATATGTATATCGTTAGATATCAAAATTATTTAACTTTGATTTTATACCAACTTGATCCGGAGCTTCATCTTCAAAGTCCATCACAGGTGGAGTTTATAAACGTGAAAGAAACGGAGTCAAATCAGGATTTAGAATAAAGCTTTTCAATTAGTTAAGCTAACTCTCGTTTAAATGCAATTAAAATGATTCCACCGAATCCAATTAGAATAGAAAATCCTATTCCAAAAAGAGCAATTTTTTCCAAGTAATTATAGTTTGGTAAAATCTGTTTATTCCCATCAATTCTGGAAAGAATTCTATCCTTTCCAGCTAAGAAAACTTTCTTCTGGCGGGTAACAACTGTATTCCCTACGCGAAGTTTGAGATGAGATTTGTCATCGACAAATTCGGTGATTTCATGTAATTTTCCGAATTCATCGGTGACGAGGTAGGTGTATATATGCCGCTTCTGTTTTTCGCTGACTACTAGATGATAACCTGTAATTGTCGAAAACGATTTCACGCCATTTGTCTCCAACACTTCGTATGCATTCTGAAGTTCTTGGTTTCTGTGCTGAATTAGAGCCAAAAAACATGAGAATACAAACAAAGTGAGAAAACTAATTAGAAAGAAAACTTTGTATAAGGGTGTATACAACAAGTCCGCAATGGATTTTGGCACACCAGTTTTTTCTTTCAAAGTTAAAGCCTAGACTTTCCCCTTCTTCTCTAAAATATCCAAAATTTTTGCCGCTGCATCAGGGATAACTGTGCCCGGACCAAAAATTGCCGCTACCCCATGCTGATACAAGAAATCATAATCTTGTGGAGGAATGACACCACCGGCTATTATCAATATGTCGCTAGCATTTTCTTTCTTCAAGATTTCTACAAGTTCGGGGATAAGAGTCTTATGCCCCGCTGCCTGTGAGGATACTCCGATGATATGCACATCATTTTCGATAGACTGCTTTGCTACTTCTGCTGGAGTCTGGAATAGGGGAGCCACATCAATGTCAAATCCCATGTCGGCAAAAGAAGTAGAAATAACCTTTGCACCTCTATCGTGTCCATCCTGTCCCATCTTTGCGACTAGCATTCTCGGACGACGACCTTCTTTCTTTGCAAATTCTTCAACACGTTTAATGACAGACTGGAATTTCTCGTTGTCCTGGTTTAAGCTAGAGTAGACGCCGCTGATAGTGCGGATAACGGCTTGATGCCGTCCAAATACCTTTTCCATTGCATAAGAAATCTCACCAAGAGTAGCTCGTTTACGTGCAGCGTCAACCGCTAGATCAAGTAGATTTCCTTTGCCAGATTGGCTCGCTTCTGTAATAGCGTTTAATGCCGCGTTAACCGCTGCTGTGTCTCGCTTAGCTTTGATTGCATTGATTCTTGCGATTTGGCTTTCACGCACCGCTGTATTATCAATATCTAGGATTTCCATCTTGTCTTCTGTTTTTAGTTTGAATTTGTTTACTCCAACGATAACATCTAGACCTTGATCGATTAACGCCTGACGTCTTGCGGCAGACTCTTCGATTTTCATCTTTGGAAGACCTGCTTCGACAGCACCTGCCATTCCACCATGCGCTTGCACTTCATCAAAAAGTTTTTTGGCCTCAACGATGATAGAGTGGGTGAGAGACTCAATATAATAAGAACCACCGAGAGGATCGATGACTCTTGGAATATGAGTTTCATTTTGGATGATTAATTGGGTGTTACGCGCAATACGTGCAGAGAATTCAGTTGGTAGAGCTACTGCTTCGTCTAATGCGTTAGTGTGTAGACTCTGTGTTCCGCCGAGCACTGCCGCCATTGCTTCAATGGTAGTGCGGATAACGTTGTTGTAAGGGTCTTGCTCTGTTAAACTCCAACCTGAAGTTTGA
>Ga0209277_10001393_pt1 | contig 11858 bp, 12 predicted proteins | sample JI81AbrownDNA_FD_187503 | JGI IMG/M metagenome (GOLD analysis project Ga0209277, IMG submission 187503) | Wastewater effluent complex algal communities from Wisconsin, to seasonally profile nutrient transformation and Carbon sequestration -... | ecosystem: Engineered > WWTP > Effluent > Algae... | reverse complement strand
GCCGTCTTTCCAGCGCTTAAGATTGCCGATTGTACACTGCCAGCTGCACTTATTTTTGGTCAGCATAGCTGTTGCGAGCATTTTTTCAGGCGCGACTGGATTCAGCAGGAAAATCTCGATTTCAGCACCGGAATCCTTTTGAAAATGAAGCCGGGCCGGAATGACTTTCGTATCGTTAAAAATCAATAACGACTTTTCAGGGAGAAAATCCACCAGGTTTTTGAAAATGCTATGCTCGATTTTATTGTTTTTATAGACGAGCAATTTCGATTGATCCCGCTGGGAAAGCGGCTGGAATGCGATTCTGTCCTCGGGCAGATGGTAGGTGTAATCCTGAATGTGAATGAATTCGCGCATGGGTTCCCGAAACAATAGGCAAAGTTAACCCCGAAAATTATTATTTAATTTGGTGGTGTTATCAATCTCTCATGGCGTTACGGGCAACGGTTTCTAAAAAAGTGTTTGAGTTCAATTTTACTGCGCGTACTTCCCGCGGCAGGATGAAAGACCGGACATCGTGGTTTATCAAACTTTGGGATGAAAAGGATGCTTCTGTTTTCGGACTTGGCGAATGTGCTCCGTTACCGGGATTGAGCATGGATGATAAGCCTGACTACGAAATTGTTTTGAACCGTGTAGCCGAAAATGTTTCGACATTAAAAACCGGAAACCCGACACTCTTGCAGGATGCAGCTGCATTGGTTCCGTCCGGATTTCCCTCAATACTTTTTGGACTGGAAACTGCGCTGCTGGATTTGAAGAATGGGGGCAAGCGAGTGATTTTTGATAACAGCTTTCTGGCTTCAAAGCCCATCCCGATCAACGGGCTTGTGTGGATGGGGGACCTTGACCTGATGCTGCAGCAAGCTTCTATTAAAATAGACGATGGTTTCCGATGTATTAAAATTAAAGTGGGTGGGTTGAACTTTGAAAAGGAGTGCGATATTCTTCACTACATCCGGAGAAAATATTTTCGCGAAGATATAACGTTGCGTCTCGATGCAAACGGTGCTTTCAAAGCGGAGGAAGCTCTTTATAAGCTGTATGATCTTTCAAAATTTAAGATCCACTCCATTGAGCAACCCATAAAACCCAGACAGCCGGAGCTTGCAGAGCTTTGCCGCAAGTCACCCATTCCAATCGCGTTGGATGAAGAGATGATCGGGATAGAATCAACTGAAGAAAAAAAGGAGCTGCTTGTAAAAATTAAGCCTCAATACATTATTGTTAAGCCATCGCTGCATGGCGGTATGCACGGAACAAAGGAATGGATTGCAATTGCCGAATCGTTAAACATCGGGTGGTGGATAACGTCAGCGCTGGAATCAAACATCGGATTGAACGCAATTTGTCAGCTTACAGCTAACTATGCGATCACGCTTCCACAAGGACTTGGAACCGGAACGCTGTACGAAAACAATTTTGAATCACCCCTCGAGATTAAAAAAGGCGAGCTGTTTTATAATCCAAAGCTTTCCTGGAACCTTGAAGAGTTTGAGGGTTAAAACAGATAAGTCATAAAATGTATCCCACCGCAAAGACGCAGAGACGCAAAGTTTTAGTTTCTTTTCTATGCTTTCTCTTCGCGAATTTTCGCCTTTATGTTAGTCTCCCTTTGCGGACTTCGCGCCTTTGCGGTTAAACGTTAAAATACAAGTAGCAATCAGTTCTTTCGTTTGGCGTATGTTCCTTCAAATGCACAATTACTTTCGTGCAGGCGACATAGATTAACTTCTTTTACATCAATTTTATCTTCCTGTAGCATAAGCGAGAATTGCATCGGACATTGATCTTGCTCAAAGAAACCAACGTGATAATTTTCTTCATGGCCTACCATCAATATTTTTCCTTGCGCTTCCCCTTTGCACGTGCCTTGTGAAACCGACAGTGTAAAGGCCAGATCATTTCCGCTTTCAGTAATGGTAAGGATAGCTGTGAATCCACGGGTAGTACTTTCATGATCATAGATTCCCTCAAAGGTTTTGTAATCATAAACAGTTTTATCTTCGGGCTGTTCATAAAAATCTTTGGCCGTGTCAATTTCGACAACTTCGGTATTCTTAGTGTCATCCGGTGCTTTACCGGTACAGGCTGCCAGCAGGAGGCAAAAAGGAAAGAAGATGCTTATTTTCATAGTTCAATTAAAATTTTGATTATCAATGCATTGTAACCCGGTTGCCTGGGCAAAATACTAAATCTATTGTCGCAGTACGGACATTTTACAGCTGCCGAATCCGCTATTTTTGTTTTATGTCAACGTTGAAGCTTATTATCTCCTGGGCAGCGCGGATTGCTGCCGCAATAATTATGATACAGACACTGTATTTTAAATTCTCAGGGGCAGAGGAATCGGTCTATATTTTCTCTGCAGTCGGTATAGAGCCCTGGGGAAGAATTGGTACGGGTATTCTTGAACTCGTAGCCTCGGTGTTAATTTTGATTAATGCAACAGCTTGGATCGGAGCGCTTCTTGGGTTGGGATTAATGGCCGGAGCTATTCTTATTCATCTTACGATTCTGGGGATAGAAGTAAAAGACGATGGTGGATATTTATTTTTCTTAGCAATTATCGTATCCGCATGCTGTGTTATAGTGTTAGCAAATAACCGGCCGCGAATAACAACATTGTTAAACAGGATACTGAAAAAAAATAATTAGTTCAGCTTTGCGAGCGCCTGGTCGAGCGTTTCTTTAATGGTGCTTTGGTCGTTCAAGGTGTCCTTCACTCCATTGACAATAAAAGAAGGGACAGTTTCTTTTTTCGCGAGCTTAGCCTGCACCTCACCAATCATTTCCAGTGCGTCAGCCTTTTTAGCAAAATCGGGCAGGGCCTTTACTTCAATTGCAAGCTTCGCCCATGCTTCAGAGGCGGGTGATTTTTTTGACCACAGGTCTGTTCTAGAAGTGATACAGGCATTGTATGCTTCAACAATTCTTAAGAGGTCAGATTTTTCTAACAATCCTGATTCAATATCCTTTACTACTACAGGGCAATCCGCTAAAAATTGAGTAACTCTTTTCTTAAAACCAAGGTTTGGCACTTCCAAAAGTGCTCCGTCTTTTTTCACGAAGTAACGGCCATCCCATGTTGTTTGGGTTTCCATCTGATAGCTGTAGAGGCTTAAATATCCGGGCTTTAGTAACTTCATAAACGTATAACCCTGGTCAAACTTTATGGTGTGATAAATTTCACCGTCTATCATAAAGGCTATGGTTTCAAGAACCGGGTGTGTGCTCTTTTTGCCATCTGCGGGAATAAGCTGAACATATTTAGAATTATAGCTTCCGGTGTATTTAACTCCGGTATAGCTGTGGAGCTTTACCTTTCCCCGTAGCGTGTCGCCCTTTATAGTAACGACATAATCTGCCTGTGCTGAAGCCACACCGTACCCGATCAGAAAAAATAGGAGTATTAATACCTGGAGCATGAAAATTTTTCTCATAAGCAGAATTTTGTTAGTCGAAAGTTAAAAACTTTACAACATAACGCCATGTACCGCTCGCGTATTACGTTTTGTTTTGTTTTTGCCGGCCGGCATCTTTTAGCGCTTTCGAAATAATCCATTCAAGCTGGCCGTTGGTACTTCGGAAATCATCTGCTGCCCATTTTTCCACTGCTTTCAGCAAGTCAGGGTCAAGACGCAGCGCAAATGGTTTTTTTTGAGCCATTTTTAAAAGTTTTCGCTTTTTGACATGAGCTTTTGCATAGCCCGTTCAAGTTCTTCCTTGTTTTCGGTGCTTATCATGATCGTTCTGCCATCGTTTATTTTTACTGACAGAATGTGATCCGGTTTAATAATCATGCTCACCGTTTTTCTGAAGATGTCTTTACGATAGCCAAGTCCACGGGCTTTCCAAAAGGAGTATTTTTCCAAGGAATAGCCCGTGATCTGCGGAGGGGTAAGTACATTCCAATCTGTGAATCGGGCAAAGAACTTATACCGAAATTCTTCCCCTGTAATTTCTATGCTTACCGATATCGAAGACACAAACCAGATTACTAAAACCTGCACGATACTAACAACGAGCATCACTGTAATCATACCACCATCGCTCATGGGTTCATTGCCCCACGGCTCCCCCAGAATGAGTTGCTGGTAAAAGCCAAACAAGATACCGAGTGAGGAGAGGAACGCGATGGGGATGATAATCAGCCAGATCCATAAAACCTGCCGGAAGCTTTGCTGCTCAGTGTATTGGATGCGTGACATTATTGATGTAGCGTTCCTGCGTTAATAACCGGGCTCACATCTTTATCTGCACAAAGCACAACCATCAGGTTACTGACCATAGCTGCCTTACGCTCTTCATCCAGCTCAATGATGTTTTGCTTGGCAAGGTGGTCAAGGGCCATTTGTACCATGCTCACAGCGCCTTCAACAATTTTAAAACGAGCTGAAACAACGGCTGTAGCTTGTTGTCTTCTCAGCATGGCGCTGGCAATTTCGGGCGCATACGCGAGGTAGCCAATACGTGCTTCGATTACATGAATGCCGGCCATGTCCAGGCGACCGCGAAGGTTTTCTTCAAGCATATTGTTTACATCTTCATGACCGGAGCGGAGTGTTATTTCTGAATCTTCATCAAAATTATCGTAGGCATATTGACCGGCCAGCTTACGTACTGCCGAGTCGCTTTGTACCTTCACGAAGTTTTCATAGTTATCTACCTCAAAGGCAGCCTGAAAAGTATTGCGTACCTGCCAAACGAGGATCACGCCTATTTGGATTGGGTTTCCAACCTTATCGTTCACCTTGATCTTTTCGCTGTCAAAATTGCGCGCGCGTAGAGAGATTGGTTTTTTGGTGAAAAAAGGATTAACCCAGTAAAAGCCGTTTTTCTTAACGGTTCCTTTATAGGCTCCGAATAAGACAAGAACAATGGATGAATTAGGGTTTATAAAAAAGAACCCAGGCATCAAAACAAAGCTCAGTACAAGCGGCCAGATAAACACCACGCTTCGGGCCATAACGAGGCCGAGGGTGCCTATCAGTAACAGCAGTAAAACAACAACCAGCATGACATAGCCGGATACGGGTGCGGAGGTTTTTTCCTGGTTCATAGCGTTGATATTAAAATGATATCATAAATATATTACTTTAAATTGAAACGTAAAATCCTGAAAAGGGTTACATCTTGAAATTCGCCTGCCGATCCTTATTTTTAGGCCCTATTTCAAAATTATGGTTCAGTACAACCCCAAAACGTGGCTTTCTCTCATATTTCATTCCTACAGCAAGTTTGTTGTGAAAACCATGTTACCCGTATTGATTTTCATGGGCGTGTTCACAACGGGTGTATGCCTGGTTATGCTGGAGTATTTTGAGTTTAACAAGTCACACTTTTCAAACACCACAGCGCTTCACTCGCTTTTGGGTATTGTACTGGGTCTTTTTTTGGTGTTCAGAACCAACTCTGCATATGACCGCTGGTGGGAAGGAAGAAAGCTCTGGGGCTCGATGGTAAACAGCACCCGCAATTTTGCATTGAAACTGAGTGCGTATTTGCCTAAGGATGATCATGAAGGCCACAACTGGTTTGCACAGATGATACCCAACTTTGTGATTGCTACAAAAGAGCACTTGCGTCAAGGCGTTCAGCTTTCAGAGCTGGAAGCCGCTGAGCCAGGCTTTCCCGAATCATTAAAAGAGTATAAGCACAAGCCCAACCGAATATCGGCTATGCTGTATTGTAGAGTAAATGACCTTTATAAGGCCGGAAAGCTGACAGGTGACCAGTTCCGGGTTTTGGATAAAGAAATGAAGGACTTTGTTGATATTGTCGGAGCATGCGAACGGATCAAGAACACCCCGATTCCGTATTCCTACTCCATGTTCATCAAGAAATTTATTTTTATCTATATCATCACCTTACCGTTTGGTTTTGTAACGAGCTTTGAATATGTGACGATCCCAACAACGTTGCTCATAACATTTGTGTTGATAAGTGTTGAATTGATTGCCGAGGAAATAGAGGATCCTTTCGGCCGTGATATGAATGACCTGCCAACAGATCAGCTGGCCGACAGAATTAAGGAAAATGTTCGTGAAATTTTGCTTTAGCGGTTAATCTATAATTGCTGATACAATAAAATAGATGATTATGGACAGAATGAGGACTCCGTACATAATCAGGTCAACCCGCACGTAAGGCTTATACTCGTTGTAAAGATCTCTTAGCTTTTTAAACATGGTATACGGAAATCTTCCGTAATAATAACGTCAAAATTTTTAGCGTACCTATTGTTTTACCGAAAACAGAGTTTAATATTTCACTTTGTGTTTTGAAGTATTTCTATTCCATACTGATTCTTTGCTTTTTTTTCTTTGCCCCGGCATTCGGGCAGGAAGTGTTGGAGAATAATCCTCCTTCCGTAAAGTTTTATAAGATTAATACCCCCCATTTTAAGGTACTGTATCCCAAGGGATTTGATGCTGAAGCACAGCGTATGGCCAATACGCTTGAACACATCTACACACCGGAATCACAGACCATGGGAGCAAGGCCACACAAAATTCCGGTCATTCTCCAGAATCAATCATCCGTATCCAATGGTTTTGTTTCCCTAACTCCGAGGCGGAGTGAATTTTACACGATGCCTCCCCAGGACTACAATTTTTTAGGTACCAATGATTGGCTTGACCAACTGGCCTCCCACGAATACCGTCATATCGTTCAATATCAGCGCGCGAACAGTGGCTTCAACCGCGCGCTTTACTATGCTTTTGGACCGGCAACACTTGCTGCTATGGCATCGCTCTCGGTGCCGGGATGGGTTTGGGAAGGTGACGCAGTTGCAGCGGAAACAGCATTCACGCACAGTGGCCGGGGTCGTATTCCTAATTTTGACTTGCTGCTTCGCACGAATCTTCAGGAGGGAAGAACTTTTTCATACAACAAGCAGTACCTGAGATCCTACAAGCATAATATAAGTGATCACTATGTTCTGGGTTACCAGATGATTAGTTACCTGCGTAAGCGAACAAATGATCCTGACGTTTGGGCCAAGGTTATGAAGCGTACGGCTATCGCTCCTTTTTTACCTTTTGCATTTTCAACATCCGTAAAGAAAATTGGCGGCATGACCCTACCGCAGTTATATAAAGCAACGGCCGAAGATCTTACGAAAACCTGGACGGAAGAATTAAAGGATGTGCAGCTTACAACGTTTGATAAGCTTCATGAGCGCAGTTCAAAAGCGTATACGGATTACCAGTATCCGCAACCCTTGCCAAATGGGGATGTTCTGGCAGTGAAAAGCGGGATTGGAGACTTTGTCCAGTTTGTAACATTAATGAAAGGGGAAGAGCATAAAACATTTGTACCCGGAGTGATGAACGATGCGGGAATGCTTTCCGTGAGCGGGAACAAAGTAGTATGGTCAGAATATGGTTTTGATCCGCGCTGGCAGGTTAAAAATTATTCGCTGATTAAATCGTATGACCTTGAGAAGAAAGAATACAACGTACTAACCCATAAAACCCGGTACTCGGGAGCTGCCCTTTCACCGGATGGTTCAAAAATTGTAACCGTTGAAAGCGAGACGAGTTATAAAATTTCAGTTGTTGTGATCGACAGTGAGCAGGGTTCGGTGATTAAAAAGTTTGACAATCCGGAAAACGCTTTTTATTCGATGACCCGGTGGTCGGATGATGGAAAGAAGATTGTTTCACTGAAAACACTCGATAACAAGCGCAATGTTATAATGCTTGATTATGAATCCGGAAATGAAACTGTATTGGTTGCGGGTTCAGAAGAAAATATCGGGCATCCTGTTCTTGTTGGAAAATATTTATTTTTTAATTCCCCCATTAGCGGTATTGATAATATTTATGCGTATGACCTGGAGCAGAACGTCAGGTATCAGGTAACATCCAGTCACTATGGAGCCTATAATCCTGCAGTATCAACGGATCAGAAAAAGATCTATTATAATGATCAGTCCCGTGATGGCTTTGATGTTGTCTCTATTCCTTTCGAGCCCACTGCGTGGAAAATTTATACAATTCGTAATCAGCCTAAAGCATATCATGATTACCTCACCGAGCAGGAGGGCAGGTCGGGCTTATTCGACAGTATCCCTGGCCAGGTCTTTCAGGCAAGCCGGTATTCAAAGATTTCCGGAGTTTTTAATCCCTACAGCTGGGGCGCATACTTTAACTCATCGTTCACCCAGGCCGACATCGGTATTTCGTCACAGGATGTACTAAGCACAACCGCTATTAAAGCTGGTTATTCATTTGACATTAACGAACGAACCGGTGCATGGCACGCAGGTGTAAGCTATCAGGGGTGGTATCCAATTATTGATGTCGATTTCAGATATGCAAAGCGTACCTTTAATGAGGGTTCTATTCCGTTCTATAGCGTAGATACCGATGCCGGGGATACCACCAGAGTTTATAAAGATGTGACGTTCGACTGGACAGAACGAACTGTTGAAACGGGCCTGCGCATCCCGCTCGTAACGACACGCTCAAAGTACTACAGTACTATCAGTGTAAGTAATTATTTTGGGTATACCCATGTAACGGATTTCAGGAATTCAATTAACACCGATCGTTTTATACCGATTTATATTGTTGATGGCGAGTCTGCAGAAGGAGGGCCGGGATATCCATTCTTTGATTATGTTGGCTCTGGAAACCTCTTGTATAATCATGTTGGGATCTCTGCTTCCCGGTTGTTGAAACAAAGCAGGCGCGATATTAATAGCAAATGGGGTCAATCGATTTTCATTGATTTTTTCAATACGCCCTATGGAGGAGACTACAAGGGCAGCTTATTCTCTGCCTATGCAACGCTGTACTTCCCAGGCTTGTTCAAGCATCATTCCATTTGGGGATATGGCGCATACCAGCATACCAATGTTGACGTTTCAACAAGCGATTATCTTTTTAGAAATAATGTTCCGATACCGCGCGGTCATTCTGTTTACCATTTTGAAAAATTCTATTCGGCATCCGTAAATTATACACTGCCGGTCTGGTATCCTGATGTTTCCATCGGTCCGTTACTTAATGTTCAGCGATTCCGCGCCAACGCTTTCTTCGATTACGGATTTGGCAACAAAGTGATCTACTATAATCTGCAAAATCAGACTTACGCTTCGGTAGGTGGTGAACTCCGGATGGATTTCAACGTAATGCGTTACCTGCACCAGTTTAATGTAGGCTTTCGCTATTCGTATGGCTTGCAACCATCGGTTACTCAATTCGAATTCCTGATCGGGTTTGTGAATTTTTAAAGCTTTTCAAGCCTTGAATTTCGGGGTTTTTAACCCTATTTTTGATCCCTACATTTAAAAACAGCGGAAACAGAATGGCGGAAATAGTCAGAATGCCCAAGATGAGCGATACCATGACCGAAGGGGTTATTGCAAAATGGCATAAGAAAGTTGGAGATACTGTGAAGTCGGGAGAACTGATGGCAGAGATTGAAACTGACAAAGCCACCATGGATTACGAATCCTTCAACGATGGTGTGGTGCTTCACATCGGTGCGCAGGAAGGCCAGGCTGTACCCATAGACGGAGTTCTTGCTATCGTAGGAAAGAAAGGCGAAGATTTCAAAGCATTGTTAGAAGGAGGTGCATCTGGCGGAAGCAAGCCTGCTGAGTCGAAAAAAGAAGAGCCTAAGAAAGAAGAGCCCAAGAAAGAGGAATCAAAAACTCAGGAATCAATTGATACTTCTTCCATAAAAGCCAAGATCGTTCAAATGCCGAAGATGAGTGATACCATGACGGATGGTGTTATCGCTGCATGGCATAAGAAAGTTGGCGATACGGTGAAGTCGGGAGAGCTCATGGCCGAAATCGAAACGGATAAAGCAACGATGGAGTACGAATCGTACGACAACGGAACCTTGCTTTATATTGGCGCTGAGAAAGGACAATCCGTTCCGGTGGATGGCGTGTTGGCCATCGTAGGAGAAAAGGATGCCGACTGGAAAACGTTGTTGAAAGCAAGTCAGTCAAAATCAACTGACACCGCTACAAAACCTGAAGAAAAAAAATCAGAACCAAAGAAGGAGGAAAATACGCAGACTGCTTCGCCTGTTAAAGAGGAGGTCAGCACTGATCATTCATCTAATGGACGCGTAAAAGCTTCTCCGTTAGCCAAGCAGATCGCAAAAGAAAAAGGATACGACATTTCCAGAATCAAAGGTACGGGCGATAACGGCCGTGTTACCAAAAGCGATGTCGAGAACTATAAGCCTTCTGCAGAAACCAAAGGTGCTGCTAAGGACGGTAAAGCCTCAGCGCCTGTAGTGTTGCCGCATGTTGTCGGTAAGGAAAGCTTTGAAGAAGTTGCTGTATCGCAAATGCGGAAGGTGATTGCAAAGCGTCTTTCGGAAAGCATGTTCACAGCTCCGCACTTCTACGTGACCATGGAAATCAACATGGATAAGGCAGTTGAGGCACGCAAGAGCATGAATGAGATTGCACCGGTTAAAATCTCTTTTAACGATATCGTATTGAAAGCAGTAGCGTCTGCGCTGCGTCAGCATCCGGATGTTAACTCAAGCTGGCAAGGTGATAAGATCAGAAAGAATCATCACATTCATATCGGTGTGGCGGTTGCTGTGAAGGACGGGTTGCTTGTTCCTGTAGTTCGCTTTGCCGACAACAAATCGTTGTCGCATATTTCGGCCGAGGTGAAAGATCTTGCTCAGAAGGCTCAGGATAAAAAGCTTCAGCCGGCTGACTGGGAAGGTAGCACATTCACGATTTCAAACCTTGGTATGTTTGGCGTGGAAGAGTTTACCGCCATTATCAATACTCCGGATTCCTGTATTCTTGCCGTTGGCGGAATTAAAGAAACGGCCATTGTTAAGAACGGCCAGCTTGCGGTTGGAAACATCATGAAAGTTACGCTTTCATGCGATCACCGCGTGGTGGATGGCGCCACAGGCGCAGCGTTCCTGAAAACGCTGAAAGGACTACTCGAAGATCCTGTACGAATATTGATTTAAACCTTTGTCAGCTCAGGCTGACACCTCATTTGTTTTATGAAGATAAGATCAACAACCGTATTGGCGGTAAAGCATAACGGTCAGGTTGCCATTGGTGCGGACGGCCAGGCAACTATGGGCAATTACATTGCGAAGAGCAATGTGAAGAAAATCCGCAAGCTGCAGGATGGAAAAGTTATCACTGGTTTTGCGGGGTCAACGGCCGATGCATTTACCTTACTGGATCGCTTCGAAGAAAAGCTGAACAGCTATGGTGGAAATATGAAACGCGCTGCCATTGAGCTTGCGAAAGACTGGCGCATGGATCGGTACTTACGCAGGCTTGAAGCCATGTTGATTGCAGTGAACAATGAAGAAGTGTTGATCTTATCAGGCACAGGTGATGTGCTTGAGCCGGATAATGAAGTAGCGGCTATCGGTTCAGGGGCTATGTATGCTCAGTCCGCGGCCATTGCGTTAAAAAAACATGCTTCGCACTTATCCGCTGAAGAGATTGTTCGGGAAAGTCTGAACATCGCTGCAGATATTTGCATTTACACCAACCACAACCTCATCATCGAGAAGCTGTAAGAACCAATCTTTAGCACTCCACATTCAACAGCATGATTATAATATCGGCTGCAAACACCGATACGATGGGTCATAAATCAATGATCCTGAACACATTGCAGATGCAGCAAGTCGGTCGAACGGTTTTGAAACGTCCATGCTTAAAATTACTTTAGGGCTCTATTAACGTATGATTACTATGAAAAATTATGGCATTGCGGTACTGTTTGTATTGATGGTCAGCACGCTCCAGGCGCAAGAATTATTCTCGAAGCGTAATTACACCCGTCAGGATACGTTGCGCGGAACAGTAACGAAAGAACGAGCGTGGTGGG
>Ga0209277_10001389_pt1 | contig 11870 bp, 4 predicted proteins | sample JI81AbrownDNA_FD_187503 | JGI IMG/M metagenome (GOLD analysis project Ga0209277, IMG submission 187503) | Wastewater effluent complex algal communities from Wisconsin, to seasonally profile nutrient transformation and Carbon sequestration -... | ecosystem: Engineered > WWTP > Effluent > Algae... | reverse complement strand
AACTGCCTTAAAACATTAAAGAATATGTGAAGACACCAGCTGCTAAACCTGACCAACGAGAAACCAGGCAGCAAAAACTGGCGCAAGACCAGTAACAAAATGTTTCATGATCGAGTGGGGAGATTTCATAACCCACAAATAAAGAAAGCAGATCGCGAACGTAGAGAAGAACTGGAAAATGAGGTAAAGAAGGAAAAATTGAACGTATTTGGGAAAAGACAAAAACGACAAGATAAGTACAAAATGACGAAAATTGAAAATTCTAACATGAAAAAACGTACAAGCTTAAAATGTTCAATATATAAGAGTACGTTCAACAAAAAATGAACATAATGTATCTAAAACGAAGAAACATCTACTTTTCAATCATTGGATGTTTATCTAGGAATGGTTAGACTCTCGCCATTAAATAAATATTTGAAATGAGCAATAATCTTAAATTCAATGCATGAGTATGAGCATTTCATTGTTATTCAAATTTGATAATACCTCCATTCGACATAAAACTCTTGATTTTGAGTTCTGCTAATATTCAGTGTAAATCTTATTGCTATCATTTCTGTTAAAATGTGTAATTGTGCTGTTTGACCTGTTTGCGCTTGCCTCGCCAAATTCGAGGCATATCGAGTTTCAAGGAAAGCTAGTCTAATTCACAAGACAAATATGGTTTTAGGTTACTTCGACTGTGGTGATCAAGCACTGCCAACATGCATCAATGACAATCAAAGCTCCATAGGTCTTTACTACTTCGAAACGATTTCACTGCTCCCAGCATCTTTTGGATACAAGAGAATGAAAGTGAAAGGCTCTGACTAACTAATGAGCCTTCTTTGAATCGAAATCATCATGCATTGTTCTTGCCAATGAATTCGCCCAACTTCGTGAAATCCATTTCTTCCAAACTCCCGGCATTGTATGGTTCTAAGCTTTTAAATTCTGATTAATTAAAATTATGAGCTATTGTAAAAGATCAACTATTTTGTCGTGGTGAGTTTGTGTATTTTTTCTGAATATCAGAGAGCCTAGTGGAATTTCCATATTGATCATTGCGTCTTTTAGAATGTCATATTGAGTCTTGGTTCTCTATGAACCTCCATACTGAGTCTTGGTTCTCGTAAAACTTTCATATTAAGTCTTGGTTCTCTGAGACTTTCATATTGAGTCTCGATTCTCTTAGAACTTCCATTTGCTGTTCTATGTGAAGTTCCACCTAGAACCAGGGAACAAGATCTGTAACACATTTCCTGTTTCTACCTCTTCAAATAAAACTCTCACCTTGAATAATTCCACACTTACATTCTTGGTCATTACATCTGATGTATTAACTTTAGTTCGTACGAGTTTAACCTTTATGAGTCCTTACTCTTTTATGTTATTGACATAGTTGAATCGAGTACCCATGTGTCCTGTTCAAGCGTAGAAGCTGAAATTTCTGACATAAAAACTGCTCCCATGTTATCAATTTTATCTGTGACAGGAAGCTTGATATTTATAACCATTTATAGTAGAGCTTGAACAATAAAATAGACGTGTGTTACTGGTTTCTAGTATTGCTGTTTACCCTTCACCATTTCACCAGAAGTACTTTTGATTCATATGAGGTTGCTCAATCAACACCTTGGTATTGTTACTAGTGTGTAGAATTTAACAGCCTACATAATCTGTCGATTTCCACTAAATTGTAATATATAGACTGTGCGTTGGGATTCCCCGGAGAATTCATTCAAGAATCTTCGTTGTCCCAATGGTTAGTTTATTATTATCATACATGGAATCAAAGCTATACCAAGTTTTCATCCGTCTTCATAAACATACAAGGGTCACTTGCACAATTTTGAAAGCCCATCTTCTCAACTAGAATGTTCTTGAACTATTTAAAGTACTGGATTGAACGGTCTAATCCACACATAGTCTTGACCAATAATGAAAATTCATCTGCTCACGTTCCATCCCTTGTGTAAAATCCATGAATATTTCTTTTGCTAGGTAACCATTTAAGAAAGCTGTTCCCGCTTCAAATATTATACATTCCAAATTGTTTAACAGTGGCACAATCAGCAGTAAATGAATTGTTTGTAACCACACGCTACTAGCCGAGCTCTAAAGAAATCGTTATGCTTGGTTTTAAAAACGCACTAGTGTTCAATGCAGCCAGCATACATTCTTTGGGATTGTTGATCCTTGTGCCACACAACAATCCTGTTCATCTTACTAAACTCATTTCTTATTTCTTCTGTCCACTTCTCTCCTGAAATGGGTCCCGATGGTTCCAAAGCTTGTGGAAAGATTTTTTTACAATATTTGTCATTCTACCTTGAATGATCTACAGTAGTACTAGCTGCCAAATAAGTACACACGACACTTGGATCTAGATGATAAAGGCGCCAATTTACTATGTTTCACACAACGACTGACTGTTCCCACCTAACTTAGCAAACTAAGATAGCCATGATGATCTCAAACCGAAGCAATAATTTTTGAGAATTTGCTGTCATCGCTTGAAGTATTTTTCAGCAAAATAGTTACGACAATATCCCACCAATTAGTAATTTATGTATTTAATTTTGCAGGTACTTGTGTTGCCACAATTGGAATCATTACAGGAAGAGTATTATCCTGAAGTAAAATGTCAGTTTTCAGTATGACTGACACCATGTCATATAGTCTGTTGTCTGTCAAATTCACCATAAAATGGATTTACGCATATTTCTTCTCGCGACACTAACACTTTGTTTGAGTTAATACTGAGATTGCTGCGTTTCCCAAGTACACAACTGCAAGTCCATGTTTACTAAGGCCCCATTTTATGGAAGGTCCATATTTTATGATAGCCATTTCTCTAAATCCATGAAGACATTCTCCCTTTGGGATAGGAATATTGCTGGGCTTGTATGGGGGACTAACATATTCTTGGATTGTACAAAGATTTTAGTATGCACTCAAATGTTAACACAGATATTACTCTTGAATATTGTATTTCAATCCTGCGCTCAACCTTTCCATTATATTTTGATGAGTCTCAAGGAATAAATTCAAATTTGGTGTTATCTAGTGCCTGATTTAAGTGGCACTGCTCCTCAGTCTCAGCCTGCCAGCTTGGTTGCTCTCAATGATTTGCAATTTCCAATTGTCACACTCTTATTGATTTATGTAACATCAGAAATATCTTCATGAGTTATTTCCATATGATTTGAGGAACCACTATCGGCCAACTAAGTATCCTTGTTAAAGTTCTTTTTGTCTGCATTCTAAACCCAAGTCCATGAACCAATTGTAATCAATTATCTTATCATCTTTCAACATTCTTGCTTGGTGCTGAAGTTGATTGCGTGATTTATTTTGCTTGATATAACATCTTTCCTCTGTGACATTTGCACAATTATTTAATTTCTTATATGGTTGCTTGGAAAATACAGGGAAACCAGCGTCTCCCTTTCCATCTCCAATTTATTCTTCTCTATCACCATACAGTGCATTATAAATCTTGGTGAGTTCAATTGTTAAATTATTCACATTGTTAGTGTTCTTGATGAAGTCTTATCTTCAAATACGACCATGCACAATTTGATAAATGCTAACTTTTACTCCTGCAGGAAGCTTTGCTAGAATGTGGAGAACAAAGTTTTTTTAATCCACAATCCTATTTAGATTAACATTGTTTTTAACAAGGTTGCTTACTGTTGAGCTTTTGAACAAATGATGGCGAGCGGTCGTCATGTTCCATTTGCATAGAGAAGTAGTCTTGATCGTAGCAAACTGTCCGGACCACATGCTTCTGCTCAAAATAAGCCGCTATATCCTTCCATCCCTTTGTGAAATCGCCATCTGAAAGCTTAGCATTATCATTCATGAATCGCTCAAACTTGCAAAATGCAAATTCACCTTGCAAAGTGATTGTATCAACTGCATCGAGCGACAAACTGAAAGCCTCGGATTCTGATTCCTGATGAGAATCTTCTCTTTGTCCGTTGATGCATACAAAGTAGCACTGTCCTTGATTATGGCACCATCATATAAATAATGTCTGAGCCAAACTCCTGGACAACATATGTACTTGACATTAAGGAATGAACGGCTCTTCTTACCTACATCAAAGATTGGGCTCTAAATGGAACAAGTCTTAATAGTTGCACTCATCTTTAACTTCAGCTGTAGCATGACTGATCTTTCTGTGATTTTATTATAATTACTGACTCTTCTGTTATCTGTTAAATGGCTTAGGTCCGCCTTAGATTTATCATTTTAAAACGTGCTTGTAGACTCCAGGCTTTGGATGATTATAAGCTTGTTATTTTTGATTAATTAAAATCATGAGCTGTTCAAAAGATAAATATTTTGTCATCGTGAGTTTGTGTATTTTTGCTGAATATCTGAGAGTCTCTTTGAATTTCCACATTGAGTCTTGATTGTTATTGCCAAATATCTTAAGACAAATTAATGTTATGAATTCATTGAACGCTGTGGAATGTCAGCCAAATTTAGATGATTTATAACACTACAAGTCTTTTAAATCTGTTTCTTAAAACATTAGAAAGAAATTATCTCAATGAAACTCTCTTAGATCCCGTCTCTCAGTCGTCTAACATGGGCTATACAAGTGATAATACAAAGAGACTCAAAGTTTAGGTTATACAATGCTTACTTTAGTATTCTAAGTATCTTTGCATGGGGATCCGATGGGAATGACGTCGATGTCTGAAAGAAAACTACAAATTGAAAATAGTACAAATCGCGAAATAAGCCAAAAAACTTAAACACCCTCACCTTGAATTGCAGCTCGTTTCGGATAATATTCTGTGTAGATCGTTTTCTTGTTTAACTTCTGGTCCAATCGAGGTTTTACGCATCGAATTTAAGTAGAGCATCTCTTTATTCAAGTAGGACATCGTTCCAAAACCCTTATTTTTGGACTTGGAACAACTTAAAATTTTTGGCTCGCCCTTAAAATCCTAATACACAGAATTTATTAAATAGGGGCCAAGGCCTGATGTTAGTGTAAAACAAGATTACCATATATTTAAAAACAGAAGTGGATTGCTTCGTCAAACAAATATCTTGATGATGTGAATGACGAAGATAGAATAAATAGCCCGAAGATAAAAATCAACTGAGTCTCGCAATATGCAATTGAGTTGAATATATTTCAAAAGCAGATAGTTTCAACAGACATCAACGTGAAACAAACAGGCCAGAATTGAGAAGATGAAAGTGACAACACAATCATCATTCTGATTCTGCCACAATACCATCTTGACCGCAACTCAAGGTGTAAAATTCCAGATTTTACAAGACAACCAAATTCTGAAAACTGGATTCTCCAAAACGATCGTTCCAATGTCAACATCTTCAACAATATAAAACTAGTTTGTTTTTGTTGTTGTCATTGTCTTTCTATTGTTGGAAAACTGGTGGCTTATACCACAGTGTGGTACTCGAAGTAATGGATAGAAAACTTTTGGCACTCACAAGAAGAACAAAATATACGTGAAACGCTGTTCAAAATGACCTCAAAAGATACTAATGCACCATCAAGAATATCCAATAATAACAAAGATAGGCTTTATCTCTCGAAGCCAATCACTACACAAACATAAATAAAATGCATGTAATTTGGCCAAAACTGGGCGGTAATATAAAACGAATTCTAGTATGAATAATTCAACAAGCTGTTCTACCTATCATTCCTGATCACAATTGCACGAATGTTGAAAATCTAATTCACGTAAAAATATCGCTGGAATTAGTCATGTGAATAAGTTTTTTTCTCAGAATGGTTTATTCAAGAAGCAGAAGGCATATGGATGGACTTAGTATATAACTGACAGATCATTATGGCCAGTCTTGGAAAACCACCAGAAAGAGATCATTTCAGTCGTACATTCAGGAGATAATTCAATAAATAATCATTTAATAAAACGGTTTTATGCATACAATCAAACGATAAAATTCATTCCCTAAAATCTATACCATCTCAAGCGAATAGGCCCAAGTTTATCATCACTGAGTATAGCGTCGACTGCAACATACTTAAACAATTTCAAATTCTTGTTTCCAGCAAGAGCCACCTGAATAGTCTTACAATCAAAATAGGACTTAACAGGAACAACTGAATGTGTCTTCACATCATGCGCGTTCGTGATTTAGATGTGAATTAAGAGAAACTTAGTCCTACTTAATGAAAGACCCTGTATAGTCAAATGGTTTCCCGTAACTGTTTTCTTAAAACGGGGATGACAGACTCATGTCTTACACGGTTCCTTGTTGACTGCCCCTTCAATTACCAGTAAGTTAGTAATGAGCAATATTCCACAAGACCTCTCGAAATCGTATTCACGGCAATATCTACAGGCAACAGATGGTTTTGCCCTTTCTCTCTCTCTCTCTCTCTCTCTCTCTCTCTCTCTCTCTCTTTCTCTCACTTTCTCTCACTTTCTCTCTCTTTTTCTCTCTCTCTTTCTGCCTGTCTGCCTTACCAACTGTCTGTATGTATGGATATCTGCTTGTATGTCTGTCAGCTCATTTGTCTGTCTGCCTTCTGCCTGCTTGTCTGTCTGACTATATGTCTGTCTGACTATATGTCTGTCTGCCAGTTTACCTTTCTATATGTCTGTCTGCCTTTCTGTCTGTCTGTCTGTCTGCTTGTCTTCCCGTCTACCTTTCTGTATGGTGCCTTTCTTTATGTCTCTCTATTTATTTATTTATTTATAAATATATATGTATATACATACACACAGCATCTTTTACATTTCTTTTATGTACAAACATATATATAATATTCTTACACGTCAGTGTTTTACATAAACATTATATGCCTAAACATTTCTGTTTTCTTCTCTCAATATCGACAACGTTTTGGTGAAATGAATCTGTGTGCTAATTTCACATTTATAGGAAGATATTCGTATAATATAACAAGTTTTTACATCCAATATTTTAAGCCAAGGTGAAAATATTCCTAAACCTGCAGAAATTTCGACAAAACCAAAAAATCTACTAAAACCGCCAAGTGATCAGTAAGGACATCACACTTGAATGATTGCATGTTCGGAGTCCTCATCACTATCTTTGCTTGAGACAGTTTTGCGACCAGATTGCACATCAATTTTTTCAATGCTGACAAACTGCGCTACATCACCAACAGTTTCAAGCCGCCTCAAATCAACCACGGTAAGTTTTCTGCAATTGCATGGAAGTTTTTGATTGAGCATGTTGATAAGGATTGCGCTCATCATGCTGTTTATTCCTGCATCATTGAGATTCGTTTCCTCGCTAACTTCTGACCTGGTAATGCTCTTAACCACCATTTTAACAAGTTCGAGCTCTGAAATTGAAGTATTATATTCTTGATTTCCATAGATTTTTTCTTCACAAAAGATGATCCGAGATATCCCTGAGCAAATAGATGCACAGCACTCAGTCAAAACTCCGTTGACATATCTCTCCATCACTATTGCAACAGAAATGACGATAAAGGCCACAATAGGAAATTCCCACATGTTGATAGGTGTCGGGTATGGACTGAACCAGTAGAATGGTTTGGGGTAGCTCCACCACGTGCCACGTGTGGCTAGAAAATACCACTGACTTATAGGTTGGTGGAACAAGAACATGTTATACGACGCCGGAGCCAGGTATTCAACCATTAATCTGCTTGAAAGTAGTTGTGATGTTAGTCCTCCTCCGTTTGCCAGCCCCCAAACCCAAAATGATGTGAATGGAATAAGTAATCGAGATACAAATGCATACCAGTTGCGAGTGTTCATACCACTTCGAGCAAAACTCGGCAATGAGTCGTCAGAGAGTCCATAGAATAGCCAACATACCAAAAAAATGATGCTGAATGAATCATTGAGGACTGCCCAAAAGCGTCTGTTCGCCAAAACATGCTCTGTATTTGAGTAGTACTGAAACAAGAAAAAGAATGCGATTCCAAGCGCGAAGCTTGGCAACCATCCAGGAGGGAGTAAGTACATTCCCAAAAGAAAGAAGTTCTGTCGGGAAAAATCATTTATTCCAAAATAAGCAGCAACTACTCCCATATAGCCGATGTCGATTGCTATCAAAACGATAACCATTTTCCATAAAGCTTTCACATCAAGTCTCCTTCTGTAAAAGACTCTATGACACCATGGAAATGCAACTATGCAAAAGTAAAAGACCGACGAAAACCAAGAATAAGCTGACAAAAACCATGACATGGGGATGACCGTTGGCCATGCCTGAAGTGCGAAAATGTAGGTCAGGATAGATGAAGTTAAGGTTCCTGAATAAGACATCTCTAGTGGAGTTGCCTGACATACAAAGTGCTGACCTGCTGACGGTGTTCTATCAAGCATAAATGTGTTGTTGAAGTTTGAAGGTCTACACCACATACAATAATTGATTGTGCAGATGAGAATGGAAAATAAATACATAGGATGAAGAGAAAGAATTCTCATTGAATAAAATTTGAGAAAATCATTGGATCCCTTGAGCTCTGTACCGGTTCCGTTGGCCAGAAGAAACCCACCAAGCATAAAGAACAAGGGCGTATGAATGCACCAGCCCCTCGAGCGATCCCAGCTGAATACTTCAGATGAAGGATTAGCCATGGAACTCATGTCATCTCTATAAGATCCCCCGATGTGAACCCAGCATACTGCAAGAGCCAGGACGAACCGTAGACCAACAACTGCTTCATGTAATTTGACTTTGGGTTTTTCGGAAATGTTTTCTTTCTGAACTCTATCTGTGATACCAAGTAAATCAGAAAGTCCATTGCGAATGTATTTTCCACTTCTGGTTTGGGGGATTTGATCCAATTTCACAAAAACAATCTCTTCGGGAAACTTGGAGTGAACAATGGCGTTAGTGTCACTAAAGTACTTTTTGAGTTCTTTTTTGATCAGATTTTCTTTTTCAATTGCTTCCTTTGCGAATTCATCTTCCAGAACTATTGCTGCTCCTACACGCTCTCCCCATAACTTGTCGGGAATAGGAAAAACCAAACTCTTTTTGACGATTGGATGAGTGTCCAATATTTCTTCGACCTCCAAAGGAGAAATTTGTTCGCCTCCTCGCTTGATCATCTCCTTGATACGACCGGTGACAAACAGGAATCCTTCACGGTCTAAGTGACCTAAGTCACCAGTTCGGAACCATTTCTTACCTTCAAACAAAAAGAAAGAGCTTGAATTGGCTTTTGTGTTGTTCTCATACTGATCGAAGACAGTTGGCCCGGAAAGACATATTTCTCCAATATTCGTGTTTCCATCTTTTCTCTCATATTCTAGTGGCAACATATTAGTTCCCATGATAGCCAAAGAAGCTACAAGAGGCTTACCAACGCTGTTAGGTTTTTCATTAACGACACGAAAATTTGTCGGGGGTTGCGAAATAGGCATGAGCTCTGTCATGGAATAAGTTGGCACAACAGGACATTTAAAAATCTCCTGCATCTCCTCTGCAAGATCCTGCGACATTTTAGCTGCACCAGTGCGAATGAATCGCAAAGAATGCTTGAATTGCTTAATATTTTCCCTTTCCATTTCACCCTTAACGAAATTGACAATGGCAGTATGCATTGTAGGAACGGCACTATACCATGTTGGTTTAATTGATCGGCAAATATTGGGAGATGTCACACCAATCTCAGATATTAAATTGAAAAACTCTTGGACATCAAAACTTGGCATCATAACGACGGATCCACCCGATATGAGAGTTGACAAGAGATTTGAAGATATTCCTCCTATATGAAAAAGAGGCATGGCGTTGATAGCAATGTCGCTTTCTGAGAGACCAAGATTGTTCGAAATTGCAAGTGCATTGGTCAAAAGGGCGTGCATTTTCAGAGGGACAATCTTCGGAATGCTCGTTGTGCCACTGGTTCTAAGAATCAGTGCATCTTGATCGGCTTCGTTTTCATGAGGATTGCACGGAACATTCTCATCCCTGAATTCAGGTAGATTCTCAAAACTAAATAGTCCACAAGTTCGTTCGATGTATCTCGCCCTAATTACGGTCAAATTACTCAATCTTGCTGCTTCCATTACTGAGGTATCTTCTAGTCCGCAAAAAACAATAAGAAATTTCGGCTGTATCTGCTTGAAAGCGAGCATAAAATCTTGCGTTGTGTAATATGGATCTAATGGCACAGATGCACATTGCGTGGTGATAGTCAAAAATGCGACTGCACTCAAAGCACCAGAAGGAGCTACAAATGCTATTCTATCCTTTGTTTGAACCCCAAATCTACGCAAGTTTCCTTCTGTACTTATGAATTCAATCAGTTCTCCATATGTAAGATGTGCCGCCGAGTTCGGCATGCGAATAGCTATAGCATCAGGTTTTGCTCTTTTAAGTATTTTCATCAGGTTCAAAGTTCTAGGCTGAATTTCGTTGTCAACGATCACGTATTGTCCATGTACTCCAACCCTCAAGGAGCAAGTGCCAGCGCTGCAAAGATTGGCTCGGATTTCTTCCTTCATTTTGAATAGACGACCTTTAGTTTCGGGTTTGCACAGTTCTGTTGAGCTAGAATTTGACTCAAACCATTGCAAAGCATCAGATAATAGATTTTCAGGTTCTGAGTTTTCCATGAATCTGACTTCATGTGCCGCCTCAAAATACAGAACCATGGACTTTTCATCATCAAACAAGCAGGCGATCTCTTCAGATTGTACTTTGTATTCATCAGCAAGACCTATATAGTGAACACTTGGAATATCAATTTGGCCAAACTTAGTTTTGAGGCTGCTTGAGGAGTCATCTTGTCCATAGAAGTAATCGAACAGAACTTTTGGGATCATGGTATTAGCCGCCCATCCGAGAAACACAAACTTCCAGGGAGAGGCGAAAGTTGGCTCACACATAAACATACTCATTATTTTGGCACGAATGTCTGCATAATTTAGAACTGTTGCTAGTGATGCCCCTTGACTGAAACCATAAACTGCATCGTATGATCCATAGACTTCAACATGGCGAAGAATGAGTATCAAACTTTTTAAAAGACAATGAATATTGCTGACTGCCATGGGTTCTGAAATATCTTCACTTGAGCTAGTCCAGGCATACAAATCAGGATATTCACTTCCAACTCTGCTTTGTTCGACGTATCGGAAAGGCCCTTGCAAGAAAGTTACTTCAAAATACTGATCCAGCTCTAATCGAGAGATTTGGAGTTTAGAAATTTCAATGTTTGAACCCTTTCCATGCAAGCAGAGTAAGCGAGGACTTCTATTTTCTTCAGTTTTCACCTTAGCATTTTGTATGACGAAATGGAGCTCATCTTCGTCTTCAACAAAAGTGCAGCTTTTCGAATTCATCTTTGGAGTTGTTTGTAAATATTTGACTTTTGCTTTGATATTTGTGAGTATCGTAGTTTACAATTTGAATTTTTATAAATGAAACAATTGGATTATGACTCAATAAGTTTTTTTAGTCGCACGCAACTTCCGATTGAGTTTCTAACACCACTTGCAGCAGACGTGTTCCTTCGCCCACGGTAATTTGCACAGACTCAAGCCTTAACTTATCCTAGGTGTTGTAATTGGGCTTGCATGTAATATCAGATAGCCGACAGGCAATACTTTGCTCTCAATTATGTTGGACATACAAGTGTCCCATAGAGGTCATTTTTATGTTTTCGGTATAAGCTTGTCATTTGGTGCAGATGTGCTTCTTCAGATCCAAAATATGAAATAGGCAACCCTTGACATGAAATAGACTGGAAGGATTTGGAAAACTCTTTTCGAAATATATAAATTTAAAAAGTTTTCATATTATTTACTTATTCTTTGTAATCATGTATAGTGATTCTATACATGAACAATACTCATTGATCTCAAGAATCACTGTTTTCTTGTGTTTTACCAAAATAAATTCAA
>Ga0209277_10001388_pt1 | contig 11875 bp, 10 predicted proteins | sample JI81AbrownDNA_FD_187503 | JGI IMG/M metagenome (GOLD analysis project Ga0209277, IMG submission 187503) | Wastewater effluent complex algal communities from Wisconsin, to seasonally profile nutrient transformation and Carbon sequestration -... | ecosystem: Engineered > WWTP > Effluent > Algae... | reverse complement strand
TGGTAAAGGACAGGCCGCTGGTTCTGGCGAGTTCGGCTGCCACCCGCGCGCCGAATTCGGGATGGGCGTTGAGGCCGGTGCCCACCGCCGTGCCGCCGACGGCCAGGGACTGAATCGGGGGCAGCACGGCATTGATCCGCGCCACCGCCTGATCGAGTTGCGCGACGTAGCCCGAGAACTCCTGGCCCAGGGTCAGGGGCGTCGCATCCTGCAGGTGGGTGCGGCCGATCTTGACGATGGTGCCAAAGGCCGCGGATTTTGCCGCCAGCGTCGAACGAAGGCGCGCCAGCGCCGGCAGCAGCGTGCGCGTGATCCCGAGCGCCGCGGCAAAGTTCATTGCGGTGGGAAAGATATCGTTGGAGGACTGGCCGAGGTTGACCTCGTCGTTGGCGTGTACTGAGCGCGCCTGGCCACGCGTGCCGCCCAGCAGTTCCGAGGCGCGATTGGCCAGCACCTCGTTGATGTTCATGTTGCTCTGGGTGCCCGAGCCGGTCTGCCACACGGAGAGCGGAAACTCCGCGGCGTGGCGGCCGAGCCGCAGCTCTTCGGCCGCCGCGATGATTGCCGCAGCCTTGTCGTCCTGCAAAAGCCCCAGCTCGCAATTCACCCTGGCACAAGCGGCTTTGACGACGGCGAGGGCCAGCACGAGTTCTTCTGGCATGCGCTCCGTGGAAATCGCGAAATGTTCGAGCGAGCGCTGGGTCTGGGCCCCCCAGAGGCGGTCGGCCGCGACCTCGATAGCGCCGAAGGAGTCGTACTCGGTTCGCGTTGTGGCGTTTTCGGTGGTCATTTGCGCATCCTTTTGTCTATGCCGGGTCGTTCGTCCCCGTGCGATCACGGGGCTCGATGTAGGGGCTGGATGTAAGAGCGACTTAAGTCGCCCCCACAAAGATTCCGCCGGTAGCGGTGACGTTGGGGCTGATTTCATCATAGAAGCACGTGGCGGCTTGCGTGCCGGAATCCACTGCGCCGGCCCTTCAGACCTAGCGGGAAAGCCTGCCTGGTAAAGGCATTTCGCGCCCTTCGGAATTCCCTCGTTTTCTCCCCTTGTGCAGCCCATGCACTGTCGATATACTTCAAAAAAACAAACGGGACTGTTGGTTTTGTTTGCAGCTGCTCCGGCGGTGGCACGCTGAAGCAGGAAGCCTGTTTGCCGGATTAGCCACCGGACCCAAAACCCGCGTCACCAACCCATTAGAGAGGTAGGGCATGAGTGAGACAAAACAGCCTGGCAGGGACGTCCTGCTGGATATTTACCGGATCGCCACGCTGATCAAGACAGCCGACGACCGCTTCATCGAGCTGATCAAGGCCGGCCAGATCGCTTCGCCGTATTACTCGCCGCGCGGTCAGGAGCTGATTCCCGCGGCCATTTCGGTGAGCCTCAAGCCCAGCGACTACGTGGTCACCACCTATCGGGGCATCCACGACCAGCTGGCCAAGGGCATTCCGCTCAAGCCCTTCGTGGCCGAACTGTTCGGCCGCGCCACCGGCACCTGCAAGGGCAAGGGCGGGCCGATGCACGTGACCCACGTGGCCTCCGGCCTGCCGGTGACCACCGGCATCGTCGGCGCCGGCCTGCCGATCGCCAACGGGCTGGCCTGGGCATCGCAGCTGAAGGGCACCGACCAGGTCACGGTGGTGAACTTCGGCGACGGCGCCAGCAACATCGGCGCCTTCCACGAGGCGCTCAACCTGGCGGCCGTGTGGAAGCTGCCGGTGATCTTCGTGTGCCAGAACAACGGCTACGCCGAGCACACCAAATATGAATACGGCACCGGCGCCGCCACCATTGCCGACCGCGGCCTGGCCTACGGCATCCCCGGCGTCGAGGTGGACGGCAACGACGCCGTGGCCATGTGGCAGGCGGCCAGCACCGCCATTGCCCGCGCCCGCGCCGGCGACGGCCCGACCCTGCTGGAAGCCAACACCTTCCGCTTCCGGGGCCATTTGATGGGTGACGACAGCCATTACATCGCCAAGGAAGAAATGGCCGCCGCCATTGCCGCCGACCCGCTGCCGCGCTTCCGCGCCTGGCTGATCAAGGAGGGCCACGCCAGCGACGGCCAGTTGTCCGACATCGAAGCCACCAACGTGGCCGCCTTCGAGGAGGCCGTCGAGTTCGGCCTTGCCAGCCCTTATCCCGATGTATCCGAACTCGACAAGGACGTCGTTGCCGAGGGAGCCCAAGCATGAGCGCCGTTCAAGCCAAGAAGATCAACATCGTCCAGGCCATCAACATGGCCCTTCACGACGCCATGGAGCTGGATTCATCGGTGGTCGTGCTCGGCGAGGACATCGCCGACCGCGAAGGCGGCGGGGTGTTCAAGTGCACCGCCGGCCTGTCGACCAAGTTTGGTACCGGCCGGGTCAAATCCACGCCTATCGCCGAGCAGGCGATTGTGGGTGCCGCGGTGGGCGGCGCGCTGGCCGGCCTGCGCCCGGTGGCCGAGATCATGCTGATGAACTTCACCACCGTGGCGATGGACCAGATCGTGAACCACGCGGCCAAGCTGCGCTTCATGACCGGCGGTCAGACCCACGTGCCCCTGGTGATCCGCACCACCACCGGCGCCGGTTTTGGCACCGGCGGCCAGCATGCCGATTACCTGGAAGCCTGGTTCGCCCACACCGCCGGTCTCAAGGTGGTGGCCCCGTCGACCCCGGCCGACGCCTACGGCCTGATGCTGTCGTGCATCTTCGATGACGACCCGTGCATCTTCATCGAGAACCTGCCCCTGTATTTTGTGCCGGGCGAAGCGCCGGTGCCGGGCCAGCGGGTGCCCATCGGCAAGGCCAGGGTAGTTCAGGAAGGCAGCGACATCACCCTGATCAGCTACAGCAAGACCCTGCACGAAGTGATCGCCGTGGCCAAGGGCCTCGCCAAGGAAGGCATCTCGGCCGAGGTGATCGACCTGCGCAGCATTTCGCCGCTGGACATGGACACGATCATCGCCTCGGCCAGCAAGACCGGCCGTGTCGTGGTGGCCCACGAAGCCCAGGTGGATTTTGGCGTGGGCGCCGAGATTTCGGCCCGCCTCCACAAGGAACTCTTCGGCCAGCTCAAGGCGCCGGTCGCCCGGGTAGGCGCGGCGCGCTCGCCCGTGCCTTTCTCCAAGCCCCTGGAAACGGCTTTCGTGCCGACCCGGGAGCGCATCCTCGCGGCCATCCGCGAAACCCTCAACTAAAACTCAACCCGGCTCCGGCTGAAGAAAACCAAAGGAAACGATCATGGCTACTGAAATCATTCTCCCCAAGCTCGGCTTCTCTGTTAACGAAGCCATTCTCACCGAATGGATGATCCCGGACGGCGGCGCAGTTTCGAAAGGCCAGCTGCTCTACACGATGGAAAGCGAAAAGTCGGTGCAGGAAGTCGAGGCCCCGGCCGACGGCACCCTGAAGATCCTCAAGGAAGCCGGCGAAACCTACGAAGTCGGCACCGTCATCGGCGAGCTCGTGTGATGAGCGCCAAGCCCGACGCCCCCGCAACGCCGGCCTGGCCGGCCAGCCTGCCGCCCATGCCGGTCATGGACTTCACCCAGTTTGGCGAAGTCGAGACGGTTGCGCTGCCTCGTCACCAGAAGCTGGTGGCATCGTTTCTGGCCCGCAACTGGGCCCAGATTCCCCACGTCACCCACCAGGACGAAGCCGAGGTGCCCACGCTGGAGGCCGTGCGCAAGGCGATGGGCGCCGAGCTTGGCATCAAGCTGACCCCGGTACCCTTCCTGATCAAGGCGGCGGTCAAGGCCCTCAAGGCCTTCCCGCGCTTCAACGCCTCGCTGACCCCCGGCGGCGACGGGCTGGTGATGAAGCACTACTTTCACATCGGCGTGGCGGTCGAGACGCCCAACGGGCTGGTGGTGCCGGTGATTCGCGACTGCGACACGAAGTCGATCTCCGAAATCGCCCTTGAACTGGCCGACAAGGCCGAACGGGCCCGCACCAAAGGCCTGCCGATGAGCGAGATGTCCGGTGGCTGCTTCTCGATCAGCTCGCTGGGCAATCTTGGCGGCACCGGCTTCACGCCCATCATCAACGCGCCCGAGCTGGCCATTCTGGGCGTCACCCGCAGCGCCGAGCGCCTCAAGCTGGTGGACGGCCAGGTGAGCAGCGTGCCGGTGGTGCCTTTGTCTTTGAGTTATGACCACCGGGTCATCAACGGTGCGGATGCCGCGCGCTTCACCCGCTTCATTGCCGACGCGCTGGCCGATCCGGCTGCGCTGGCCTGACCTCAAGCTTCGGAGAAGGGACAACAATATGAGCATTCAAATCAAGGCAGGCGAAGTCCTCGGACGTTTTTCCCTCGAGGGGCGGGTTGCCCTGGTCACCGGCTCCGGCTCCGGCATCGGCGAGCGCATGGCCCATGTGCTCGCCGCAGCGGGGGCCCGGGTGGCCTGCGTGGCCCGCCGCATCGAGCGGGTCGAAGCGGTAGCCCAGGCCATTCGCGATGCCGGCGGCCAGGCCCTGGCCTGCCGCATGGACGTGGCCGACAAGGCCAGCATCGGCCCGGCGCTGGATGCCATCGAGGCCCACTTTGGCCAGCCGGTGGACATCCTGGTGAATAACGCGGGTTTGTCCAACCCCACGGTTTTCCAGCAGATGTCCGACGAACAATGGACATCACTGCTCGATGTGAACCTCTCGGGCCCCTATTACGCCGCCCAGGCCGTGGTCCAGCGCCTGATCGCGGCGGGGAAGGGCGGCTCGATCATCAACATCGCCTCCATCCTCGGTCACCTGGCCTATCCGGCCTTCCTGAACTACGGCACCACCAAGGGCGCGTTGATCCACATGACGCGCTACATGGCGCTCGACCTGCTCGGCCATGGCATCCGGGTAAATGCCATTGCGCCGGGTTATTTCCCCAGCGAGATGACCAACCCGTTCTACGAATCCGAAGCCGGCATCAAGGAAATCGCCAATCTGCCCGCCAAACGCCTCGGCCGGCTGGAGGAACTCGATGGCCCGCTGCTGCTGCTGGCCAGTGATGCGTCCTCCTACATGAATGGCAGTGTCTTGACGGTTGACTATGGACACTCTGTGCGCTTGTCGTAGAATCAAGTGGGAGTTTCACTTTTGAAACATGAGTTTAATATTTCCTTGTGCCCGGTCTCCCGCCGGGCTGGGGAAGACAGACAACGGAAAAGCATCCGGGCACAAAGAAGCCGCAGCACAGGCGGTCACCAGCCCGATGCCTTTCCGTACCGCGCCGAATTGCGGTCGCGGAAATGGGAGCCTGAAACGATGAAAGAAAACACTACCCCCAGCGAACTGCTGGAGCCCGATAACGCACCGGTCCGCAAAATCACGCGGCCCAAGCGGGATGCGGCGCGCAGCAAGGCCGCCGGCGGTACCTGGCAGGCCGAGAAGAGTCTGGCCACCCGCACCCAGATTCTCGACGCGACACTGCAATGTCTCGTCGAACTCGGCTACACCCAGACCACCACCGAGAAGATCGCCCAGAAGGCCGGCGTCTCCCGGGGTGCGATGACCCATCACTTCAAATCCCGGGCCGACGTTTTCGAGGCTGCCGCCGAGTACATCACCGAAATGCGCGCCGCCGAATACGAAGATGCCTGCCGGCGCATCAAGCTGCCGTCCGGCAACCTGGCCACCTTCGACAGCATGCTCGACACCCTGGTCGTGCTGCAAAAGTACTACTACGGCCGCGCCTCCTTCATCGCCCTGCAAGAGCTGCAGCGCGGCGCCCGCACCGACAAGGCGCTGGCGCAGGTCATGGAGCCCCTCGAAAAGGCGCTCGACGACAAGAAAAACGCCAGCATGCTCAAGCGTTTTCCGTTCTGGGCGGATTACCCCGAGACCGGCGAAGTGCTGCGCGACCTGTTCTTTCACTCCCTCAAGGGCGTGGCGGTCAACCCCACGCCCTACATGAAGGGCGACCGTTTGCACCGGCTTCACCACCTGCTCGCCTCGGTGGCGATGATGGAGTTCGAAAAGGCTTACGAAGCCGCCCACGGCAGCAAGATTCCGGCGACGCCAACGCCCGCCGAGTCTGCCCCCAAGGCCGAGCCCAAGGCCCGCAAGCCGCGTAAGACCACCCCGGCGTAAGCGCCGCGGTTTTCCCCGTTTTCCAGCGTTTTTCTCCCCTGCGAAGTCGGGCCCGCGCCCGACCTCGCATCGCTTGGTCCGCCATTAAATACCGACTCCCCGCCCCCTTTTGCGGCGGCGGTTGTAGGGGCGACTTCAGTCGCCCTCAGCCCCGAATCCCTCCAGCACAATCTTGCCCAGCGCCGTGCCGCTTTCGGCCAGCGCGTGGGCACGGCGCAGGTTGGCGGCGTTGATCGAACCCAGATGCACCTGCGCCGTGCTGCGCACCGCCCCCTCGTCCACCAGATCGGCCAGCGCCACCCGCAACTGCGCCTCGTCATGCACCTGTCGGACGGCCTCATCGACCTCGTCCTGCTCTACGGCCTCTCGCAGGATTCCAAGCTCATCGGCCGCAAGCTGTGCGACAACACCCGCGTGCTCGTCGCCTCGCCCGCCACGGCCAGCCCGACAGCGTCGAAGAACTGGCCCTCCGCAACTGCATCTGCTTCTACCGCAACGGCGAACTGTTCAACCGCTGGCGCCTCTTCCACCAGGGCCAGCAACGCGAAGTCACCGTCAGCGGCGACCGCGCCGACGACAACGGCGCCCTGGTGCGCCACTGGGCCGTGCAAGGCCACGGCATCGCCTACAAATCACGGCTCGATGTGGAGGGCGAATTGGAAGCCGGGCGGCTGGTGGATCTGTTCCCGGATGCACGGGGCGAGCCGTCGCCGCTGTATGTGGCGTATCCGAGCAGAAGGTATCAGCCGGCTAGGATCAAGGTGTTGTTGGGGCATTTGGAGGGGGGTGTTTGGGTGAGGGGCGAGGGGCGAGGCGCAATGTCGCTGAATTCCTTTGCTGCGGCCTAAGCCAGAATCTCTTTTTTTCACACTCCCAAAGTAGTCAGTTAGCTCTAATGGTATTAGGCTCGGCCTTTTTTTAACTTTTTATTATGGTGCACATGCCATTTTTAATTGGATCTTCAAGGTGCTTATATTTGTCTTCAATGATCTTCCCATCTTTGAATCTGACCAGTATTTTTTCATTGCGACCGAGCTTTCTCCCCTCGCGCTTAACTGTCGAAGTTAGACTGACATCGCTGGATATTGCCAATAGTCGGCTATTAATCTGACTAAGAATGTCTTCAGAGAAATAGGGGAACGGGAACGAATGTATGTTGTCCATTTGGCTTAATATTTCAACTGCTTTCTTTCTTGTTCCGCGTTCTTTTTTTTGGATAGCCACTTCTAAATCTATTAAGTCAAGAAGAAGTTTCCCAGCAATGTATTTTTTATGCTCATCCCCGTCAATGACGCAATTCCACGTTCTATTCATTAATTCGCGAATTTGAATTACCAGTAATGGTATTTCATCCAATACGCCTTGTGCTGAATAGCTTTGATACAAGCTCCACGCCAGACGAATGTCGGTATTGACGAGTAGCGCGTCGGGCGTGTTGATATAGTCATTCCAGTATTTCCTAATGAACCTATCTGCATCAGGAAATGGCGAAAGCAATATCGCTAAGGTTAGTAGGTTTCTCCTTTCGATGAATTCTTCTTTGCCATGTGAATATGAAATTAATCTGTCTATGATTTTTACGGCGGCCGCTGAATTGCCTTTTGATATTGCGGAGTATGCTGATTGACCTAGTATTTCAAATGAATTTGCTTCGTGTTCAATTTCTTTGTCGTTTATAAATAGACAAATAGCCTCTAGCTCCGGATCTAGTAGGTTGTCGGCGAGGCGCTCTATTAATCTTGCGCAAACATCAACATTAAAATCAAGGGCGTTTTCTTTGTTTCTCTTGCGTACGGAAATCCTCTTCAAAACAATGTCGCTGACGCATTGTTCGAGGATTTTTGCTTTTTCAACCTTTCCCGGCGCAATGTCGCTTGCCTCCATGGCAAGAAATACCTGCATTCTCTCGTCGGCTACCGCCGCGGCAGCGGCTATCGCCGCACGTGCAGAGTCAAGGTCGCCAATTTTTTTTGCAACACGTGCAAGGTTGAAGTGGGCAAAATTAAGTAGATAATTCGCATGGCTATGACCTTCCGGACAGATGCGAACGCGCGGTTCTAATGCGATAACTAAGTTGTTTAATCGAACAATCTCTTCACGGTTTTCATCGAAGTCTTGAAACAAAGCGCTTGACAGGTTGAGGCAGGAGTCAAAATAAAAGTAAAGATGTTCGTTGCTAGTGGATTGCTCTAGTATTTCTTTAAAAATATTAATGCAGTGAGCGTTGTTGCCATGTAGCAAATGCGCCAAGCCTAGTTTGTACTTAATGGCGTAGTATAAGGATGGGGCGTGCTCCTTCTTTATGTTGCATTTTTCAAAGCTCAGGATTGCTTCTTGGTAGCGCTCTAATATGTATTGGCAGTTCCCAATTTTGTAGTAAAGGAATGCTGGCTCTTCTGGTGTGTTGGTAGAAGTGATGTAGTCCTCATATAGTGATAGTGCTTCGACATACATTCCTGCGTCGTAGCGCTTGTTCGCTAACTCATAGGCAGGAAGCTTGCGCCGTTCCACGTCATATATCCAGCTTTCAGACAGCGACTCAGAAAGTATTCTGTTTCGTATCAGGACTTTACGACCCGAGCCTTGTTCTGGTTTCGTTATTCCGGAAAGGTATAGCCTGCTCCTTACCGAGTCGGAAATGGAGTCAGACTTTCCATAGTGTATTGACATGATCGCGTCGCGAATAGTCCGGTCATCTTCTACTAGAGTTCTAATATGATCGATAGGCGGAAGATCGAAGTTGGTTAAATACATTTCTGCCACAGTCGCGTCCACTGTGGTTTCTGATATGTCATCACCTCTTTGGTATAGATCTTCAAGTCCAGAGCACACGTCCCACGATATTCTTGGGTTTCCGCTTGTCCAGTAGTAGATTCTCTGGATGATGCTTTCATTGAATTGAAGATTCGACTTTCTTATGAAATCATAAAATTCATTGGCCGTAAAATCATCTAAATATATCTTTTCACCAATATTGAAGGGGGAGACCGTTTTGTCCTTTATCAGTTCACTAGGTTCTGCAACCCCAGAGAGTACATAAGTTAGGCGGCTGAATTCAGGAAAATTAACCCGGCCGGAAAAGTAGGTGCTTCTTATAAAAGAAAAAACTTGGTCTGCGTATCCTGTCTTTGTTAGTGCGTCAATTTCATCAAGGCAAATAACGAGCTTTCCCCCCGTCGTTTTAAGAATTGAGCGAAGTTCGTTTTCATGCTCTTTGTGTGGAGGGAGTGGCGTTTTTGAACTGCGCTTCTCAATTGTTGACGATCGAATAGCGTCGGCTATGTCTTGGTGTGAGTCAAAAACGGTATCGATAATGTTGTGAAAGAAATCTCTAATGCTTGAAAAAGAGTTCGAGATGTCGATGTAAGCAAACTTGTCTGAAGCGGTGCCGAGTTTTCTTTTTGCATTCAAGAGAAGATTGGTCTTCCCCATTTGACGGGCAACTAAGATATACCCTGGGCGACCCATATCTTCTATTGTGCGTTGAAGCTGCGCATCAGCAGATCTTTCCACGTAAAGGTCTGGTGGGATAATAGTAAAGGAGCGTAGTGTTTTAGTCGGGCTCATTGCTAAATCCAATTAAATGACTATTTGCTTGGTGGTTATTTGAATGAGATCTTGGAAAGAGGTTTCAGGGGTAATTACCCTGTTCCTCAAATAAGCTTTTATAAATCTAGGAAGGCCGGCGGATGCATCTACTAAGTCTTTTTTTTCTGAATTTTCCAGATCAGGGAGATTTAGATGTCTTAAGAGACTGGTTAGTAATTTTTCCAGTTCATGATCCGGCCATGTAGAAATACTCATTAGCCGCATTTGCTCCGCAAATTTTGATCCGTTAGTTGCGGTATGGAGTTTTGGGCCGTGGATGGATGAAATAACGAATCGGATATGGGCATTTCCTGTGGCATGTTTTACGGAGTCGAGCAGTGTGGATATCACATGAACGAGGTTGTTGAGACCCACTTCATCTTCTGCTTGAACGGGAACCTCATCTATGTATAGCACTATAGGACTATGTTTAGAATGCTTTGCTAATAATGTCGTTAGGTTGGAAATGCTATTGTGTCTATCGAAGTTGAGGGCGCCATTTTTTTGCTGTGCAGTAATTGATATTTCTTCAATTATGCGGTTGTTGCTTAGGTTTCCGTAGCATGATGATAAGCATATCTCTAATGGACTGCTTTTGTTTTTGTGGATAAGGCGTCGAATTGCTGATGTTTTGCCACACCCAGATGGGCCGAAGACCCAAATACTGTAAAGGGAAAGTGTATTTATTAGATCGCAGTCTATAGATCTATCGAGGTAGTAGGGGGCGCACTCAGGGTTGTAAATGTCGAAAAGTATTTGACTTGTTGAGGTCGTCGGTGAGTGGATTTCCTGCTGCTCTATTAGACCCGCAGGGCGTACTATTAAGGATGTTTCTTTGGGCTTAATTTCTATCGGTTGGAATTTTTTTATATAAAAATCATATAAAAAAAGGTGTGCGTAGTCATTGGCGTCTTCCGGCTTTACGATTGTTGAATGGTTTGTCTTCGCCAATATTTGACTGTTTCCGAAGTATCGAGAAGCAGACTCCTGAGTGACAACGTTTTTCATTCCATGAAAAAACGGGATTTTGTAAATAGCATGATGCTCAATAGCCTCTGCTCCTACAAAATTCTGGATCCTTTTTTCATCTATTAGGATTTTGAAGCGACGATCTAAGTCGGTTAATGCTTCATTCATGTACTGAAGTTGCTTTCCAACTTCATTTTTATAAAACTTAGCAATCCCTGAGAGGGTGTCTGCATATTCAGAGCCAATGGATGGGGATGCCATAAGAAGGATTCCAACTGCCTTGGATTTGAACTTGTTGGTGTGAGCTTCCATGAAATAGCGGGCAATAACGCCGCCAAGGCTATGGCATACAAATATCACATTACTGGATGACAGGGGGGCGGGACGGCCCTCTCGGTCAGGTCGTTCTAGCGCTCTGATAAGCTCTTCCGCACAGTCTTGGAATTTATATATGCCGGAATCGTGGGATGTGTGATAGCCGCCTAGGAAAATATTTGGATTGTTTAGTCTACTGTCGCTACGGATTATATCTGGCCAGAATTTTCCTGATTTGCTTCGCCAGCATGAGTCTGAGTCAGACAAAAATCCATGTATAAAAATAATTGTCGTATTCGCATCTGGGCGATATTGGTGCCACGTGTTGTTATTAGCAGTAACGGGCTTTAATCTCTTTGATGAGAATTTTTTGAGTATTTTGAAAATAGGTGTTGCTAAGTTTTTTAGCATTTTTATCGAATATTCGTCAGGCGGTTCGGTGCAACTCGTGTAATGTCTAACGTTTGCCAGTGTGACGATAATTTTGGCGCGTCAGATGTGGTTTGCTTGAACATATAGCGGTTGATTTGTCCGAATGGCAGATGCTCCCCATACCTGCCTCAATAGACTGAAGGCTCATACTCCCAACCCCTCCGGCCACAAGAAATAAGGCCCGAACTTCGGACTCATCCGAAACTCCCCACCCGCCTCCTTGCCCTTCGCGGTAATGAACGGCTTTCCCTCCCGCAATTCCAGCAATCCAAGCGCAACCAGCCGTTCAATCAATTCCGCCGTCTTTATCCCCAGTTTCTGGGCCAGTTTCGATGAGGTGAGTTTGGTTTGTGGCGCTTCGACAGCCGGTGCAATCGCGGCTTCTTCGGAAATCTCACAGGCAGGCGCAGGCGCGGGAGCCGGAGCCGGGACCACGACCGGTGGCTGCGCAACCGGCCGCAGCATCTCTTCCGTAATCCCGAACTTCGCCTTGTAGTCCGGC
>Ga0209277_10001384_pt1 | contig 11889 bp, 13 predicted proteins | sample JI81AbrownDNA_FD_187503 | JGI IMG/M metagenome (GOLD analysis project Ga0209277, IMG submission 187503) | Wastewater effluent complex algal communities from Wisconsin, to seasonally profile nutrient transformation and Carbon sequestration -... | ecosystem: Engineered > WWTP > Effluent > Algae... | reverse complement strand
GGTGCCGCCGGACGGAGACGGTGAGGCGGCCCGGGTGCCGTTGGTGGCGCCGGTGTCGGTCAGCCAGACGCAGTCGACGTCGGGTTCGAGCAGCGCGTGCACGCGCGAGATGCTGCGGCTCAGGTCGGGCACCGAGACCAGCGCGTGGTTCTGATCGGGCTCGTTTGTTGGATTACGGCCGACCAGGGTCGAGATGTCTATCGGCAACTGCTCGCCGTTCTCGAGCACTAGCAGCCAACTGCCGGTGCCGACCGGCGCGGGCTGCTGCCAGCCGTCCCAGGTTGCGGGCCGCAGGGGACGGGTACCCCGCGGCACCAGTCGCAGCGGATCACGTCCGGTGCGCAGGTCGGCATCGATCACCCGGCGACGTGCGAGTTCGCCGACGGCCGGCGGCAGCAGGGTGTCGGACGATACGGTGCGGACGCCGAGCCAACGGCGGCCCGGGCTGCGTCCGGTACGGGTGACTTCGACGAGCAGCAGCCAGGCCACCACGAGCACCAGCAGGACGGCGATCGTCCAGGCCCACCCACCGGCCAATCTGGTGGCCGCCAACAGGGGCACCACAAGCAGCGGAACCATTGCCAGCAACACATCGACCAGCACGGCTAGGGCGGCGCGAACCCCCGCTGGGACGACCTGCTGTCGCGGGTCGGCCGCAGGCGCCAGCGGACGCTGCGAGGTGTCGGCGATGGTCATCGGGCCTTCTGGTCGGGTCTCCGAGCCTAACCGCTGACCCGTTCAGCACCTACGTGGAGCGGCCCGACGGGGAGTGCTCCCCATCCATCCTCGCCTGACTCTTCTCGGAGGATCCATCGGCTGAGGTGCTTGCCCCCAGTCCTCACGGGCCCACCAGGAAGGAATACGCCTCGACCTGATCGCCCCCGGCGCTCGTACCGGACGGGCCTCGGGCGTTCTATCTGCGTGCGTTGGCGAAGTCGGTCATGGCGGCCGCAGCGAAGGCTCGCGTGAACTGCTCGTCGGGCTCGCCGGGTCGCACCGAAACGAACAGCACGTTCGAGATCCGGACCTGTACCTGGGTTCCCAGTGCCTGAGCGCAGATGTCGTCACCGACGCCCTCGATGCTGGATTCCGTCCGAAACAGGGTGACCTCGGCGTCCGACATGGACGTTGGCGCCTCAGCGACGAAGTGGCACGGGCGACTCGCCCGGTCACATTGCTCCAAGAGTGCCCCGCCCGCTCCGGCCGACTCCGCCGTGTCGTACAGCTCCGCACTCACCTGCTGGTTCGACTGCGTCGTGCCCCGGAACTCACGCTCAAGGTGCTGACCGAAGAACGCTGCGACCGCATTGCACGATGGAATCGTGACGTACTTGCCGCCGTCGACCGACGGCTTCGCATCACGGTAGGTCGCGTCAGGGACGGCGATGCCGCCGACGCTTCGCGACTGAACCATCGACGTGAACTGCGCTGGGGTCATGGAGTCCTGTGGAGGTGTGGCCGAGCATCCGCCGAGCGCGACTGCGACTATGACAGTGCTACCGACGGCCACCAGGCGCTGGGTGATGCCCTGTCCTCCAGCGACGCGGCGTTTGCGTCGACGGGGCTTGACTCCAATGAGCCCGGCCAGGCCCCGTGATTGCTCTTGTTGCGCGTCCGCGATCATGTTTCCTCCGATTCCTGTAGGTCAAGACTTTCGGGCCATGCGGTGAGCCATCTCTCGGCCTCCACCTGGGTCAGGCGAAGGTACGCATGCTCTTCTGACGAAACCGTCCCCAGAACAGTGGAGTTGTCAGGTCGGAGTAGGTGTAAATCTTCAAGGAACAATGGGCGCACCCAATCAAAGAGGCTAGACGAATATGAAGTAAGCACTTGAACGAAGGCCAAATTGTATTGATATAGACAGCGACGTCGGGGAAAGGTGCTAATCCCGCCGGGATAGCTTAGGACAACTTCTTCACGAATGAAGAACGGTTCTGCGGCAGAGAGGAACTCTTGGCAGGAAGGACTACGAGTTGGGCTGCCTTGCACAAATCCGGCCACGCTTGCGAACGCGTTGGCCACCGCAAGACATCGGCGATAGTTCTCATCGACTGGAGGAATAGAGAAAGCGTATGTCTTCATTCGAGGGCCCTTATGTGTATGTCGTTGATCTTGACGTGCTCCACGCCTTGCCACCGATTCGAACTCGGAAGAAATGGATCCAGCTCGCGCCCGATCGCCGCCGGATAACTTCTCGGACACTTCAGTTACGCCTGCGCATCCACCCATCGATGAAGCCAATCGCGACATCGTGTCGCAGCCTCCGCCTCAGTCAAGATGAAATCAGCGTGCTCCAGCTCGTAGTCAGCGTGCCGAACGGTGCCTTCGCGGTGACCTCGAACGAGGTCAAGTCCATGGATGATAGTCGCGCCACTAAGTGTGCCATCCTCATGAACGGGATCATCGTCCTCGACCCAAGGGGCCACCATGAGGTGCGCCGCGCGTCGGTCTAAGCGACCCTCAATGATCGCCGTCATGAGAAATGCAATTACATCTCGAGATAATCGACCGGTTTGAGTCATTGCCATGCCCCGTTCTGAATTCGTTTCTGGATGGCACCATCGGATAGAGCTTCCTGGACTTTAATGGCTCTTCACAATCGACGGTGTGGTGAGGGTGTGGGCGTGATCGGCGAGTCGGTCTGCCGGTAGGGGTCGAGGTCTCCCGAGGATGGGGGTTCTCACTCCAACCCATCTGGAAGACCTCGACGTGACTGACGCTACCTTCGCTTGCCCTGACCTGACCACGTTCTGCCGCGTGAACGAACTCGGCCTGGTGGTGGTCGGACAACGACTCGAACCCCGGCGGGCCGTTTTGGCCTGTCGGGTCGTGGAGCCGGATCAGTGGTGTCGACGCTGTGGCTGCGAGGGCGTCGTGCGCGACACCGTGGTGCGCCGGCTCGCCCATGAACCACTCGGCTGGCGACCCACCGTGCTTGAAGTAACGATCCGCCGTTACCGCTGCACCGGCTGCGGGCACGTGTGGCGCCAGGACACCACCAAGGCGGCCGAGCCGCGGGCGAGACTGTCGCGGCGAGCGCTGCGGTGGGCGCTGGAAGGCCTGGTGATGCAGCACCTGACCGTCGCCCGGATCGCCGAAAGCCTGGACGTCAGCTGGAACACCGCCAACGACGCCGTGCTGGCCGAGGGCAAACGAGTCCTGATCAGCAACCCGCACCGGTTCGACGGCGTCAGCGTGATCGGTGTCGATGAGCATGCCTGGCGGCACACCCGCAAAGGCGACAAGTACGTCACCGTCATCATCGACCTCACCCCGGTGCGGGACAGCACAGGTCCGGCGAGGCTGCTCGACATGATCGAGGGCCGCTCCAAACAGGTGTTCGCCAACTGGCTCGACCAACAATCAAAGCAGTGGCGTGACGGGGTGCAGATCGTCGCGATGGACGGCTTCACCGGGTTCAAAACAGCCGCCGCCGAGAAGCTGCCCGACGCGGTGGAAGTGATGGACCCCTTCCACGTCGTTCAGCTCGCCGGGGACGCCCTGGACCGCTGCCGGCAACGCGTCCAACACGAAACCCTCGGCCACCGAGGCCGCTCCGGCGACCCGTTGTATGGCGCCCGCCGCACCCTGCACACCGGAACAGCGCTGCTCACCGAGAAGCAGAAAACCCGACTCGACGCGGTGTTCGCCGACGAGGATCACGCCGCCGTCGAGATCACCTGGAGGGTCTACCAAGACATCGTCACCGCCTACCGAGACCCCGACCCCCAAGCCGGCCGCACACTACTGAACAAAGTCATCGAAAGCATCGCCCGCGGCGTTCCCGCCGCCCTGACCGAACTCCGCAAACTCGGCTCCACCCTGAACCGACGCGCCGGCGACATATTGGCCTACTTCGACCATCCACGCACCTCCAACGGCCCCACCGAAGCCATCAACGGAAGACTCGAACACCTCCGCGGCTCCGCCCTCGGCTTCCGAAACCTCACCAACTACATCGCCCGCAGCCTGCTCGAAACCGGCGGATTCAGACCCCAACTACACCCTGGATTGTGAAGAGCCGGTAAAGCGGCTGTGACTAGGTCGTCTGCGCACTTCGTACACCCCCCTCGCCTCTCCGGCGGCTGACCTTGCGCGACGTGTCGGCCCACCTGAGCCACAGTACGCCGACGTAGCGGGTGGTCATTCAGCAAACCGGTTGCGACGATGGGCGACATGAGTATTCGCCCTTACATCTGCGTGTCCGACGCTCGCGCGGCTCTCGACTGGTACGGGGCGGTGTTCGGCGGCCGGGTGACCCACGATCCGGTGGTGATGGACGACGGCCGCGTTGGTCATGCCGAGACGACCATCGGAGACGTCGGCGTGATGCTGTCGGAGCCGTACCCAGAGTTGCACGTCGAGGAGCCGATGCCCGGCCGCGGTGCACCGGTGACGCTCTACCTCACGCTGCCCGACGTGGATGCCGTGGCTGACGCCGCTCGTGCTGCTGGCGCGGTCATCGACCGGGGCCCGGAAGCCACGGACCACGGTCGGGTGGTCGTGCTGCGGGACCCGTTCGGGCATCGCTGGATGGTGAGCGACCAACCCTGAGCCGACGGTCGCCGCTCGCCCGCTATCGCGGTCACCGCACCCGAACTTATGCTGAGCCATGGCTGAGCCGCCCGCGGAGGAACCGGCCCCCGCTGCACCGCATGGAAAGTCGCTCGGAGCGCGCGTCGTCGCGGGCAAGACAGGCCCGCAGCGCCTACTGATCTGGCTGGGCGCAGCTGCGGCCGCACTGCTGGCAATCGGAACGCTGATTTCCGCTCTCGGGGGGTGGCTGCAACCGACATCGTCCGCACCTGCCCCGTCCAGCACGAGGGTGGCCGGATCTTCCTCACCCTCCGGGCCCGCGGACCTGGTTGTCATCAACAACAAGTCCGCTGAGGCGGATGCGTTCGTCAAGCTGCTACTGGACGCGGACGGCAAGCAACCGGTGCAGCTCAATCACATGATCGTCGCGCCGCCGGGGGAGGGTGCGTCCATCAGGTTGGAGTACGGGTGCGGCAGCACCGGCTGCTCGTTCACCAGGCTGGAGCCCGCTGGTTGGAACTTCGAGTGGGCTACGGACGGCAAGTCCGCCTGGGTGCGTGGCTGCGTGAGGGTCACGGCTGAGGGTGGCTTGTACCTCGCGAAGCATCTCGACCTTGAGTTGTACCTGACTGGCCCACGGTGCGACGAGGATTGAAGGGTCGATTTCGCCTCGCAGCCGTCCACACCCGTCAGCGCGAGCTCAGGAGCGCGTCCCGGTTGACCTTGCGACCTGGCGGACGGCCTCGTCCACCGGGGTGGTGCCGTCGGTGAGTTCGATGATGGTGCGCGTCAGGGCCGGTTCGTGCAGGGCGGCGTCGATGAAGGCGGCCACATTGTCACGGCTGACGTCGCCGTACTCGATCGCCGGACCGGCAGTGACACGACCGTCGCCCGGCTCGTTGCGCAACGTGCCCGGACGGACGATCAGCCAGTCCAAGTCGGTTCTGCTGAGGTACACATCGGCGGTCTTCTTGACCCGCATGTAGTGCTCGAAGCCGTCGCCGAGGGCGTCGCCGCGCGCGGCTTCGGGAAACGCCGAGACGAGTACGAACCGGGTGATCCCCGCCTGAGCGGCGGCGTCTGCCGCCTTCTCGAGGCCGCGCCCGTCGATCTGGGTGGTCAGATCACGGCCGGTGCCATGGGCGCCGGCAGAGAATACGACGGCATCGTGACCGCTCAGTTTGGCTGCCAACTGCCCGACGGAGTCGCCGATCAGGTCTCCCACGACGGGGACGGCCCCCGCCTCGCGAATCGTGTCTGCCTGGGCGGCGGCACGATGCATGCCGGTCGCTTGGTCGCCGCGGGCGGAAAGCAACGCTGACAGGCGTCGTCCCACACCGCCGGCCGCACCGATCTGAAAGATCTTCATACGTCATCCTGACATCGGGTCGGCCCGTGCGCCTGCCCCGTTGGTGTCATTCCGGGCCCGCGCCCTGGACTCGACGATCGGTCGTCAGGTCGCGGAGCCGAGCTGCAATGGCCTGCAGCACGGCGACATAGGTTTCGTCGATCGCGCCCGGTTCGCTTTCGATGATCAGGGCGTCGGGGCGCTGCGCGATCAGTTCGAACAACTGGTCGTGCATGTGCCCCAGAAAATCGTCGCCGCCAAGCGCACGAACGAGTTCGCGATTGTGACGAGCCCAGTCGGTGTCGTCCGGACGGGCATCGAAGCGGGTGACCGCATTCGTACGGTCGGTGATCAAGATGATCTCGACGAAGACGGCGCCGGCTTCGTGCGCGACTCGTTCGAAGGCCGCCAACTCGGCAACCTTGCCGACGTACTGAGGCAGGATGACGTCACGTCCGCCGGCGAGATGTGTCGCCGCCATCGCCCGAGCCATGGGCCGGAGCAGGTCATGGAATCGTCCCTCGGATTCGCGCCAGCCGCCGATTAGGTGGTGCAGCGTGTCGACGTCGAGGTTGAGCGTGCCGGGGTGATTGTCGACATAGCGCGCCGACAATGTCGACTTGCCGATACCGGGCGGTCCGTTGAGATGGATCAGGGCCGTCATCGAGCCGACGTTAGCAGCCGCCACGCCCGTCTCGAACGTGAGCGATCGTCACTCTCGAAGAGCAAGTTGGGTTCACCACGGCAGTCGGTGGCAAAACCAACCTGATGACACCGGTTCGGCGCAACGACGCCTGGAGCGGATGGGCTCGCTGGTTCCACCGGTTGGGCAGCCTGAACGGCCAACCCAGAACGCTGCGCTTAGGGTGGCAGCCATGAGTGCAAGGTTCGTCACCGGATCGACGGGCATCGTGGTGACCGTGCCCGAATCTGAGCCGGCGGTGCGGGCGGTGCGGGTGCGCCACGATCCTGCAGCCGCCTACGGGGTGCCTCCGCACGTCACTGTGCTCTATCCATGGCTGTTGCAGGACGAAATCACAGACCAGGTGCTGACCGATCTGCGGACGCTGGCGGCGTCAACGGTGGCCTTCCAAGCTGTTCTGACAAAGGTGGGCCGTTTCCCTGGCGTCGCATGGCTGGCCCCCGAACCGGTCGGCCGGTTTCTCGCCCTGACGCGGGCCATCTGGGGCGCGTGGCCGCACAAGGCGCCTTATGAGGGCCGCTTCGCGGAGCCCGTGCCTCATCTGACGGTGGCGGACGGGGTCGCCGACTCGATTCTGGACGAGGTCTGCCTCGAACTCGCGCCCCTGGTGCCGATCAGTTTCACCGTTGAGGCACTCACAGTGCTCGGATTCGACGGCACGCGGTGGACCCAGCTACAGCGGTTGCGGCTCACCCCGGGTGGGTGAAACATGCCACATTGCGCCCGATGATGCTGTGGCAAGCACCTAGAGTCGTCAGTGCCGGGTCGGCAGCGTCGCCGGCTCGGTCGCACCACCGTACGAGGAGGCTCTGATGCTGATCGGATTGCGGGACGCACTCGACTACGCCGAACAGAACAACAGCGGGATCGCCGCGATCAACACCCCCACGCTGGAACTGTTGCTGGGTGCGGTGAAGGTCGCCGAGCGCTACCAGGTGCCGCTGATCGTGCAGCACGCTCAGGTGCACGAGGCGGTCAATGCGATCGAAGACATCGGACCGGTGATGGTCGAGTTGGCCCGTCGATCGAGCGCGCCACTGGTGGTGCACGTCGACCACGGCGAGACCTACGAGTACGTCGAACGGGGCTTCGCGGTCGGCTTCAACTCGGCCATGTACGACGGCTCGCGGCTACCGTACGACGACAACGTGGCGCAGACCCGCGCCGTCGTCCGCCTCGCCGCCGAGCGGGGCTTCGGCGTCGAAGGTGAGCTGGGCATCATGCCCGGCCGGGAGGACGGGGTGGAGTCCACCGGCGTGGCCGACGAAACGCTGTACACCCGCCCCGAGGACGCCGCCGCGTTCGTGCAGGCGACCGGCGTCACTGCACTGGCATGCTCATTCGGAACCGTGCACGGCCTCTACAAGGCTGAGCCCAAGATCAACTACGAGCTGATCACCGAACTTCGGGCCGCCGGCGGTGTGCCGGTCGTCATGCACGGGGGGTCAGGGCTGAGCGATGAGGAATACCGGGCGTCCATCGATCGCGGCGTCCGTAAGATCAACTACTACACCTACGCCGACAAGTCAGCCCTCGAGGCTGTGCGCACACTGCTCGACGAGAAGCCGGAGACCTACGTGTTCTCGGACGTCTCCGTGGTCGCGCAGCGGGCCATCGAGAACGACATCGACGCCCTGGTGCGCTGCCTCTATCGGGTGACCTGAGCCGCACCGCACCTTGCCGTCACCCGACGTTGCGCGGGGCGTCCAAACGCGGGTGCTGCTCCGCGCCCGAATCAAGTGCTGCAGGCCGAGCAGATGCCGAAGAACTCCACCTCGTGGTCGATCTCGGCGAAGCCGTACTCGCCGGCGATCCGCCGGGTGGTCTCCTCGAGTCCGGGCAGGTCGATCTCGACGGTGCGGCCGCACCGGCGGCAGACCAGATGGTGGTGATGCCCCGGAGTGCAGGTGCGGTAGGCGATCTGGCCGTCCGGGGTGCGGATCGTGTCGAGCTCGCCCGTGGACGCCATCGTCTGCAGCGCACGGTAGACGGTGGCCAGGCCGACCTTCGATCCGTCCCGGCGGAGCCGATCGTGGATGTCCTGGCTGGTTTCGAAGGCTTGGCTGGCCGCCACCGCGTCCCGCACCTCGGTGCGCTGACGGGTGTTGCGCGGCGTCCGCTCAGTGCTCGTCATAGTGACCCTCGTGGGCGGCGTGCCGATGCCCGTCATGGATGTAGTCGACATGGCCCCCGTGGGTCACCGCGACGTGGCCGCAGCCCTGAGCGTGCTCGTGAGGATGCTGCTCCGTCATCTCGTGCTGCAGCGGCTGTTGGACGTCCATCAGCTCGACCGCCGGCGCGTGCCGTCGAGCGATCACCAGGGACACCGGCCAACTCAGGGCGAACAGCCCGATCGCGATCACCACGATCAGCGCTCCGGGAGCAGTATCGAACTCGAAGGAGCCGACGGTGCCACTGACCGCGGCCAGCACCCCGAGCCCCATCGCCACCAACATGGAGCGCCGGAAGCCGATCACCAGGTGGTTCGCTGTCGCGACCGGCACGACCATCAGGGCACTGACCAGCAGCAGACCGACGGTGCGCATCGAGACCGTCACGGTGATGGCGGCGAGGGCGACCACCAGCACGTTGTACCACCGCACGGGCAGCCCGATGGTGCGGGCGAAGGGTTCGTCGGCGCTGACGGCGAACAGTTGCGGCAACAGGCCGAGGCAGACCAGCAACACGACGGCGGCGAGGCCGCCGATGATCCACAACTCGCCCGCGTTGATGGTCAGCAGCGACCCGAACAGGTAGGCCGACAGGGCGCCGGTGCCCTGGCCGGCCAGGCTGGCCAGCAGCAGTCCGCCGGACAGGCCGCCGTAGAACAGGATCGCCAGGCCGACATCGCCGCTGGTACGGCCCAGCTCGCGCAGCAGCTCGATGCCGACCGCTCCGACGACGCACACCAGGACGGCCAGAGGCAGCGGGGCGGTGCCGGTCAGGAAGGCCAAGCCGACGCCGGCGACGGCCAGGTGACCGAGCCCGTCGCCGAGCAGGCTGAGCCTGCGTTGCACCAGGTAGGTGCCGATCGCGGGCGCCGTCAGCCCGGTGATCACGGCCGCCAGCAGCGCGCGCTGCATGAACTCGAGTGCCAACCAGTCCACGTCAGACCACCTCCAGCCCGATCGGGTGGGTGTGGGGGTGTGGCAGTTCGTGGGTCTCGTGGCCTCCGCCGGACGCCTGAAAGGGGCCGTCGCCGATCACCCGTCCGTCGGCGAGGGTGAGTGCTCGGTCGATCAACGGCTCGAGCGGACCCGGTTCGTGCAGCACCATCACCACGGTGCGGCCCTGCCGGCGAAGGCGCGACACCACATCGGCCAGCACGCCTTGGGTGAGTTGGTCGACGCCGGCCAGCGGCTCGTCCCACACCATCAGCTCAGCCGCACCGGCCAGGGCCCGGGCGATCAGCACCCGCTGCTGCTGGCCACCCGAGAGGCGGACGAAAGGTGCGTGCGCCCGGTCGGTCATGCCGACCTCGTCCAGTGCCGCACGGACGGCTGCGCGATCCGCGGAGCTGGCCGGCCACAAGGGCCGACGCAGCCCGAGCCGTCCGGTTGCGACCACTTCGCGAGCAGTCGCCTGCTGCACCATGATCGTGCTGCGCTGCGGAACGTAGCCGATGTGGTGCCAGTCGCGGAACTGCGCCAACTCGGTGCCGAACAGCCGGATCGAGCCTCGGTGGGGCACCAGTCCGAGCACGGCCCGCATCAGGGTGGTCTTGCCGGAGCCGTTGTTGCCGGTGATCGCGACCGTCTGTCCTCGTGGAATCGCGAAACTGACGTGCCGCACGATCGGCACGCCCGAGAGCGCGACGTGCACCTGGTCGGCCGCGATCGCCGGGGGACGGACGTCCGGCTGGGTCATGAGCAGCCGTTCGCCCGGTGCAGTGCGGCCAGGTTGGATCGCATCACCTCAAGATAGTCCGCACCCTGCGATTGATCGGTGAGCCCTTCCAGGGGATCCAGCACCGCCGTGGCCAACCCGAGGTCGCCGGCGACCGATTGGGCGACCGCCGGTGAAACAAGAGTCTCGAAGAAGATCGTCGTGACTTTGTTCGTGCGTGCGATGGCCTGCACCTGAGCGATGCGGGCGGCGGTCGGCTCGGTGTCGGGCTCGATGCCACGAATGCCGACCTGCTGCAGGCCGTACCGCTGGGCCAGGTAGCCGAATGCCTCGTGTGAGGTGATGAAGACGGTGCGCGTGCACCCGGTCAGACCCTTGCGGTAGTCGGCATCGAGGGTCGTCAGTTCGGCGATCAGCGTGTGCGCGTTGGTCGCGAAAGTGCTGGCGGCGGACGGTTCCGCGGCCGTCAGTGCGTCCCGGACGTGCTCGGTGATCGCGACCATGTTCTTGGGATCGAGCCAGGTGTGAGGGTCGAGCGACCCGTGATCGTGGTCGTCACCCTCGACGTGGTCGTGACCCTCCTCCTGCAGCGTTTCGAGCGTGAGAAAGCCGGCAGTGTCGACGGAGCGCCTCGGCGGAACGGTCTTCACAGCGGCATCGACGGCGGGCTGGAAGCCGCTCTGGTAGATCACCAGGCCCGACTCGCCGAGGCTGGCCACCTGCTTCGGGGTCAGCTCGAGGTCGTGGGGCTCCGAGCCCGGCGGGGTGAGGTTGGTCACGTCGACCAGGGCACCGCCGACGCGTTCGGCGACGAACTGGAACGGGTAGAAGGCTGCCGTCACGGTGACCTGCGTCGAACTGGACGTCGGTGCGGTACTGGAACTGCACCCCGTAGCGACGGCCAATCCCAGTGCGGCCAGGGATGCAACCGCTGCCGTCAAGAGTTTCATGACAATCATTCTCAACTAAACTCAGGCGGGAATCAACTTGCTCTGAAGCCTGACGAGGATGGTGTGCGGAGACGAGGATGGTGTGCGGAGACGAGGATGGTGTGCGGAGACGAGGATGGTGTGCGGAACAGACGCCGCAGGCTCAGCCCTGTCGGGGCCGTCGCCCGAAACCCCAAGCTTTGTCGGCTATTCACACTTGGCCGTGGTGCCTTGGCTGGTCAAGCGGTGTTGACGCGCCCGGTGGGCGCTTCTGAGCAGGATACGGGCTTGGTAGTGCTCGTTGTTTCGGTAGCCGCGCCCGGTCCGTTTGATGTGTTTGATGGCGGTGTTCGCCGCTTCGGTGCGAGCGTTGGTGACCCGGGTGGTGATGAACACCTCGATGGCGGGCCACCACGCGTTGAGGGTGTCCCACAGCCTGGTGGTCTCGTCGGTGTCGGCGTCTTTCACCCAGCTTTCGAGCCGCTGTTTGGCGTCACGGGCCTGGTCGAGGGTGCGGCTGGCGAGGA
>Ga0209277_10001381_pt1 | contig 11897 bp, 8 predicted proteins | sample JI81AbrownDNA_FD_187503 | JGI IMG/M metagenome (GOLD analysis project Ga0209277, IMG submission 187503) | Wastewater effluent complex algal communities from Wisconsin, to seasonally profile nutrient transformation and Carbon sequestration -... | ecosystem: Engineered > WWTP > Effluent > Algae... | reverse complement strand
CACTCGCCTTGGTAGGCCTGCGCGTCTGGCCACCGCGACCGCGGCGACGGCGTCCGGCGGGGCGACCACGGCACCGATCGCGAAGGCGGCCGCGAACGGCACCGGCAGCAGCCCGGTGATCACGAAGGCCACCCCGAGCGCGCAGAACAGCACGAAGCCGAAGGACAGGTAGCCGATCGCGGCCAGGTTCGTCCTGAAATCGACCAATGAGGTGTTCACGGCCGCGGCATAGAGCAGCGGCGGCAGAAACCCGAAGAGCGCCACCTCGGCGGTCAGCTCGGGAATCTCGAACCAGGGCTCGTACGACACGATGGCGCCGACCACCAGCAGCAGCAGGGGAGCGGGGATCGGGGTCCGTCTGGCCAACGCGGTGACCAGCAGCACCGTACTGACACATCCGACCACCAGTAGCAGCATTTCCATCTGGGCCTCCCACGGTCCTCGGCGCGCGGTCACATACTGCCGGATCCCTTAGGCTGGCCCCTGCTTGTCCGTCAAGAGAAGGTACCCGCGACGTGATCACCCGCCTGTCCAAGCTGTTCGTCCGCACCCTGCGCGAGGACCCCGCCGACGCCGAGGTCGCCAGCCATCGCTGGCTGGTCCGGGCCGGCTACATCCGGCGCGCCGCTCCGGGCATCTACAGCTGGCTGCCGCTGGGCCTGAAGGTGCTCGCGAAGGTCGAGCGCATCGTCCGCGAAGAGATGGACGCCATCGGCGCCCAGGAGGTGCGCTTTCCGGCCCTGCTGCCGCGCGAGCCCTACGAAGCGACGAACCGGTGGACCGAGTACGGCCCGAACCTGTTCCGGCTGCAGGACCGCAAGGGCGGCGACTACCTGCTCGGCCCGACCCACGAAGAGATGTTCACCCTGCTGGTGAAGGACCTGTACAGCTCGTATAAGGACCTGCCGCTCAGCCTCTACCAGATCCAGACCAAGTACCGCGACGAGTCGCGCCCGCGGGCGGGCATCCTGCGCGGTCGCGAGTTCGTGATGAAGGACTCCTACTCCTTCGACATCGATGAGGCCGGGCTGGACGCCTCCTACCGCGCGCACCGCAACGCCTACATCACGATCATGAACCGGCTGGGCCTCGAGTTCGTGATCGTCAAGGCCACCTCGGGCGCGATGGGGGGGTCGGCGTCGGAGGAGTTCCTGGCGATCGCCGAGTCCGGCGAGGACACCTTCGTCCGGTCGCCCGGGGGGTATGCCGCCAACGTCGAGGCGGTGCGACGTCCGCTGGCCGAGGCCCAGGACGCCGCCGGCGTGCCCGCGGCCCACGTCGAGGACACCCCGGACAGTCCCACCATCGAGTCACTGGTGGCCCTGAGCAATGCCCGCTTCCCCCGTGCCGACCGTCCCTGGCAGGCGTCCGACACGCTGAAGAACGTGCTTTTCATGCTGCGCAACCCGGACGGCTCCCGGACCCCGCTGGCGATCGGCCTGCCGGGCGACCGCGAGGTCGACATGAAGCGGCTGGAGGCGGCCGTGCATCCCGCGGAGGTCGAGCCGTTCGCCGAGGCGGACTTCGAGGCCCATCCCGGCTTGGTGAAGGGCTACATCGGCCCGGCCGCGCTCGGCGTCGGCGAGGTCGAGGGCGACGAACCTCCGATCGGCACCGTGAGGTATCTGACCGACCCGGCCGTGGTCGCCGGCACTCGCTGGATCACCGGGGCCAATCAGGCCGGCCATCACGTCTACGACCTGGTCTGCGAGCGGGACTTCCACTCCGACGGCGTCCTCGACGTCGCCGAGATCCGCGCCGGCGATCCGGCTCCGGACGGCTCGGGCCCGCTGAGCCTTGCCCGCGGCATCGAGATGGGCCACATCTTCCAGCTCGGGCGAAAGTTCGCCGATGCGCTCGGGCTCAAGGTGCTCAATGAGCACGGCAAGCTGGTCACGGTCACGATGGGGTCCTACGGCGTCGGGGTGTCCCGGGCGGTCGCTGCCGTCGCCGAGGCCACCTCAGACGAGCGCGGTCTGTGCTGGCCCCGAGAACTGGCGCCGTTCGACGTCCAGGTGCTCGCCACCGGCAAGGACGCCGCCGTTCTCGACTACGCCGAGAGGCTGGCGATGGAGCTGTCCGCGGCGGGCCTCGAGGTGCTGTTGGACGACCGCAAGGCCAGTCCGGGCGTGAAGTTCACCGACGCCGAGGTGCTCGGCATGCCCACCACTGTCGTCGTCGGACGCGGATTGGCCGAGGGGCTCGTCGAGGTGCGCGACCGGGCCTCCGGCGAGCGCACCGAGTGGCAGGCGGACGGCGCGGCCGAGCAGTTGGTCGCCCTGCTGTGCCCGTGAGGGCCGCGGGCTGATGGCCGGCGGTCTGGACCTGCCGCTGCTCACCATCGCACTGCTGGTGATGGCCTCGTTCATGGCGGGCTGGGTGGACGCGGTGGTCGGCGGCGGCGGTCTGATCCAACTCCCGGCCCTGCTGATCGGGCTGCCGTCCGACACCCCGGTCGCGACCATCGCAGCCACCAACAAACTGCCCTCGGCGATGGGCACGCTGACCGCCACAGCCACCTATCTGCGCACGATCCGGATCGACTGGACGTTGGCCTGGCCGCTGTTGCTGATGGCCGCGGTGGGTTCGTGGTCGGGAGCCCAGCTGACCCACCTTCTGCCGCGTGAGCACTTCACGCCGCTGGTGCTGTTCGCCGTTGTCACGGTCGGCCTGTACACCTGGCTGAAGCCGCAGTTGGGGCTGCACAGCCGGGTCAAGCACAGCGGCAACGACGCGCGGGCGCGGATGGCCGGCATCGGTGCGGTGGTAGGCGTCTGGGACGGCTTCATCGGCCCGGGCACGGGCACCTTCTTCGTCATCCTGCTGGTGTCGGTGATCGGGCACGACTTCCTGGCCTCGAGCGCCCTGGCCAAGCTGGCGAACCTGACCACCAACGCATCGGCCCTCGTCGCCTTCGCGATCACCGGCAACATTCTGTGGGGGCTCGGCCTGTCGATGGGTGCGGCGAACCTGGTCGGCGGCTACCTCGGCGCCCGGGCAGCGCTGACTCGCGGCAACGGCTTCGTCCGCAAGGTGTTTCTGGTGGTGGTGGGCGCCCTGGCGATCAAGCTGGCCTGGGACACCGTTCAGACCTATTGGGGGTAAAGGGCGCGCGATCCCGCCGCCAGGGGATCAGCTCGGCCAGCCCGGCCAACGCAGCGCCGCGCCGCCGAAGCCGACCAGGCTGGTGTGGGCCGACGCCAGCGCGTCGACGGCGATCGTCCGCTCGGCGACCGACGCCTTGCCCGCCAGCCAGGCGCCGAACATCGGCAGTGCCGCCGATTCCGCGGCGACGGCCAGGGCGAACGCCGCCGCTGCATTGGTTGCCGGACGAAGCTCGTACCCGACCGGCGGTGGACTGGCCTGGCCCGCCGAGCCGAGCGTCAGCAGTTGCTCGCGCAGTGCGCGCCAGGCCCGCAGGCGTTGCTGCAGCAGGTGCTCCTGGTTCGTGCTCAACGCGGGGGCGGCCAGCGCCGACTCGTAGCTGTAGGCCGCCTGCAGGCAGAGCGCGACCACCTGGTTGCGTCCGGTGCCGGTGAGGTCGGGGGTCAGTTCGGCGGTGTCGTCGCCGAGTTTCGCGGCCCCGGACGGCAGTCGCACCGACATGGTGCCGTTGAACGCTGCGAGCGACGCCCAGAGCAGGGCGGCGGGTCCCTCCGTCCGCAACGCACGGGCACGGTGCTGGCCCTGCATCGTCCTGAGCAGGGCGGTCAGGGCCGCAGTTGCCGCCGCGGCGGTGTTCTGCGTCGGCGTCGCCGTCGAGGGCAGCGGTACCGTCACCCGCTGCAGTTGCGCCGGATCCTTCGACAGCAGCACTCGGGCCTGGTCGTCGATCGCAGAGTCGAACCAGTCCAGGGTTCTCACCCGCCGCGCATCGAGCTTCCAGGCGGCTGCACGATCCAGCAGCAGGCGGCTCAGGGCTGCGGCCCGCGCCAACTGGGCCGGCAGGCCGGGTGCCGGCTCGACCGGCAACGGTGAAGGTGGATTCCACGGCAGGGTCACGTTGACGACGGTGCAGCCGGCCAGGGCGAAGGTGCCGGTGACCAGCAGCGCCCGTCGTCCGATCACGAGCCGACCGTACCGGGTAAACTCGGCGAAGCGCCTTCGGGCCTCACAACTGCACCGAAAAACTGGATCGAGGAGGAACCTTCATGGAACCGGCAACCGTGACGTCGCTGGTGACTCCGGCCGTTACCTCCTGCGGTCTCGAGGTCGATCGGGTTGAGGTGCAGCCCATCGGCCGCCGCAACGTGGTGCGCATCTACCTCGATGGCGACGGTCCCAAGGGCCGGGGCCCGTCGCTGGACGAGATCGCCAGCGCCACTCGAGCCATTTCTCAGGTGCTCGACGACGCCCCCGCCATGGGCAGCCACCCCTGGACGCTCGAGGTCAGCTCGCGCGGCGTCAGCCGTCCGTTGACCGAGGCGAAGCACTACCGACGCAACACCGGTCGACTGGTCGCGCTGCAGACCGAGTCGGGTGAGCTGACCGGACGCATCGTCGCCCTCTCGAACGGCGACCTGACCCTTGACGTCGACGGCGCCACCCGCACCGTGCCGTTGCTGCAGATCAGCCGCGCCCAGGTGCAGGTCGAACTGAACCGCAGGCTTGACGACGAACAGGAGTGACCGATGGACATCGACATGGAGGCGCTGCGCGCGCTGGAGCGCGACCGCGAGATCCCGATGAACGTGCTGATCGGGGCGCTCGAGGACGCGATGTTGAATGCGTACGAGAAGACCGAGGGTGCGGCGTCGGGTGGCCGGGTCGAACTCGATCGCAAGACCGGGCGGGTCACGGTGTTCGTACCCGAACTCGACGAGGAGGGCGCGAAGATCGGCGAGTACGTCGACACCCCGCACGACTTCGGCCGGGTCGCGGCCACCACCGCGCGTCAGGTGATCTACCAGCGCATCCGGCAGGCCGAGGACGACCGCAAGTACGGCCACTTCTCCGCCGTCGAGGGCGACATCCTGCTCGGTGTGGTGCAGCAGGACCGTGATTCGCGCACCGTGCGGGTCGATCTGGGCAGCATCGAGGCGATCATGCCGCAAGCGGAACAGGTGCCCGGCGAGGTCTATGCCCACGGCAAGCGGCTACGGGTCTACGTCGTCTCGGTGCGCCGCGAGCTGCGCGGCCCCCAGGTGGTGGTTTCGCGCACCCATCCCAACCTGGTGCACAAGTTGTTCAAGCTCGAGGTGCCCGAGATCGAGCAGGGCATCGTCGAGATCAAGGCGATCGCGCGCGAGGCCGGTCACCGCAGCAAGATCGCGGTCATCTCGCACAACCCGGACGTGTCGGCCAAGGGAGCCTGTATCGGCCCGATGGGGCAGCGGGTGCGGGCCGTGATGCACGAGCTGAACGAAGAGAAGATCGACATCATCGACTATTCCGACGATCCCACGGTGTTCGTGCGCGAAGCACTGTCGCCGGCGAAGGTGGTGCAGGTGATCGTCACCGATCCGGCCGCCCGATCGGCCCGCGTCATCGTGCCCGACTATCAGCTGTCACTTGCCATCGGCCGCGAGGGTCAGAATGCCCGACTGGCGGCCCGATTGACCGGTTGGCGGATCGACATCCGTCCCGATACCCAGCCCTGAGGGCAGACTCGCACCCTTTCGGAGACACGTGCCTGGCCGGCGGCGCAACGTCGCGCCGCAACCTACGTTCGAGCGGCGCTGATGGCCCCGCTCGGCCTGGCGCTGCACCCGAATGCAACATGTTGGCACCAGTAACACCGCGAAGCTGCGCCGCCCTAGCATCCGAGCATCGCCTATCTGGCTGACTGACCGAAAGGGACTCTCGATGCCAACGACGACCGAGACCTCAAACAAGCCCCTGGGGGCTATGGAAAAGCAACCCGCGACCGCAGTTGTCGGGTATGGGCTGGGTGACTTCGCCTGCAACCTGGCTTTCTCGATGTCAACATCTTTCCTGCTGTACTACATGACCGATGTGGCCGGCCTGACCGCCGCCGCGATCGGCACCATGTTCCTGATCGTGCGCCTCTGGGACGCATTCGCCGACCTGTTCGCGGGCCGCATGGTCGACCGCACGATGACCCGGTTCGGTAAGTTCCGCCCGTTCATCCTGTGGTTCGCCATTCCCGTGCTTTTCCTCAGCGTGCTCAACTTCAACGTGCCCACTCCGGGCATGAAGTGGCTGGGTTTCATCGAGTGGAACCTCGACACCGGCGGCCGCCTGCTGTACGCCTACCTGGCCTACGCGATCCTTGGCCTGTTCTACTCGCTGGTCAACATTCCCTACGGCTCGATGGCCTCGGCGATGACCCAGTCGGTGGGGGAGCGCGCCAAGCTGGTCGCGGCCCGCACCTTCGGTGCCGCCATCGGCGGCGTCCTGCTCGCCTACGTCATTTCTCCGCAGATCTCGGCGATCCAGAAGACTGCTCCGAAGCTGGCCGTGGACGCGGACGCCGCCGCCAAGGCGGCGTACGAGGCGGCCGCGCTGGTGTACCGGCAGAGCCTGCAGAACGTGTTCACCGCGACCACCCTGTGGTTCGTGCTGATCGGCGGCGTCTGCTACTTCCTCACCTTCCTGTGGTGCAAGGAGACGGTGGTGCGGGTGACACCTGCGGTCAGCGTCAAGGAGACGTTCGAGACGCTGAAGTCGAACAAGGCGCTGGCCTACCTCTGCGCGGCCAGCTTCTTCTACCTGATCGCGGTCTTCGCCGTCGGTGGCTCGACCGCCTACTACGCCCGCTACATTCTGGGTGACATCAGCCACACCGCCACCATGACCCTGGTGAACGTGGGCATCGCCCTGATCATCACGCCGTTCATTCCAGGGTTGATCAACCGGTTGGGCAAGAAGAACATGTTCCAGTACTGCGGCGTCTTCACCATCATCGGTGGCGTTGCGCTGGCCTTCGTCCCCAATGGCGCCGTCGTGATGGCCCTGATCTTCCTGGCCATCAAGGGCCTGGGTGCCTCGCTGATCGGCACGCTGATGTTCGCCCTCGAGGCCGACACCGTCGAGTACGGCGAGTGGAAGTCCGGTAAGCGTTCCGAGGGCGGCACCTACGCGCTGTTCTCGTTCGTCCGCAAGGTGACCCAGTCCCTGGGCGGCGCTGCCGGTGCGTGGGCACTGGCCATCGGTGGCTACATCTCGGCCAGCGCGACCAACCCCAACCCGGTGCAGCCCGAGGCGGCGATCTTTGCGATCAAGTTCACCATCGGCCTGCTGCCGGCCATCGCTGCGGCGATCGCCATGCTGGTCTTCTGGAAGTACCCGCTGACCGACAAGCTCTACGCACAGATCCGCGACGAGAACGAGGCCCGCAAGATCGCCTTGATCGAAAAGGGCGAGAAGCTCTACTGACCTCGCCGCCCCACACCCGAATACACAGGAGAACGTCAATGACTGAAGCGGTCATCAACTCCACCGGTCCGGTGGTCACCCTTTTCGAAAGCTATGGCTCGGGCGCCGAACAGGTCGGCGCCAAGGTCGCCGAGGCACTGGGCGTTCAGTTCCTCACTCAGCAATATTCAACCGAAATGATCGAAGAGGCGTCGGCTGCGCAGGCCGATTCCGAAGACGGCTTCCTGATGCGCTTCTTCAAGCGATTCGGCCAGCCCAGCACCGATCATCTGGACAACATTCTGATTCCCTCCGACCAGCACGACGACAACGAGCTGAAGATCGAGCTGAATCGCACGCTGCTCGACTTCACCCGCAATGGAGGAGTCGTTCTCGGCCGCAACGGCACCGTGGTGCTCGCCGGCAATCCCAAGGCCCTGCACGTGAAGCTCGACGGACCTGTTGAAACCCGGGTCGCTCGGGCGGCTGCGCTGGCAGGCATCGACGAAGACCGGGCGGCTCGCCGTCAGGTGAATGAGGACGAGTCTCGGGCGGCGATGGCGTTGCGCCTCTACAACTGGGATCCGCGGCACGATGAGCACTACGACCTGGTGGTGAACACCGGCCGGTTGTCCTTGGAGAGCGCGGTCGAGATCATCGTCGCGGCGGTCAAGACCAAGGGCCAGGCTGTCGGCTGACCCCGGGTCGGGTTGGTGGTGTCTAGCCGGCCGGTCAGGTCAGCTCGGCCACCAGTTCGACGTAGGCGCCGCCGGTGCGGTGTTCGATCACCAGCTGGCTTCGGTGCCGGCCCGGCTGACCGGTGCAGGTCACCTGCACCGTCAGGGCCTCACCCGCGGAGAGGGTGAGTGGCAGTGGTGGCACGCCCGAGATCGCGAAGGGCGGGTCGTCGCGGACGCCGACCTTGACCACGGTGACCGGGTCGGTGCCCACCGAGGTGGCGACCAGGTTCGTGGTCAACGGCGAGCCGCCGCTGCCCAGGTCCAGCAGTTCGCTGGGCACCTGTAGACGAGGCCCTGACGTTCGTCCCACCGCCGTGATCACCGCCCGCGGACGCAGCGGGTCGTCGGTCTCGACCCAGAGCTCGCCCGCCAGGGGGAACCCCGGCACCGGAGAGCCCAGCGCGTTCACGGTGACCGCCAGCTCCTCGCCGGGGGCCAGGTCGCGAGGAAAAATGGTCAGGTCGGGCACGCCGAAGGTGCTCGACGCGACGGACCTCACCCCGGCCACGTGTAGCGGCACATCACCGGTGCTGCGGATCCAGAACGTCCGGGTCGCCGTGGCACCGGGGTCGACCGCCCCGAAGTCCAACCGCTGCAACTCAGTGATCAGCACCGGAGGTCGGACGATCGGCGGACGCAGCACCGGAGGCCGGCGTCCCGGCCCACCCAGCAGCGGCGGCAGCGCGGCGCGGTCGGCGAGAAAAGCCCGCGGCGCCAACGCTGACACCGTGACCGGCACCTCCACCGTGCCGCGCAGTTCGCGTCCGGCGCCCGTGCGGGCCAGTGTCTCGATCGTCACGCTCGCCTGATGTGCTCCGCGCGCAGACGGAACGCACGACACGTAGACGCTCGCCGTGGCGCCGGCCGCCAACTGGGTGGGCAGCACCATCGGCACGCCGATCCCGCCGGCCGGATCGGTGCTGCGGGCGATGATGGACGGCAGTTGCAGAGTTGCGTCGCCGATGTTGCGCAGAACCAGGTCGGTGCCGCTCGTGCTGCCCACTCGCACGGCCCCGAAGTCCAGCGCCGCCGGTGCGACCTCGAGCTGTCCCAACGGGCCCGTTGCACGGGCGCCGGTGACCAGGTCGATCTCGAACGTGCCGGTCAACGGATCGTTGCAGCTGACCGTCACCCGGCCGGTGATGGTGCCTGACAGCCGCGGTGCGAACCGCACCGGCACCCACACGAAAGCACCCGCCGGCACCACCGGCAGTGGTCCCGCCAGCGATACCACAGCCCCGTCAGGAGTGTCCTGGTCGGTGCGAAAGGCGATGCCGGTCACGGTGATCGGCCCGTTGGTCGCATTGGTCAGGCCGATGCTGCTGGTGGTGATGGAGCCCACCTCCTGCGGCGTCGGACCCCACCTGGTCAATACCGTCCGCGCGCTGTCGGTGACCGCCAACCGGCGCAGCCAGGACGTGTCGGAGCGGAGTGGAATGTCGGCCGAGGCTCCCGGCGGTAGCAGGGCGACCTCGGCTCCGGTCAGGCCGGCCGCGGCGATCAGGGCGGGAGTGGACGCATAACGACCGCCCTCGGCGAGCACCCAGACCGTGCCCGGGGCGTCCGAGTCCGCCACCAGGTGGCGGCCGCGGGGAATCGTGGGCAACCAGCTCGCCGTGCCGTTGGGCACCAGCACCACGGGTCGCCGGGCGGTGCTGGTCTCGGTCTCGGTGCGGGCCCAGAAGACCGCGCCTCGCACCACCCAGTGCACCCGGTCGTTGCCGAGGTCGACCAGCGCGCCCTCACTGGGGGCGTACCCCGCGGGATCGGTCACCTCGGAGGCCACTCGCAGTTCGTTGCTGTTGCCGCTCCACGCCGACTGGGTCGACCAGATCGACGACGTGCCGAACGGACTGTGCGGACGGAAGTCGCGTCCCCAGCGCCGCCACCAGAGCCCGGACGACGGTTCGGCCGGTAGGCCCATCAACGCCCGACGACGCAGCAACTCGCGTACCGCCCAGGCGCGCATGCGCATGCGTTGTAGCACCGGCTTCGCCTCGGCCGCATAGCTGAACTGGGCGTTGTCGCTGGCCAGCCACTCGTCGGTCCAGCTGTCCCGGCGCAGCCGGGTGATCAGGGTCGACAGCTGCCGGGCATCGCCGCGTTGGGCCGCGACCAGCCCCGGCTGCAGCTCATCGCACGCGCGCATCCAGCCGTAGTCCTGGCTCAGCTCGATCAGTCCGGGCACGACCTGAATCGTGGTGTGCACGTCGATCAGGGGCTCGATGATCACGGCTGAAGGCACCAACTGCCGCGCCGTGGCGAAGTCGCCGGCCGTGATCTCCTCGAGGGCGATCTCGGTGAGCGATCGCATGACCACCGTCGCCAACCCCGCAGCGGCCAGCTGATCGGTCGGCGGCAACTCGCTCGTCGAACACGAGATACCGATCAGTTCGGTCACGCGGCGGCCCGCGAAGGCCTGGGTGGGCAGGATCTCGCGCAGTCCGCCGTCCACGTACCGCTCGGCGCCGATCACGATCGGGTCGAAGTAGGCGGGAATGGACGCCGACGCGATCACGCCACGACGAGGATCGACCCGGGCCGTGATGGTGAGCCCCTGTATTTGACCGCGTAGCGCGCCGAACAGGTAGTCCCCGCGTTCCTTGAGCCGGGGCAACGCGTGGATCGCGGCCAGCCGGTCCCGCTTTTGCGTGCCGGGTGCAGCAATCACTGCCCGGCGCAGGCCCAGTTCAGCGATCACGGCACGATGCCGGTCGATCAGGTCCTGGATCCGCTGTTTGCGGGTGGTGTCGAGCGGTTGGAGGTTCTCGTCCAGGGCGGCGTCGACGTCGGTGCCCATCAGGGCCGTCACCACGGGGGTACGCAGGTCGCTCTCGGTGAAGGCGCCAGTGCCGTCCACGTACCGCAGCCGTCCGCTCTCGAGTGAGATGGCAGCGAACCAGACCGGGGTGCCTGCCGCCAGCGTGGGCAGGTCGAGCAGGGCCGGGTTGTTCAGCTGCGCGGTGATGGGATCGAGGTTGCAGACGGCATTCTCCGTGAACAGTCCCATTGCCATCGGCCGCACCTCCTGCAGCTTGGCGGCGGCGAAGGGACCACTGAACGTGTTCAGGATCGGCGTGGCCAGCAGCCCCGACGCCAGGTCGATCAGGTTGGCCAGTTCGACGTGCATGGGCGGATCGCCGGAGGGTGGCCTGCTGATTCCGTTCACGGCGTCCTGCAGCATGGTGCCGGCGAAGGCCGGCTGAATGGTGAAGAAGTCGGCGGGGGAGCGAAACCCGAGCCATGCCGTCTGCAGCATGCGCACCCGGGCCAGCCCGGCATCGACGGTACCTGCGGCAGCGTCAGCCAGGATTCGCGCTGCGTCATTGACCCGCGGTGGAGGTGCCTGCGCGAGCATGATCGCGTTCACACTTCCTACCGAGGTGCCCGCGATCAGGTCGGGCCGAAAGCCGTACACCTCGTAGACGGCCGTGATGGCGCCGAGCTGGAATGATCCCCGGGCGCCGCCTCCGCTGAGTGCGAGTGCCTTCGTCAAGCTTCCCCCTAGTAGATAGTACGTACTATGTTGTACGTGCATAGGTAGGGTAGGAGCGATGGATTCGGACGTCTCTACGCAATTTTCCGCCCCGCGGTCACGGCAACGGCGTCGGTCGCCGCAACAGACCCGCGAGCAACTACTGGCCGCCGGGTTGCGCATCCTCGCGGCCGATCCGGCAGAACACGCGTTCGACCATCTGAAGGCCGCTCGGGTCGCAGCTGCGGCCGGACGAACCCAGGGCGCCTTCTTCCACCATTGGGCCACCCAGGACGACTACGTGTTCGACCTGATCGACTACGCGTTCGCGCCCGAACGCTCGACCACCCTGGCGGTCGTCGAGC
>Ga0209277_10001379_pt1 | contig 11899 bp, 11 predicted proteins | sample JI81AbrownDNA_FD_187503 | JGI IMG/M metagenome (GOLD analysis project Ga0209277, IMG submission 187503) | Wastewater effluent complex algal communities from Wisconsin, to seasonally profile nutrient transformation and Carbon sequestration -... | ecosystem: Engineered > WWTP > Effluent > Algae... | reverse complement strand
ACAATGTGTCCCACTCATGTCCGTTGGGCGTGCGCACATCCCAAGCAGGTTTCCACGCCAGACGGCTTTATCGTCCCTGCCCTGTAGTATCCACAGGGCAAGCCGCAATCCGTTGGGCAGTTCCTTGGCATACAAATTCTCATGGAGTTATTGATGAAGAAATCTGAACTTTTGAATTGGTTTCAAGAAGAGTGTCAGCGTTGGGAGTTGCTCCTTGTAGCAATCGGTCAAAAACGCTTGACCGAGTCAGGTGTAAATGGTCAATGGGCAATGCGAGACATAATTGCTCACCTAACAGGTTGGCAATTAAAACTTGTCAATCAATTCGTAGCTGCGATGAATGGGGAGTTGGGGCCACCTCCACCTTGGTCAAAAGAACTACAAAGTGAGGATGATATAAACGCCTGGATATATGAAACAAATCGCAAGAAAGATCTAGGGCAAGTCTTGGAAGATGTGCGCCACGTTCATGAAAAAATGCGCAACGCAATTAATAATTTACCCGATGATATTCGAATTGAGACAATAGACTCGAAATTCCACGTAGTCTATATAAAGGACCAAAGATTTGCAGTTGGCGAATTCTTTCACCATTTTTATGATGACCATCAGGCTGACGTGTATGCTTGGTTATCAAAATCAGAGAATGAATAATCGTTAATGCACCTGACCCTCGGACGAGCACCGAGGACAGGCGCTGGGGACTGCCCGTAAGGCGTTCGGTCATCCCAATCATTTTTCTGGCTGGGCGGCTTTGCCGTCCCTGCTCTGGCGCAGGTAGTGCAAACCGTTGAGCTAAAAATATACCCCGCTAGGTTCTAGGTTCAAATCCTACAGAAGAAAAGCAAAGAGACAGTCACCTTTACCCACAGGGTGCTACGCAAAGGTGACTGTCTCTTTAAACCCCCTCCGCCTACGGCACTTCTGTCGTATTTGGGGGAATACGGGTGGGGGTGTTTTTCGCTCAGGTTTCAAAAATATAACAATGGTTGAATTTCGTTTTCATATCAGGTAATATAATATTGCATTTCCATTTTGAAAGAGATGGAATGCAATATCTTTTTTCAAGGAGTTTTTTTCATCATGGCAACAATAGCAGAAATTGAAGGGATCGGCGCTGTGAATGCGGGCAAGCTGCGCACAGCAGGTGTTCGTACAACCAAGGCATTGCTGGAAAGAGGCAAAACACCGAAGGGACGAAAAGAATTAGCCGCACAGATCGGTGCTAGCGAAAAGACAATTCTCGAATGGGTGAATCGCGCAGATATGTTCCGTGTGCGCGGCATTGGTTCCCAGTATTCCGATCTGCTCGAAGCGGCAGGCGTGGACACCGTCCGTGAGCTAGCCATGCGAAATGCCGATGCCCTGTGTGCGTCCCTTGCGAAAGTCAACGCTGCGAAGAACAAGGTCAATAAACTTCCCAGCATGAGTCAGGTAAAAGAGTGGATCAAAACCGCAAAGTCACTTTCCCGCGGTGTTGAGTACTAGCCAGTTCCATCCGTTATACTTATCGTGTATTTGTATGGGCTGATCGATAAAGTCTGTGCAGATACAAATCTAATTCAAACCAACTAAAGGAGTACTACCATGGGTTTCTTTGACAAAATTCTCGAAAAGCTGCACCTCAAGAAGAAGGAAGAGCCAGCCGCCGCACCCGCCAAGATCGTAGCCGCTGAAAGACCGGAAGCCGCTTTTGCTGCTGGTCAGGCCGCAAAAGCCGCCAAAGACGCGGAAGCCACTATGGAAAAAGTCAAGGCAACTGTTGCAGCTCAGGCCGCAAAAGAAGCCGCCGATGCAGCCGCAGCTCCTGCCGCCCCCGTGGCAATTTCAGTTGTGGATGTGGTCAAACACCTGGAAGAACTTTCCGCAGGCAAAGACCTCAACTGGAAAGTCTCCATTGTGGACTTGCTCAAGATATTGGAAATTGACAGCAGCCGCGAAGCACGTAACGAGCTTGCGACCGAACTTGGCTGCCCAGCCGATATGATGCACGACTCGGCCAAAATGAATACCTGGCTTCACAAGGAAGTGCTGAAAAGAATCGCCGAGAATGGCGGCAATATTCCCCAGTCCCTTTTGGATTAATTGTTAAATAGTACGGCTTTTTGTAAGCGCGGACCTTCGAGGTCCGCGCTTATTTTTTTGAGAGTTCACAGAGAAAAAACCAAAAAATCTCTGTGCTTTCCGTGCTCTCAGTGATACATTGCACTTGATTTAGCCTTAAGAAACGCTCTCCCAGGTAATTGGTTGGACACGCCCTTTTTGAAAAGATGTATGACGAATTAATGATTGTCAGATATAATTCCGCGCACATTTTTTTTATACGAAAGGACTTTGACAATAGAATGAGTAATTACTCTTTGAGGGGTATCAGTAGAATACACTCAAAGGGGGCTGGCTGGTTAGTCAGGTTGTATCGGAATGCTAAAGTGATCACAAAACTCTTTAGCGATGGCGTTTATGGAGACCCTGAAAAGTCTCTACTTGCGGCGCAGGAATATTATCGGCAAGCGCAGAGAAAATTCCCGCCATTGGAAAAACCTCCATACCGCGAAACGCTGCTTCGGAACAACACCTCTGGCTACAATGGTATCTGTGAGACGTTTACCCGTACAAGGAAAGGCGAGAAAATTTCCTGCTGGAATGTCAGTTGGTATAACCCGCCGAATAAATTGAATAGTAAAAAAATATTCTTTCACGATGCACAGGAGCGCAAGCAAGCCCTAAAAGAAGCGCTTCAGTTTCGGAAGGAAAAAGAGGCCGAGATCTTGAAAAAATCTCGGAAGCGACAAAAAATAACAACCTGATCTCCCCTTCAAATTTCAGGAAGTGTCAGGCAAACAAAAAGGAGACCCAAATAACAGGGTCTCCTTTTTGTCATTGTCATTGCCGCATGTAACGAGCACGGCTCGCAGCATACTCTGGTGAATGTTTCTGCTTATAATGCTGTGTGTAAAGAGCAGATATTCGTTTTAGCGAATAATTGTTTGTCATCAGGCTAACAGTACATTTTCAAGACCAGATAAGGAAATTAACACAATTATTATGGCCGCTGTCTTCAACCCGCCTTTCTATTTACGAAGCACCTTTGCCCAAACCTTGTTAGCCAGCAGTAAGACCCGTACATGGGGGAAAAACCCCATGCTGCAATGCGCCCGGGAAGTGATTCTACATCCGCTGAATGATGTCAGCCTTCAGGGGTTTTATTCTCCCCAAACGAACAAACAAGCGCGCGGGCTGGTGATGCTCTTGCACGGCTGGGAGGGCAGCGTCAATTCCGCGTATATTCTGCGAACAGGAAAGGTTTTGTATGAGCAGGGCTTTTCTGTATTTCGGTTGAACTACAGAGATCATGGCGGTACATATCACCTCAACCCCGGTCTGTTCTACGCGGTTTTACTGGATGAAGTTTTCGGCGCAGTTCAACAGGTCGCAGGGTACGAGGTCAAACTTCCCTTTCACCTGATCGGGTTTTCAATGGGCGGCAACTTTGCCTTGCGGATTGCCCGCAAAACTATCGAAAAACCGATCGAAAATTTGAAACATATTTTCAGCATTAGTCCGGTGCTTGATCCGGAAAAGTCCACAAATGCCATAGATAAATATCCCTTTCTTCGAAAATATTTCCGGGAGAAATGGTCGCGCTCGCTGCTAAAAAAGCAATCCCATTTTCCAGACCTGTACGATTTCAGCGGCGTATTCAATCTCGAAACGATTTCAGAGATGACCGAGGTGATGCTTCAGCGTTACAGCGAATATGTAAGCTCATCAGATTATTTTCGCCATTACACAGTGGTTGGGGATGCGCTTGCGAATGTCACAGTCCCAACTACCATTATTACTGCACAAGATGATCCGATCATCCCGGTTGAGGATTTTTACGGTTTGAAACTCCCGATCTCAACCGATCTTATTATTCACCGCTACGGCGGGCATAATGGCTTTCTCGAAACCGTATCTGGCAGAGCATGGTATGAGAAGAAAATAATAGATACAATGACCGTATGAGCGTTCCTGCCTGCCGGGAGAATCCATCAACACATCATGGCATCTCTCGGCTGATTGTTAGCCGTTCTCTGTATCTTGGAGGTGAAGATCATGACGATCAACAAATGGGGTGCGCTTGCATCTTTTTTTCTGGTGATATCGTTTGTCGTTGCACCGTTGATCTACCTGACTGGAAATTTGCAAGACGCCATCGGAGTATTTACATATGACCTCGCAGATTTTCTCTACGGACCCATCCTGTCTGCCAGCTTGGTTACTGCGGCCTATGTGCTTCGAGAATGCATCGGTAAAAGCGCGCCCCGCCGCATGGATCTGGCGCTCGCGGCAGCCATCCTTTCAGCAGGAGGAATGGCAGCGGTCGCCTTTATCCGCTCCTCAAATCGTCATTACCATTTGATGCACCCCGAGCTGAACTTGCAAGACTCAACAACCGTGCTGATCGTTTGGGCAACGCTTGTGTCAGGAGTGAGTGCAATCGGATTTCATTTTCTGGGGTGGATGTATATATTGCTTGGTTCCGCCATTTGGACATCTCGCCTCTTTCCCCGCCCGTTGCTGGGTCTCTATTTTTCAGCAGGAGTCTTGTCCCTGTTTGTTTACCTGTTCCCAGACCTCGATGGACTTGCTTTGTTCCTTGGCGCGGTGATAAGTGTATGGCAGGGTATTTTGCTATGGAGACTGAATATCCATAATTCCGACAGCGGGCTATAGCAAAATCTTTGAAAGATTCTGCTTATAATGACATATGCGGCAATCCGTTTAGTTGATTTTTATCTCTCGTACAATGGAAGATTTTATGAAAAACTCGATCCTGCGCATTTTGATCAGTGCCATTCTTTTTTCTCTTATTTCCGGTTTCATCGTGGCAATTATCGGCTTAATACTCAAGTGGACAACATCCACTCAGTTTAGTGATGGCTTTTTCTGGGCTGGTGCCATCGTGATCTCGATCGGTTTTATAAACGTCATGGGAATGCGCTCTCAGGAAACCGTGACCGGCTCAAGATACAACCAGTCAGCAGTTCGTTTGGATATGGCTGAACAATTCAAGAATTGGGAAGCAGACGTTTTGCATGGCTACCATCTTCTGGCTTTCCTGGGAATTTCCGGCTTGCTATTGTTTGGCCTGTCTGGCCTGGCAATTCTGATCGGAAGACGGTTTGGAATATGAAGTTTCCAATAAAACTGTGCGCAAAAGCTGGATGCTTGCTTTAAGAAAATACGGCTCTCCCGTTTCTGACGGGATTAAGCGCAAAGGTTGAAAGACCTTTGCCACGGATTCACACGAATTTTCGCCAATTTATAAAAAAAAATTCGTGTGAATTCGCGAAATCCGTGGCTGAGGCTTTTTGGTTTCCCGTTAATTGCGGAAGAGCCGAAAATACTCATCAAAATGGTATTTAACACAAACAGAGACAGCCGCTTAAGACGGCTGTCTCTGTTTGTGTATGATTTTCAATTTTAGAATAGATCAATCCAATACTTCTAGAGAAATTTCAACCAAGGTAGAGTCTGGCTCATTAAAGACATGTAAAAGATTGTTGACCACAAAAGTATTATGGCTCAAGTCCGCTTTGTCTGGGGCAATAAAATTCGGTCCGATCACCACTTCGTCCCCTATGCTGGGGGGATTGGCATTCGTTTCAAACTCTGCAATCTCTTCATCTTCGATGATAAATCGAAATCTATAGCGCATGGAATATTATCCTTTATATTGGTTTGTTCCCTCAATATAACACAACAGTTCTGTTCTTTCTTTTATCCTTACAACGCCTGCGTTGAGTTGGAAATTTATCCTGTGGAGCCGGTGCAAATTTTAGTGACAGCCCTCTTAAGGAGGACTGTCACTAAAAAGCTACGGATGGTCATAAACATAGAAGATGTAATCTTGAGAGGTCGTTTTGACCCCCATATCATTTAATACCCTAAGAAGCTGCGCGCGGTGATCTGTCCCATGATTTGCCACATGGAGCAGCACCTGCCAGAGGATGAGGTCTTTGTCCTCTCCGTCTGCAAATGGCTTTTCGGTTAGCATCTCCTCCTGCAGGTTGGCAAGATACTCGCGCATATTCTTCTCAACTTTATCCCAATGTGTACGGATGATTTCCCGATCATCAAAGTCGGCAGGATTATAGGAATCCGGGTTTTCAATCCCTCGCAATCCACTGAACCAGGCGTCATCCACATTCATGAGATGAAGAATCTGGTCTCGAACAGACCCATGAGAATAACCTACAGCTTGCGTGAACTGTTCAAAAGATAACGAGACAATATAACTGTCCCACAAGCTGCGATTCTCCGCAAAGTGATAATCATAAAAGTGGCGAAAGGCATTTGCATTCATATTGTAGAATCTCCTCAGAGTAAACCGATTGTTTTTAGTACAAGTGTTCGATTAATACCAGATTATATACCATCCACCCGGCTCGTTCAATGAGGATGGGTGTTTGACAGGACAGGTAAAATAGGAAGTATGAATGTAAATCAAGGCGATATCTACTGGGTATCTTTGGATGAACTGAACGGTTTGGAGTCGGGTTATGCACATCCTCATGTGGTCATTCAAGAGGATGCGCTCAATCACAGCCGCATCCATACTGTAGTTGTAGTCGCGCTAACCACAAATCTGAAGCGTGCCAAACTGCCGGGGAATATAGTGCTTGAAGCAGGAGAAGCCAATTTGCCAAAGCAAAGCGTTGTGGTCGTTTCGCAAGTGTCCACCGTAGAGCAGGCGCAGTTGGGTCAATTTATCGGCACACTGTCCAAGGAGAGAGTTGGTCAAATACTGGCGGGTATGCGTTTTCTGCAACGATTAACAGAACACCGCTTATAATTTGATTCATGGACAGCGTTTGTATATTTATCAGTGTAGTAGCGTGAGACGCAGTTGATTCTGGACGTACGCACTCTGGGAATTATTTCAGCCTTAATGCCTGTTGTCCTTGGGTTCATTATGGTTCTTTATTGGCGGGAAAGAAAGACCTATGGAGGATTTTTCCGTTGGGTATTGGCAAATTTTGTTTTTGGTGTGGGCTATTTTCTCGTTTCATTGCGTGGTTTCATTCCAGTATTCTTCTCGATCACTCTTGGAAACGCCGCTACAGTTTATGCTGAAATACTGGTTTACGAGGGCATTCGTTTGTTCTTTGGCCGACCCGCCATTAGCAAATGGAACTCATTCGTCTTTGTTCTATATTTTGTGCTGCATACCTATTTTGCCTATCTTGATCCAAACATCAACATCCGCATTGCCATTATCTCGTTCGCGCTGTTTATCCTTATTATTCGGGCGGGAATGAGCCTTATAAACAGCCCTCTTCTCGGGCTGCAAAACACCACACAGAACGCGGGCATCATCTTTCTTTTCACAGCCCTTCTGCCGCTTACCCGAGCCATCTATGCCTTGCGACAGCCCCAGCCAATAGACTTATTTACTGATGCGCTGAGTCCCTGGTTTGCCTTGTTTGGCATCACTTCCATTCTGATATGGACCTTCTACTTTTTTTTCATGAACAGCGCCCGCCTCGAACTGGATCTGGAAATTGCCCGTTTGGAACTGGAGCAGTTAGCCATGACCGATCCATTGACCGGGCTGCACAACCGCCGTCATTTCTTTGAACGCGCAGAAATCGAATTCGAGCGAGCCAGACGCCACGAGCAGAGCCTGTCTTTTTTACTCATGGATATAGACGGTTTCAAGACCATCAACGATAAGTATGGTCATGATGCCGGTGATGCGGTAATGATATACCTGGCTGATATATTACCTGGTGAAGTTCGTGTCTTCGACCTGGTTGCCCGCTTTGGTGGAGATGAGTTCATCATCATGCTGGTGGATACTCATGAAGAGCAGGCTCGTGAGGCTGCCGAACGTATCCGCAAGGCTGTTGCAAAAACACCGGTCACTTTTGATGACCGGAAAATTAGCATTCAGGTATCGTTAGGAATTGCATCATTTGCGGGTGAGGATGAAGATCTCAAGACGATATTGAGGCGTGCTGATGTGGCTCTTTATTATGCAAAGAGACACGGCAGGAACCTCGTCCGTGCAGGGTGATGAGGCACAAAGACACCGAGAATACCAATCAAAAACTTCGAGCCTCTGCATCTCAGTGGCTCAAAATGGTTTTTCAGATGCACCCACTACAACGTATGCAAGAGGTCTATTGATATAAAAAGATTTCCGAGTTGCAACTCGGAAATCTTTTTATTGTCAGGATGGGGGAATCAAAAAAATAAAGTTTACGTGGTCATTTTCTGTAATAAATTCCTTGTTTGTTCAAGATCGTATTTTGCACCAAGGGCTTCAAACCCGATGGCTGCTTTTTGAAGGTCCATTGGCTGTGCTGTATGTCTGCCAGACTCGAAATAAAGAAGCGCCGTTTCATATTGCATTTCAAGGTGTCTGGCTAGCCCGAGGCTTTTTTCCCAATTGCTGTTGACTTTGCTCTTCTTTCCCTTGATCCATGCGTACCATCCTGCATAGCACCAATACCTTGGCATTGCCACTCGAAATAAATTTCCGCATTTGAGCAGACCTTTCAGAGCTTTACGGGCTTTCTTTGTAAGTTCACTATTGCTCGGGTCGGCTTCCAATAGATGCAGATAGGTTTCTGTTACACCAGCATAGCCTTCGAGGGCATCGTGCGCGGTGGGGGCTGTGGTTGCAATGAATTGCAAGCCTTTATCTGCGGCTTCGAGGGCAAGCTCCGGCTGACCAAGACGCAGGTGCGCAATGCCGAGAATACCATAGGCGCGGATATCCTCCGTGTGGTCTGTGCTGCCAACTAACAGGGGGAGCGAAGCGTGAACCAGATCCACAGCCTGGTGCGCGTGATCCATTCCGCCCCGATAAAGCAGAATGCCCGCCTTGCCATTCAATCCCCATACTTGATGCTGCGGGTTCTCAGCGCGCAGCCCCGCTTGATAGGTACGTTCAAAATATTCGTGGCTTTCCTTGTATTGCCCAAGCCGCTGATAAACTTGCGCCATCGTCGTGAAGACTTCTGCCATGCGCGGGCGGTTGTTCAAAAAGGTGACGGACTCCACGGCGCGGGTCATGTTGCGCAGCGCCTGTTGAAAATTGCCAATGCCCATGTTGTACAAGCTCAACGCAGAAAGCGCGAAGGCAAGGTCTTCAAACTGCCCAAGCGAGTTGATGAGTTCAAGGCTGTATTTTTCGTACCGCTTCGCAATGCCATGCAGAGGAATCAACCCTGCTACAAGAGCAGTCACGCTGTACGAACGTGCCATCTCTGCTGAGCCGCCAACACGATCCACCGAGTTGATGAGGTGCAAGAGGCAGGCTAAAAACGGCGGCAGGTCTATGGCGTAATAATAAATTTCGGAGAGACTTTCGTACACATGCACTGCTTCCTGCAAGTGAGCTCTTTGTATCGGGTCGTTGCTTGTTTCGCGGGTTGGTAAAAATATTCTACGCAACAACTGACCTGCCATATCCAGTCCCCATCCTAACTGATTTGCAGGAACAGGATACCCCATTGAACGCAGCGCTTCCTTCAAGTAGCCGCTGCTGATCTCCATATTTCCCAGTCCTTTGTGCGCCTGTCCAAGTTTTCGGTACCAACCTGCCCTGCGAAACGGATCTGCGATTGGCGCCTGTGCGTCGATATTAAATATTTGGTTTAGAAAATCCACTGCTTCGCGATTTGCAAAGTTATCCAGAGCCTGCTGCGAGGCTGCTTCAAGGTAGTGCATTGCTTTTTCAGGATTGCCCGAAAAACGCCAGTGATGCGCCAGCGCTGGGTAAAAGGGCGTCAGATCGTTGACGAAATTTTTCTCATACCAGGCTGCGATCTCTTTATGTAACTCCTGTCGTTGACCAAATAACATTAAGTTGTAGGCTACATCCTGTGTAATGGCGTGCTTGAAGATATACGTCAACTCAGGGGTGACAAATTCTAACGGGGTGAGGTCAAGCTTCTCAAGTTCTTCCAGATAGCGAAGCAAGTATTGCCTGTCATTTTGAATCGGGTGAATATCGTTCAATATCTGATAAGTAAAGATGCGCCCGATGACGCTGGCGATCTTGATGCACAATTGCTCTTGCGGCTTGAGTCTGTCGATGCGGCTGGTAACAATTCCCTGCACGGTATCTGGAAATGAGAAGGCTTTCAAATCTACACCTTTGACAATGCGGCAGGTGGAATTGGCAATTTCGATCAACCTCGAATCGCGCAGGGAGTATGCCAGCTCTTCGCTGAAGAATGGATTTCCTTCGGCTTTCGAGCGGATCAAATTTTCCATATCTTCGGGCAGGGCGTTCACGTTGAGTCGCTGCTTGACAAGCTGCAACGCCTCATCAGGCGCCAGCGGGCCAAGAGATATACGCTGTGCGTTCTTCAACGTCAGCAGGCTTTGATAATGAGCAGGCAGCAGTTCATCCAACGGGCGGGTGGTAACCACCAACAGCAGCGGCTTGACGAGCCTGCCTGCATCGAGAGTCAATGCCCACGAAGCAGAATCCTGCCAGTGCGCATCTTCAAACGTGATAACAAGCGTCTTGCCTTTTGCCTCTTCTTGAAGCAGGTTAATGAACAAGGCACGCACATTTTCTGCGCGCACTTCACCGCTCATCTCCTGCACAAAATAAGGTTCTTCAAAGTCCACACCCAAAATGGGGTTGAGCAGCGCCGCGCGTTCGCGCCATGTTTCTGAAAGCCGCGCAAGGATTTTCTCCCTGCGGTCATTTGCATCTCGAACCGTTTCGACTCCCAGCAATTGGCGGAATACATTTCTCCAACCAAAATAACTTGTATTTTTTTCCACGGCATCGCCGTTACACGCAAAATTCGCTGCGCCAACTTCGCTTGCGTTTTCCTGCAAATATTCCACAAGGCGAGATTTCCCGATACCTGCCTCGCCCTCCAAAACGATGACATGTGCATCTCCTTCTTTTGATGCCTGCAAAAGCGCATCGTGAAGAATCTGCTTTTCGATAGCCCGACCCACAAAAGAGGTAGCATGATGCGTTTGCTTTGATGCATCCAGATCAAGCATGGGATTGAAAACAGACACCGCCTCAGACTTCCCCTTGAGTTGAATCGGTTCCAGTGGGGAGAATCTTAGCTTTGAGCTTGCGCTCTGCTGAGTGACAGAGTCGCACAAAATTGGGATGGCGTATTGGCTGGAACCTGCCGCCTGCATGAAACGCGCCGCCGTGTTGACGGCATCTCCGAGGATGGCATATTCGCGGCGGCTCACCCCACCGATCACGCCGCAGAACACACGTCCGGTTGTCATGCCGATTGAATGAGGCTGCCCCAATTCCGTCAATTGCTTTGAAATTTCCTGCGCCGCCATCACGCCACGCAACGGATCATCTTCATGCGCCAGCGGATGCACGCCAAACGTCACCAACGGACTGGCTCCCTTTTCATCCATGCCGATCTCGCTCAGGCTGCCCTCAAAATGGCCCGCCGCTTCTTGAATTGCGCGAATGACTTTTGTTCCGTGGTCGAGGTCTGTGTGGCTGTTGAAATTCCCGAGGTTGATGAAGAGGGTGGTCACCCGCCGCAGTTCCGCCAGCCACTCGATCTGTTCCGCAGCCAGCCAGGATTGAATGGCAGGGGAGATGAAGCTCTGCAACGAGGTTTCTGCTCCCTCTGCAAGAACCGGCAGGTCGGCGATTTCAGGAATACTCGTGAGTGGAATATCCACCAGACGCATTTGACTCAACTGAATCCCTAGGGTGTTTTTTACAAGCTCCCAAACATTTTGCGAGAGGATGATCTCTCCCGGGGAGGCAGTTTTTTCTGCTGCGTGTGCTTGCTCAATGGCGCTGCCTGTTAGGAAAAACTCCCAGCGGTTGTTGAACCCGCCAAGGTAAAACGCACGAGCATCCCCAGTGCCGACACCAATGCGCATTGAA
>Ga0209277_10001377_pt1 | contig 11903 bp, 9 predicted proteins | sample JI81AbrownDNA_FD_187503 | JGI IMG/M metagenome (GOLD analysis project Ga0209277, IMG submission 187503) | Wastewater effluent complex algal communities from Wisconsin, to seasonally profile nutrient transformation and Carbon sequestration -... | ecosystem: Engineered > WWTP > Effluent > Algae... | reverse complement strand
CGAGCGGGTAAATACTGTTACCCCTGCCCTCTTCGAACGATTTACAAGCCTAGAAGCATTTGCAAATGCAGACATTCCTGAGATTGAAAAACTTATTTTCTCAACTGGGTTTTATAAAAATAAAGCGAAGTCTATCAAAGGCTTTGCGACATTACTTTTAGAAAAACACAAAGGCAAACTTCCAAAAACCATTGGAGAGCTTACAAAGCTTTCTGGTGTTGGAAGAAAAACTGCAAACGTAATTCTAAATGAAATTCATAAAATTTCAGAAGGAATTGTTGTAGATACGCATGTAAAAAGAATTTCAAATGTTTTAAAACTCACAAAATCAGAAAATCCTGTAATAATCGAAAAAGATTTAATGAAGAGCATTGATCCCAAATATTGGATGGATTTTTCCTTGTATTTAATTTTTTTAGGTAGAAAGTTTTGCAAGGCTCATAAAACTGAATGTGAAGGCTGTCCCTTAAACGACATCTGTCCTTCTTCTCTGGTGAAGTGAATGGAAACAATTGAACCGAATTTAAAAGGAATGGATTTAGTCACGCAGCATATCGTGATGTCAAAAGAACTAAACGCGCACGGAAATCTTTTCGGTGGTATTATGCTTGCCTGGATTGATGAAGCCGCCGCTCTGTATGCAATGGAAAAAATTGCCTATACGAATATAGTAACTGTTCATATGGATGATATTAATTTTAAATACCCGGGACGCAATGGAGACATCATTCAAATATACGCCGCAATCGAAAAGACCGGCAAATCATCCTTAACCATTAAAACCATGTGTATTTCTATCAATAGTAAGTCGCGCGTTAAGAATGAAGTCATCAACTGTAAGGTAACGTTTGTTTGCCTCGATTCCGGCGGAAAACCTTTTCCCTATTTTGATATGCTAGGAAACTAAAATGTCCATCTCCTTTCCTGTATCTCCCGAAAAACAAAATCAACTCCTAACGCGTATGGCAAAGCTTCAAATCAAAGAATCTGATTTAGAAGAATCCTTCACACGCTCTGGAGGAAAAGGTGGACAGAATGTTAATAAGGTTTCTACAGCAGTTCATTTAAAACATAAACTTTCAGGCATCGAAGTAAAATGCTCTATTCATAGAACCCAAGGGTTAAATCGCTATAAGGCGCGAGATATACTCTGTGATAAATTAGAAGAAAAAATGAATCCAAAAGAAAGTAAGATACATTTAGAGCGCGAAAAAATTATCAAAACGAAAGTGAAAAAAGAAAAACGCAAAAGCCGACGAATAGAAGAATTAAAAATAAAAGATTTAAACGAAGACTACGGAGATGAGTAACAATCCATGGAAAAAGAAAAAGTAACCCTTGAAGACGCAATCGAGCACGGACTAAAAGAAAATGAATTCGAAGACATTTGTAAGATTTTAGGACGCACCCCTAATTCCACTGAGCTAGGAATTTTTTCCGGTATGTGGTCAGAGCATTGCTCTTATAAAAATTCCATTTTAAAATTAAAAACTCTTCCGACTGAGTCAAGTCTCATGCTTACAACAACAGGCGAAGAAAACGCGGGCGCACTTGATATCGGAGATGGACTCGGTGTTGTCTTTAAAATTGAAAGCCACAATCACCCTACTGCTGTTGAGCCTTATCAAGGAGCGGCTACGGGGGTAGGCGGTATTATGCGCGACATCTTTACGATGGGTGCTAGACCTTTTATATCCCTCAACTCTCTTCGATTTGGTCTGCCCGATTTAAAACGAAATGAATACTTACTCAAACGTGCCGTCAAAGGAATTGCGGATTACGGCAATTCACTCGGAATCGCCGTCAGCGGTGGAGAGCTTTTTTTTGATAATTCTTTTTCTAAAAATCCATTAGTCAATGCAATGACTGTAGGTCTCGTAAAGAAAAATGGAATGGCAAAGGCTACCACAGGGGGTAAGGTTGGTTATGCGGTGTATATCGTCGGAGCAACCACTGGCCGAGATGGAATTCATGGTGCGTCTTTTGCATCTAAAGATTTAAGCAAAGAAAGCGAAGAAAAAAAATCCGCTGTCCAGGTAGGAGATCCATTCATGGAAAAACTTCTCATGGAAGCAACACTCGAAGCAATCGAAAAAGATTTACTCATCGGAATTCAGGACATGGGTGCTGCGGGTATATCCTGTTCTACCTCAGAGATGTCGGCTAAGGGCAACTCGGGAATGGAAATCGATTTAGACAAAGTTCCTTTCCGTGAAACAGGAATGAACGCCTATGAAGCAATGCTTTCCGAAAGTCAGGAGAGAATGCTTGTTGTCCCCAAACAAGGAAAAGAAAAAGAACTTGTTGATATTTTCAAAAAATGGGATCTGAATGCAGTTGAAATTGGAGTTGTAACAGACGATGGACTCCTTCGAGTTAAAAAAGGTGGAAAAGTAAAAGCAGAAATTCCATCTCATACACTTGTATTAGGCGGCGGCGCTCCAAGATACGTAAGAGAAGAGAAACGCCCAGCTTATTTAGATATAGTAAGCAAATTAAATGTAGCCGCTCTAGAAGATTTAAAAGAGGCTAATATAAGTTTAACTCTTGAAAAAATGATTTCTACTCTAAACATTTGCTCGCGTAAACCTCTCTACGAACAATATGACACTGATGTTGGACTTGTAAAAATTACAGGACCTGGACTCGATGGGGGACTTGCGAGAGTTCCCGGAACCAATAAAGGAATTGCAGTGGCTACTGATTGTAATTCGCGTTATACTTACTTAAATCCACACAAAGGTGCAATGTGGGCAGTCTGTGAATCAGCCCGAAACGTGTTTGTCACAGGGGCAAAACCAATCGGAATTACAAATAATCTCAATTTTGCAAATCCTTATATCCCAGAAAACTATTATGTATTTTCAGAATGCGTAAAAGGAATTGGAGATGCATGTCGCTTTCTCAAGCTTCCCGTTACAGGCGGAAACGTTTCTTTCTACAATGAATCCCCTGAAGGACCTGTATTCCCTACTCCTACAATTGGAATGGTGGGGCTAATAGAGAATATCTCTAATTACATCAAAAACTATTTCACAAAACCAAATCAGTCTATTGCTTTAATCGGTAGATTTAAACCTACTCTCGGTGGAAGTGAATATTTAAAAGAGATCTTTGATGTTACGAAAGGAGAAATTCCTGAACTATCTCTTGATGACGAATTGAACTTACAAAATCTAGTCCTAGACTTAAATGAAAACAAACTCATCTCCAGTGCAAAAGATTTATCTCTTGGCGGGTTAATAGTAGCTATCTGCAAGATGGCATTTCCTTCTCATATTGGAGCAAATCTTGATCTAACGAAAGTTCGCAAATCTCGTTTAGACGAAACTCTATTCGGAGAAACTTCTGCCTCTGTTGTGATTTCCTTTGACTCAGAACAGACGGATAAAGTAAAAACATTGTGCGAGAAATACAAACTAGATTTCAAACCAATCGGAAATACGATAGGCGAAAAATCTATTTCAATCAATGAATTAGGCTCTATTGCAAATCTAGATTCATTAGAAGAAAAATATGAATCTGCATTGGTAAAAATATTTGAGTAGAAAAAAAAGAAAACTTATTTCTGGATTTTTTTTAGTTCTACAGTCTTCTTTATTGTCCGCCTGTTTATATTCCATGAACGGATGTAGTTCAGGCGAGGTAAAGAAATCTGTCGCGCCTGGACTTGAAACGGAGTACCTTGTGTTAAACGAAAAGGTGCTTCTTAATTTTTACGGCAGTCCAGACGAAAGAGACTGGGCAATGAAAACTCTTGAGCGTAGGTGCGATGATAAAGAAGATCCACATGCCTGTTATAACCTAGCATCTCATTTGTTCGCTATAAAAAATTTTGCGAGTGCGAGCAAATATGCAGAGAAAGCGGTATTGCAAAGTCCGAAAGATTCCCTTTACCTTGAAATATATAGGCAGTCCCTTCTTGAAAGCGGAAAATTAGAATCTACCAATGCCACTGTTTTTCCAATTGCGGATACTAGTTATTTGCTTACAAAATTAGAAATAGAGTGCAGAAATAAAAGACAAGAATCTGCCTTTCAAATAGCATCCGATTTAATTGCCAAAAAAATACTCAGTCAGGAATCAATTCGAAACGGATTCTTACCCGATTGCCTGCCTGATAAAATGATATCCGAATTAGCCGCAAAAGCACAAAGCAATAAAACCAATTTCACAAATCATTATTATACAGAAAAAAATAAATCCAACCTATTCTATTCGATTTGGGATACATCTTATTTAACCAAGAATAAACCCTTAGAAAAAGAAGAAGTGCTAAGTCATAAATTGACAGAACACTGGAGAGATTTAAGAAAAGCAGTAACATCCAAGAATAAGAAGTTAGCAATAAAAGCTTACGAAGATTTTATAACGGAATTAAACAAAGAAAAAGCTAATTCAAAACGAGAGGCTAATCTCTATTTAGCTATCGAAAGAGCATCTGAGCTTTTGATTGAACAGGATGAATTCTTTGCACAGTTTAGAAGCTTATTAAAGAAAAATTAAACCACTATAAACGATTACATTCCATTTCTTTGACGAAATACTTTAAGTTCTTGGTTTTTCCTATAGAAATTTTCAGACTAACAAATTCAATTATTGTCTTGACCGACTTGGTTAAGTAAGCATTCTAATCTTATTTTGGAAACGCCAACACCTAAAATGAATTTAAGAATAAAGATTTTAATAGGCTCGCTCATACTTAGCTTGATAGTCAGCGTTTCTCTTGCTTACACTTCGTTTCGAATTTTACAAAACGAATTGTATGAAGAATACAGAGACCGACTCATTCACACTTCTGATTTAGGATCAAAATTAATTGATCAGGATTCTCTCCATTATCTACTAAAACAATTAACGCTCAATTTAAACGAAGAAGACACTGAAAAAATTCAAAATTCTAAAGAATTTAAGGAAGTCTATGATTCACTCAATTCACTACGCAATTCAAAGCCAAATTTAATCCGATATGTATATATATGGGTTAAGACTGATAATCCGGACGAGGTTCTTTATTTAGCTGACGCAGATGTCCTACATTTGTTAGAGAAAAAAGCCAAAGGGGAAAAAATAGAAGAAATTTCTGCTTTCGGGAGCAAATACGATATTACCCCCTTCCCCGAAGCAAGAAAGACTTTTGAACAAAATACTTCCCTTGTAGAAAAAGAATATCGTCTAGACGCAGAGTTCAATACTTATTCTATTTCAGGCTACTCCCCAATTACCGACAAAAAGACAGGAGCCCAATTAGCTGTGCTCGGTATTGACATGACAGATACAAATATTCGAGAAGCATTAAAAAAATCCACTCTCGTATCTGCTATCATTGGAATTATTACAGTCATCATTACATCCATTTCTTCTTTGCTGCTAGGAAATATTTTTGTAAAACCAATTCTAGAACTAAACAAAGTCGTATTGCAATTTGGCGCAAAAGATTTTTCTGCTCGATCTAGAATCGAGTCTTCGGATGAAGTGGGGTTACTCTCGAATAACTTCAACAATATGGCAGAAACGATTGTTGATTATGATATAAAAATCAATGAGCTTCTTGACTCGATGAGAAGATTTGTCCCGTTTGAATTTTTGAATTTTCTAGATAAAAAAAGCATAACAGAAATTTCTCTCGGAGACCAAGTCAATCAGGAGATGACAGTCTTTTTTTCCGACATTAGATCATTCACTAAACTAAGCGAATCGATGACTCCAAGTCAAACGTTCAACTTTATCAATTCTTATTTAAAAAGAATGGGACCTCTTATCAGGGAAAATAAAGGATTCATTGATAAGTATATCGGTGATTCTATCATGGCAATATTTCCGACTGATCCCGATTATGCAATATTAGCCGCAATCAATATTAGAAAGGAATTAAATCTCTACAACGAACAAAGACAGTCCTATGGATATGCGCCAATTAATATCGGAGTAGGAATTCACACCGGCAATTTAATGTTAGGCACAATCGGAGAATCGCAGAGAATGGATACAACTGTAATTGCAGATTCCGTAAATCTAGCTTCCCGCATTGAAGGATTAACAAAATTTTATGGAGTAACTACTCTCATTACAGAAACCACAAAGTTAAAACTTAAAAATGAAAACCTATTCAATATGCGTTTCATTGGCTTAGTGCAAGTAGTAGGGAAAGAGGAATCTGTGGGTATATACGAAGTATTCGATGGTGATGATGAGAGAAGCTTTGAATTTAAGAAAAGAACTACATCAAAATTCGAAGAAGGAATGCAATTTTACATCGAAGGCAAATTAAAAGAATCCCACAAACTCTTCAAAGAAATCTACTTAGAGAATATTCTAGATAAACCCTCAGAAGTATATTTGCGAAAAATTAAATATCTCTACAAACACGGTCTACCAGCAGACTGGAAAGGTGTGGATAGGATGTTGAGTAAATGACTTTAACTGTCACCTCGAACTGCTTCATCGTGAGAGGTGACTGGAGTAACACTACTTACTCAAAGCTTTTAAGTAAGTCTTTACTGCATTCTCCATTCCATTAAGGAGGGCAAATGACATTAGCCGATGTCCAATGGATACTTCACGTAAGCCGGAGAGTTTTTTAAATACAGCAAGATTCTTTTCATCTAAGTCGTGACCTGCATTTACACCCAGTCCAAGTTTGGTTGCGGCTAATGCTGCTTTTTCGTAAGTTAGAAAACTCTCTACACCTTTGCCGGCTTCAAACGATTCCGCAAAAGGACCTGTATAAAGTTCAATTCTATCTGCGTCAATTTGTTTGGCGTAATTCATATTGTCTACACTTGTATCAAGAAAAAGAGATACTCTGATTCCTGCCGATCTAATCTTTTGAATAAGAGGAAAAAGCATTTCTCCTTCTCTTTTCAGATCAAAGCCATGATCAGATGTCACTTCACCCGGTCGCACGGGAACAAGTGTAGCTTGGTCTGGAAGATTTTCTAGGACAATGTCAAGAAACCGCTCGTCAGGAGCACCTTCAATATTGTATTCAATCTTCTTTGAATACTCTTTGTTATACTCTAAAATGTATTTTTTTAAATCCTTCGTATCTTTACGCGTTATATGACGCTCATCGCTTCTTGGATGGACTGTTATCCCATGCGCTCCACTATCCATTATTACTTTTGTAAATGTAAGTAAATTAGGAATATCCCCTCCTCTAGAATTTCGAAGCGTTGCGATTTTATTTACATTTACACTGAGGCTAATCATATTATTCCGTCCTACAAAAATTTAAGATTTCTGATTTTAATTTCTCGATATCTTCTTTTCCCATTTCATAACAATCTTTCACTGCAATCGGATCTGTATAATCAAACGATGAAATTGGAAGCTTACGCGATGGCTTAATTAGAAACGTGCTCTCTAGAAGTGCTCTATCTTTCCCGAAAATGGTAGTATCTTCATAATACACCCCAATCTTCTTAGCCTTCTTGGAAAATTTTTCTAAGAGTAAATTGTTTGTTAGTCCCCCGTCTAGAAAATAGACTTTGCTATTATTCTGAAATGATACAACAGGCGGAATAGAAGACGAATTTAAAACTATACTTTCAACAATCTCAGGAGATTTTAAATCTTTATTTGTATAAATGATCGTCTGCATATTCCAGCGCTCCATAATCTTACTCACGCGGCTACAGGGAATTCCCTGCTCCTTATCATTTTCGTCTAGTAGATAAGCACGAGTAGTCTCAGTTACTAGTTTAGCAATATCCCAGTAATGATTAATTCCTGATTTTTTAGGAATCGCTTGCACAGTCCCAATAAATATTTTAACTTTTGACTTTCGCACTTTCTCCAAATTCATACCGTGACGAATTAAGCGACGATAAATATTTTCGTGCGGAAAAGGACTCTTACCCTGAAAAAGGCTCATGACTTGAAAATTAGAATTATTTCTTTTAGTAAGCTCACTAAAATACTCAATCGATTCATCTTCTGTTTCTGAAAGAATTCCAAGTGCCATTGCAGCTCCCGCACTCACACCAGAAATTTCTTTAATTTGAATTCCCCATTTCCGCAGCTTGTAACCGACACCCATTGCGTATAACGCTTTACAACCTCCGCCTGCAATGGCAAGGCTTGCTTCATAAGCAGGCTTTCTTTTAACGCTAATAATTTTTTTCTTAGCTGGAACGATTATCACTTTCTTTTTAGATTTACTATTCATAGCTCATTCCATTGTCAGAGAAATCAACTCGTTGTAAAGGAATAAAGATTGTCAAGGCTTAGAAGGATACGATTATGACAAAGGGAATATGAATCTAATATCAGTAGACAAACTATCGAAAAAAGCAGGCGAGAAAGAACTCTTTCGCGAATTAACATTTGGATTAAATGAAGGTGAAAAAATTGCCATCATCGGAATCAATGGCTCGGGTAAATCCACTTTCTTAAAAATGGTAAAAGATTTAGAAGACGCAGATGGTGGGGCTATTTACAAAAACCGCTCGCTTAAGATTAGCTCACTTGAACAAAATCCTCCCTTCGATCCAAACGACACAATACTCGAACATATCTTCAAAGGGAAAAGTAAGGCGCTAACGCTTGTTAAACGCTACGAGCAAATTTCAGAGCAAATGGAAACTGATTCTAGTGAGAAGTTAGAAAAAGAATTTCATGATGTAATGGAAGAAATGGACAAGGCAAATGCCTGGGAATACGAAGATCAAATTAAATCAATTCTAAACGAGCTAGGCATCTCAGGGTTAAATCGCCGTATGTCGGAACTTTCGGGCGGAATGTTAAAAAAAGTAGAATTAGTTCAGACTTTAATTGATGATGCAAACCTTCTAATCTTAGATGAGCCAACGAACCACTTGGATGTAGAAACAATTCTCTGGCTCGAAAATTATTTAATCAAGATGGACAAGGCACTTCTTCTTGTGACTCACGACCGTTACTTTCTTGATTTAGTTGTTGATAAGATTTTAGAAATTGCTCTTCCTCAGTCCACTCTCTTTGAAGGGAATTACAATTATTATCTCGAAAAGAAAGTCGAGATGGATGAAGCCAATGCAAGAAAAGAAGCAAAGGCAGAAAGTTTTCTAAGAGTAGAATTAGAATGGCTCAGACGTCAGCCGAAAGCGCGTGGCACAAAACAAAAAGCAAGAACTGACAAAATCATCGGTGTAGTCAACCGTGAGAAAATGGTTCAACAAGAAGCATTCACATTTAAAGTAGATCCCAAAAAAATTGGAAAGAAAATTTTAGAAATTAATAATATTACGAAAGGGTTTAATGACCGTAAGCTCATAGATAAATTTTCATATACTTTCAAACACTACGAAAGACTTGGAATCGTGGGACCAAACGGTGCCGGCAAATCGACATTACTCAATATCTTAACAGGAAAGTTAACTCCTGACTCCGGCTCAGTAAGTCCCGGTATCAATACAAAGTTTGGTTACTTCGACCAAAACAATATTGAACTAAAACAATCCATGCGTGTTCTAGAATACATTCAAAAGACTGCCGGCGAATACATATTACTCGAAGATGGAAATCGCCTGAGTGCAGGACTTATGCTAGAAAGATTTCAGTTTCCATCTAAAATGCAATCATCGCCAATCGAAAAACTTTCTGGTGGAGAAAAAAGAAGACTCTACCTAGTGCAGATACTCATGCATAACCCCAATTTCTTAATATTAGATGAGCCAACAAACGACTTCGATATAAAGACACTTTCTATTCTAGAGGAATTCCTTTTAGATTTTCCAGGTTGTGTTTTAACTGTATCTCACGATAGATACTTTATGGATAGAGTATCCAATCACTTACTCATATTCGATGGAAAAGGAAACATTGACTTATTTTCGGGAAGTTATACGGAGTATTTGAATCAACAAAAAACTGATTCAAAGCAAAAGCCTACACTTTTGCAACCGAGCACAGTTCCAGAACCAACGCCACTTCCGGTTACTTCCGATAAGCCACCTGGTAAGAAACTTTCCTTCAAAGAAGAAAAAGAATTAAAGACTCTTGAAAAAGAAATTGAAAACCTAGAAAAAGAAAAAGCAAAAATTCAAGAGGACCTAATCACCTTTCATTCTGACTTTAAAAAAGTTGAAACTCTTAGCGCCAAATTACTAGAAACCGATGCAATCATTGAAGTTAAGTTTAAAAGATGGGAAGAGCTTGGGGAATAATGGGTAATTTGGAATGTTGAATTGTGAATGGGGAATTAAGAGTTAGACTTATTCGTATAATAAAAGACTGGCCCTCCTCGTAAAAAGTCTTCGAAATACAACAAGCCCAATTGGGGATAACACCGTCATGCCACCAATCCAAATCCAAATCATTGATTGATCGGGATATTCTTTTGCCCCTTCTGGCACATATGTAGCTAAAAGCCAACCAGACAAAGGACCGGCAATCATCTTAGCTAGAAAATAAGGAAGATAGGAAAGAGCGATATACGTTCCCTCTCGTCCTGGGGGTGCAATTTCGGCAGAGAATTGCATGAGCCGGGGTGACCAAATCGCTTCGCCGATAGTAAATATTACAATAAAGAAGACAAGTCCTAGGATCATTGGATTTTGCCTCTCTGGAATGAGTTCAAGCCAATCTGCAAGAATTAAATTCGCAATCCATGTTTTAACAAGAGGCTCAAAAAAGAAACTCGGAATCGCCGCAATAAAAATAGAAATGGAAGAAACTACAGTCCCAACGATCAGCATATAATAGGATTTAATATGCCTTGTAAAATGAGCAATAAGTGGAACTAGAAAAATAATCATCACAGGATTTAAAATGCCGTAGATACTTCCTACTTTAATTCCATCGCCTAATATGCGTATGCCGTATTTTGGAAAGGTATAATTAAAATGGTAAAACACAAGTTTTACAAACACTAATATTCCCAACATAAATAAATAAGTCCAAAAAGATTTTTCAAGGAATACAGTTTTCATGATCGAAACCGTATCAACCGAAGATTTTTTTATTTCTTGAAACAAGGATTTAATAAAATTCAAATCATTCGTTTCTCTTTGACTAACACTAATTAACCCGCTCTCGGAAAGGGAAACGCCATCTCTCATTGCAAGAATTAAAAGCATGGAAGGAATTGTAATGATAAAGCTCACTAAGAAAATAATTTGATAGGTAGAAATTTCAATTCCTGCAACGGGAATCATTTGGATTGTATGCTCTCCGAAAATTTCTCTCACCTTATCAAAAATATAACCTCCAAGAGCAAAGCCAACGTTCATCAAAGTATAAAACAATCCAAAGCCTAAAGCAGTGCTTTCACTCGTCGTATATTTTTTTATGCCCACAGATAAAACAGGAACTAATATCGCATTTCCAATTGCAACGGGAATAAATGCAAACAGGCTAACAAGGATTAGATCGTTGGTAAACGGCATTACAAGGCGACCTAAAAGCATTGCGCCCATTCCTATGAGAAGAGTTCGTTTAACACCGATTGCATCCACAACTGATCCCACTAAAATGGAAATACAAGTCATGAGTGTTGACCATGTTCCAATGTAAGAACCAGCGGCTATATCATCTAATCCGCAATCCTTCGACAAATACAAAACGAAAGCCATATTCGAAGCACCATAGGCTGCGTATTCCAAAAGCTTTGCCGAAAATAATATCCATATTTCTCTCGGCGAATCTTTTAATCCCTTCGCATAATTCCAAAGAATAAAAAGAAATCCGAAGATGAGAGTAGCGGATAATAAGTATAGACTATTTTTCATTTATCACTACCGTCCACGCATCTGTTAATAATAGGTTAAATTTTCAAAGATTACCACCGATGGACATGCGAAGGCGCAGGTCGCGAATACTTGCAGCGAAGGGGGGATGTGCACCGATAAAAGATACGATGGCTTAATAATATTTTCAATTCAGTTTAAATCCTTATCGTTTTTTATCGGTGTTCATCGGTG
>Ga0209277_10001372_pt1 | contig 11944 bp, 8 predicted proteins | sample JI81AbrownDNA_FD_187503 | JGI IMG/M metagenome (GOLD analysis project Ga0209277, IMG submission 187503) | Wastewater effluent complex algal communities from Wisconsin, to seasonally profile nutrient transformation and Carbon sequestration -... | ecosystem: Engineered > WWTP > Effluent > Algae... | reverse complement strand
GTTTGCCGTTATTCTTGCTATCGTCGTTATCATTGTATTTTTTTTCTCTCTTTTCATTCAGATACCTGTTCTGGTTAATGCGATCCAATACGAACGGGAATTAGGTTTCATTGACCACCTAACAGATGATGAAATGGAAGAAATATGCCTAGGCGAACCTTGTAACTATTCGCATAAAATTTGTTTTGACAATCAAGAGATAAAAGTTTCAAATTCGGGCATACAGATCACAGATAAGGTTTGGGTTTATTACCGAACTTTCCTAGGGAAAAAAGTTTATGTAGATCGCTCCTATTTTCTACATTTTTATCTTCTTTTTGATGTGTCTTCCTTTGTTTTTCTGACGATTTTTTATTTCTACATGAAAAAGGAAAAAGCGAAGGAAAACCCAAATGCGAATAAAAAACTAGATCGTCTTCTAAAGAAAAAAACAGCGTCTAACATGGAAGATTCGAGCGAGGAGGATAAACCGTTACCTCCTTTTTCCTTTGTTTTTTTCCTGGGTTATCTCCAGTTTGCTATTTGTTTTATTGCCTCTTATTATCTAGCAAAAAACTTTTCAGGATATGAGTGGTCCTTTCTCGTCTCATTCACCTTACCATTCATTACTGGTGCGCTCTTCTTTTTTACGACAAAAAGAAGTATCGCTTTTTTCCTCACTTCCCTTCTTTGTTTGGTTCCTGCTGCCACGGGAAAAGATATCCTCTACATCGATAAGTTATTACCTTCCAACTCACAGGCTAGGAACGAAAATGTATTCACCTTACCAGAAGGTGGACTCAAACGAGAATATACTGGATCTTATGTTCAGGTGATTACAAGCGGAAATAAAAATCGCAATAGAAGTTATTTTTATCATTTTGTTGCACCTTACAAAATCAACACGGAACCTTTTTCCCAATGGATCGTTTTGAAACAAGAATGGATGGAAGACGAAACAAAGTTTAATCTTTTTTGGAATGCTTGGAAAGAAAAAAGACTCGTTGTACAAATTGACGACGAGAAAACAATGTATGCCATCACAAAAGCAGCAAACAGGCACCAGCTGGACCTGAGCCAAGGTGTCGCATTACTTAAACCTATTTTATCTATTGAAACTGAAATTGAAACCACATTTTGGAATGTCTTCTGGACTGACGGGATTGCACTGCTCATCTGGACTGGCATTGGTATTTTTCGTCTTTATGCAGGAAGGAAAACTAGTTAGGTGAGCCTATGTTAAACAAAGACTTCGATATACTCTGGATCATCATCTGTTCCGGTCTCGTTTTTTTTATGCAAGCGGGATTCCTTTGTTTAGAATCTGGTCTTACGAGAACAAAAAATTCGATTAACGTAGCCATTAAAAATATAACCGATTTCGGAATTGCGACAATACTCTACTTTACTGTCGGTTTTGGGATTATGTATGGATCTTCCTACAACGGTCTGTTTGGAACGGATTCTTTTTTGCCTACCTTTCCCGTCCATGATCCGAAAATTCCAGTCTTTTTCCTATTTCAACTAATGTTTTGTGGAACGGCGGCCACAATCGTTTCTGGCGCAGTCGCCGAACGAATGAAATTCGGTGCTTATATCATCATCACCGCCATCATCTCCTCCATCATTTATCCGTTTTTTGGCCATTGGGTCTGGGGTAGATTATTAACAGATCTTAGTATTAAAACTGGATGGTTGGCGAATTTAGGATTTATTGATTTTGCTGGGTCTACGGTTGTCCACAGTGTTGGCGGGTGGGTTGGATTGTCTGCTATGATCATCATCGGTAATCGATTAGGACGATTTGATGAAGACGGGAAAGTTCATCCTATCACTGGAAACAATCTCCCAATCGCGATGCTCGGAACCCTGATTCTATGGTTTGGTTGGATAGGCTTTAATGGTGGAAGTACTTTGTCTTTTTCTGGTAATATTCCTGGAATTCTCGCCAATACAATGTTAGCAGCTTCAGGAGGAATGGCATCCGCACTTATTTATGGATGGATACGACTCGGATACGCCGAGGCTACGCTTCCTTTAAATGGGGCACTCGCAGGTCTCGTTTCTATCACCGCCTCCTGTCATGCAGTGACTTCCGCAGAATCTTTGCTGATTGGCTTTATTTCGGGAATCCTTATGTTAGAAACCCGAAATTTATTAGAAAAACTTCAGTTAGATGATGCCGTCGGTGCGATACCTGTCCACTTATCAGGAGGTATCTGGGGAACACTCGCTGTTGGGTTATTCGCTAACTTAGAATTAATTCAAACCAATCTCACTCGTTGGGAACAAATCAAAGTTCAATTATTGGGTGTGGCATCATGCGGAATAGTTTCCTTTGTCACGAGTTTTTGTATTCTATTGCTCATTAATAAGTTTTACAAACTAAGAGTATCAGAATCAGCCGAGAAACAAGGGTTAAATTTTACAGAACATAGGGCGACCACAGAATTGTTGGATTTATTCTCTGAGATGGAATACCAAAAGGCAACAGGAGATTTAAGCAAGAATGTTTCCATTGAACCATTTACCGAAGTGGGACAAATCGCGGAAAGATACAACCTAGTATTAGATAAAATCAGAAGTAATATCAAAGAAAAAGAAAACTTAACCAATCAACTCGAACTGAATTTAGGCGTAATTCAAAGTGATCTTTCCACCGCACGAAAAATTCAATCCAGTATTCTTTCCCAAGAGGATCGACTGATCGGAGATCTGGAGTTTACGATCCGTTATCTTCCTTTGACAGAGGTAGGTGGAGATTTTTTTGACATCAGTGAGATTCGACCCGGCTTGGTGAGAGTGTTTTTGGCGGATGCGACTGGACATGGAGTCCAAGCAGCCTTGATCACAATGGCCATTAAAACGATTTATGAATCCTTAAAACGTGGGAACTATAGTGTCCATGAAGTATTGAAGTATCTAAATAGCGAATACTTGCACTCCTTCGAAAATTTAAATCAGTTTTTTACATGCATCCTTGTTGATATTGATACCAATCGAAATAAAATCCGATATGCCTCTGCAGGCCACCCACCTCAGTTTTTAATCCAAGAATCAAAAATCACGAAATTAGAAAAAACAGGGCGAATCATCGGTGTCACGACAAAAACAGATCATACTTCCCTTGAATATGATTTTCATGATGGTTGTTCCCTGTTTCTTTTTACGGATGGTCTCACCGAACAATGGAATGTTGATCAAGTTGAATTCGGTGAAGAGAGAGTGGAATCTTTTATCAATAGTATGGAAAATATTTCCTTTCGAAAAGAGATTGATAATATTTTAAAGATTCAACATTCGTTTTTATCGGGGATGCCAGTTCAAGATGACATCACAATCTTAGGAATCAATCGAAAAACTAAAACGCAGCAATAACGATACCGGTGGGTAAACTTCCTAATGGATAGGTTCCGATTAAGGAAAGAGATCCGTCAGTTTGGTTGATCTGAAAGGCGGTAAGGTTGTTATTGTTTGGATGGATTACATACAAAAAATTTCCAGATTCATCAACTGCGATCTTTTCCGTCCCAGTCCCAGAAGTTAAATAAGAGTTGATAACGGAAAGTACTCCCGTGTTATTATTCACTGACGCTCTATAAATCCGATTCGTAGAGTTTCCTACGATATACGCATAGGTACCACTTTTGTTAAAGACAATCCCGCGAGGTGCTGGGGTCACATCAATCATCACATCGACCCTGGAGTGTAAATTTCCATCAATTTCATTTCTTTGGAAACAGGAAACAGTTTGATCTCCCACATTTGAAACATAAAGAAATTTACCGTTGGGATGGATTTTTGGATGCCATGGAGTGAGTCCTGTTGCGACTGAAAAAGTGATATTGAAAGATCCATTTGTTTGGTCGATCGTATAAACATTTATCATACTGTTCACATTGTCCGAAGCGTAGATAAACTTCCCTTCGGAATCAGTTGTGATGGCATAAAAAGACAAGGCAGTTCCTATTGTACCCATAGCACTTAGTGTTCCGTTGGATTGATTGATTGCATACCTTGCAATATTATTTTCTGGAGCATTCACCACATAAGCATATCTATTTCGAGGTTCCACAATTGCTTGAGTCGCGGAAGTACCGGAAGCTAAAGTACCATTGGTTGTTAGCAAACCAGAATTTGATACAATACGAAACTGATTCAAGTCACCGTAAGCAATTGTTACAAAAACAAATCCAAGATTTTTTGCTAGAGTAAGTCCCGTTGGAATGCCCGTTGTAGCTATGGTTCCATTTTGCTGCAAGGAACCATCATTTTTGTTTATGCTCAATAATGAAATATCCATGGAAGTAGCGTTACTAACGTATAAATACTGCGGAACGTAAACATACTCCGAAGTAACAATACCTGAACTTGGTTTTCCAGACTTACAGGAGATAGCCTTTATAGAAATAGTTGAACTGATCGTAAATGGCGCCTGGTAAACCTCTCCACTACGGCAGGATGATTCATCACAACTAGGCTCCGATCCATCTTTCGTAAAACATAAATTCGCATCAATATTTGGATTCGTGATTGTTATATCCTGTTTAGCATAAAATTTGCCGGGTTCAGGAGAAGTCACTGGAGTTAATGCATTATTTAAGGCAGAATTCTCATTCAGTGAATTGCTAAATCCACCACATGGACTTCCTCCTTTTCCAGCCGCATTTAATATCAGAACACCTTCTAAGAATTTCAAAGATCTCGTATCACAACTGGCATTCAAATTTTTAAGTTCACAATTTACACAAGTGAGAAGCAAAGTTAGATAAAGAGATGCCGCAATTTCAATTTTTGTCAAAAGTTTGATCCTAAGAATTTAAATCTAATTTACTAGCTAAGATTAGTTTAAGGATATCCTAGATCGAAGGTTCTGTCCTCCTGGGACGGGAATACGGAGTTTAAAAAAAAGATTGGAAGGACTATAATTCGTTGTAGGAAACTTTTCCCGAGAATCTATTAACTTTGTTCCTATAATAAAATGAATGTACAAAATAAAAAAACGTACACTTGCTTGCTGATTGTAGCGCTTTTCTTTGTTTTCACTTGTAAAAATCCCCAACCAAATGCGCGCAAAGCGGTAGCAGGTAAAATTGACCTACAAGAAAGTTCGCTCCTAGAGGGGGAAGTTGTAAAACTTGATGGAGACTGGGAATTTTATTATAATCACTTTTATTCAACGAGTGAAATCTTATCATCAAAGAAAAACCTAACTTATTTAAAATTTCCAGGTTTTTGGAACGAGACAAAGGTGGAAGGAAAAACAATTGATGGCTCCGGGTATGCGACGTTTCGCCTTGTCATACATCCGCCAAAAAATCTAAACAGCTTCGGCCTTTATATACCGCACGCCTTTACCACCTATCGTCTGTATGTAAATGGAACCTTAGTCTCTGAAAATGGTGTCCCAGGAAAATCCAAAGCCGAGACAAAAGAACTCTGGCTCCCTAAAGCCGCATTTTTTTCGAGTGATGGTGCTCCCATTGAGATATTGATTCATGTAGCAAATTTTATTTCTCTCAATGGCGGCTTTCGTCAGAGCATAGAATTTGGCTCTTCAGAGTCGATCTTAAATACTAAACAAACTAGATTATCGTTCGATTTGTTTTTCATTGGATGTTTTTTTGTCATTTCCTTATACCACCTAAGCTTGTACCTGCTGCGCAAGACGGACTTAAGCTTGCTTTACTTCTCGATCTATTCTTTTTTAGGTCTATTGTACCAGGCAACTAGCGGTGAATATAGTTGTGTCTTACTTTTTCCCAATATTGAATGGCTGTTTCTCATTAAAATATTTTTAAACTCAGCATTTCTTAGTTTTCCAATTCTTCTAAGCTTATTAAAAATTCTATTTCCAGATGAATCTAAACTATTTTTGCATAAAACATTTCAGATTATTTTTCTCATTTTAGTAACTATAGTTTTTATCTCTTACTCTAGCGTATTAGAAACTACGATTTTGATCGGAGAAGTAATTGTTTTATTCGCTTCCTTATATATTTTGTTTATTTTTATTTCTGCTTTCTTACACAAACGGGAAAGTGCTCTCGGGTTTTTATTCGGTTACCTTGTATTTTTTATATTCGCAATTAATGATATACTATTTGAAAAAAACATAATTCAAAGCGAAATTTACGGTCCAATTGGTACACTCGTATTGTTTTTTTCTCAGACTTTTTTCCTCTCAAAAAAATTCACCAGACTTTACACAACCATCGAAAAGCAGAATGTACAGTTAGAAAAGAATGCAGTTTTAACCGAAAGAATTTATCAATCAAATATTCAATCAAAACGGATGGAATTGGAATTATTAAAGAAAACGATCCAACCTCATTTTTTAATGAATTCTCTCTCTGCCATTCGTTATTGGATCATTGAAAAACCAGAAAATTCAACAGAGATATTAGATGCACTGGCCGGAGAATTACGAATTATCCAAAACGTAGCGTCAAAGAAACTCATTTCCATCATGGATGAATACAGACTTTGTAAATATCACATTTCCGTGATGAAGATGAGAATGGAAAAGTCATATCGATTGTCCTTACGAGGATTCCATGGTGAAGAAATGATTCCGCCTCTCCTTTTTCATACGCTGCTTGAAAATGCGTTCACTCATGAAGATTCCTCTTCGGCCAAACTGTCTTTTTGTATTTTAAAAAAAAAGAGTTCAATGGATGAGATTCTTAGCCTACATTTTTGTTTTATAGTACACAATCATAATAGATCAAAAATGAGAGAAGTGAAACCAGGATCTGGGACAGGCATGGAATACATTCGATTACGAATGGAAGAATCTTATCCTGGCAAATGGAAACTGGAACACGGAAAATCGAAATTCGGATATCGTGTCGTGATCCGAGTCGAGGAGATAAAAAATTGAATATTTTAATTATCGAAGATGAGCCAGTCCATGCGAAGGCACTAAAAAAAACTCTAGATCTGATTCTTATAGAAGAGGACACTCAGATTACATTCCAAGAATCATTACAAGAAGCAGCTGAAATAATCCAACTCCAGCGAGTAAACCTTATCTTCTTAGATTTGAATCTATTTGGCGAAAGCGGATTCGAACTGTTGGATCAACTTCCAAATGCGAACGTGAGTACGATTGTTGTTTCCGGTAATACAGATCTTGCTCTAACTGCCTACGAATATGGTGTGATCGATTTTGTACCAAAACCTGTAATAGAAGACCGTCTTCGACTTGCGCTCGAAAGATATTATTTTTTTTGCCAAGTATATAATAAGAATCCAAGGAATATAAAAAATACAAATAGTAGATTTTTTAAAAACGATAACTTAGGTTATACTAAAACAAGGTTGTTGTCCGTTGACCTAGAAAACTTACTGTATCGATTGAACCATCTTATGGAGAAAGAGAAAATATTTCTAAGTGATGATCTGACTCTTGAAAAATTGGCTGAGTCTGTTAACTTACATCCACGTCAGCTTTCAGAGTATCTGAATGGACATTTAAATACTACCTATAACGCCTTTCTTCACAAGTATCGCATAAACGAGGCAAAAAAAATTCTGATTGAACAACCGAATCGAAGCATCACCGACATCGGTTTTTTTGTTGGTTATAAGTCATTGTCTAGTTTCTATGAAGCCTTTAAAAAGGAAACCGGCATGACTGCTACAGAGATCCGTCTGAAACATTTTCCCATGGATTCAGCCAATACAGATGAATCCAAGATACGTTAGTTTCTTTTTTTTAGAAAAAATTAGGAAACTATCCATTTTGTCCCACCTCTTGGGTAAGCTATCACTTAAAGAGGAAACATTATGGAATACATCGAATCACTATTAGAAGAATATTTTCAAAAATCATTTGAGTTAGATTCAGCTACTGGGCTAAAAAAGAAAGATGGACTTTTGGAAGAATTATTGTCCATAGAAGAAGAAATTTGTTTCGAAGCATCCCTTCCCATTTCAGAAAATAATCGGAATCTCTTTCGATTGATTGGTAAAAATAAATCACAAAATACTTATATTCAGGAATCAATTCAAAATTTGATGAGGGCGAAAACTAAGTATATTTTCCACACGAAAGAGTTAATGGTCGATTTATTCAAAGCGGCTTAGCCGAGCGAACTTTCTTTTCTCGTTTGTCAAAGAGCAGATAGAACTCAGAATTCGTAGATCAGTCAAAACTTCTTATCACTCAAACATAGTTTAAGAAGTTTGGCATTTCCTGAATCTCCGGTGCGCGAACCTCTACTTGTTTGATTCGTGTCAATGACTGACCCTTCGAATTTTACCGGCCAATTTTAATCCATCTCGAAAACTAAGTCCGAGTAGGCTCAATTGAACCAAACCAACTAACAATTCAATGGCCTGTACAACATAAAACCAAGTATCAAACTCATTCGTCGACGCTTTGAAATTTAAGAATAAGGCTGAGGGGATCATGATTAGGATTCCGTTTAGGGCGATGATTGGCATTCGTTTTTTCTTTCCTTCAACCAGTTTTCCATTGCGGCCTCTTCCTAACGAAAAACCGGACGAGCCAACTCCAGCCATTAAAAAAACAAGAAGTACAAGTCCATAATTCACTATGTTTCGTTTTACGAATAAGATCGATTCAACGCTTAAAAAAATCTCAGAAACCAGCGTCGATGTCCAAAATAGGAAAATAGTGAGCATCGCGCCCGATCCAAAAATTGCATGTAAGACTGATTTCATTTCGAGCACCTTTTACTAATTCGTACGACAATTGTATTTATACCAATAAAAACCGCGATTGAAAAATCATTCTCTTTGCCCTCACACAAATCCCATTTAGGAAAAGCTCGGGACTCCATTCCATCGCACAAATTGAAACTATGTTCAGAACGTCCGAATGATTCATATCGTACAATTTGTACGGTATTTGTACTGTCTTATTTTTTGAACACGTTCAAAAAAAAGCCCTTTTTTTAATTGGGATTAAAAAAAAATTCTTGCCCCAAGTATGTCCGAATGACATACTTTTATCTTAGAAAATTCAGAGGTGAAATATTTATGATACGAAAAAGTTTTTTAGCCCTTTTTATCGCAGCCACATTGGCTTCTCCACTCTTAGCCGGATCGGGTTCTTCTTCGAAACCCCTCACGGGAACCTATCCGATCATTTTGTCCCATGGCCTTTTTGGTTGGGGGGAAAACACGGGTGGCGTGATCAGCATTGTTAATTATTGGGGTGGGTCAGATGACTATCTCCGAAGCCAAGGGGCAACCGTCTATGCTCCAGCAAAAACAGCAGCAAACTCGAATGAGGTGCGCGCGCAAGAATTAAAAGCTGCCATTCTTACTTACGCGGCAGCGACCAATTATTCCGGCAAGTTTCATATTCTTGGTCATTCCCAAGGTGGTCTCGATAGCCGTTACGCGATTGCCAATTTAGGACTGTCGAATCGTATCGCCTCTCTTACGACGCTGAACACACCACATTACGGCTCTCCGATTGCGGACATTATTAAGACAGTTCTTCCTGGTTGGATTCAACCTTTTGTGGCAGGAATTGTTGAGACACTCGTAAAAGTCGTTTATGGCGGAACCAACCAACAGAATGCCTTGGCTGCTCTTTCTTCACTCACAAAAGAAGGTCTAACATCGTTTAACTCTTACACTCCAAATAAAGCTGGGGTAAAATATTTTTCTTATGGTTCTAGCATCACGATTCCTGATTTAATCCAACACCCTCTGATGGGAGTACTTCACCCAGCGTGCGCAGCAGGAGGATTATTCCAAGGACAAGGAGCAACAAACGATGGTCTAGTTCCGTTGACATCACAAAAATGGGGAACCTGGAAAGGCGGACCTTCCTACGGAATATTCACAACTGGAATTGACCATTTACAAGCATCCAATACCCTTCGATCTGGAAGTTTCTGGTATGACGTTGAGGCTTATTACTTGAATATGGCTTCGAATATGAAATCAAATCAGTAATTTTTTCTCCTATTTTTAAGAAAACCCGAGCGAAGGCTTGGGTTTTTTTGTTTTCAGACAGTAGGATGATTCTTAAATACGATACGATCTAAAATGAATATAAAAAATATACGGTTCTTAAGTTACGGTTTGATTGCTTTCGTTTTCCTAGTTGCATTATATATCATCTTGAAACCAAACGGAAGTCAGACGACGATGGAAGACAATCCTAACGACAAAGCGGAATCCTTTTTTCGTACGCAAGACGATGGATTTTCTGTCGATCCATTTTACCTAGAATCAGCGAAAACGATTTTTTCTGCAGACGGAGGATTTCTTCGGTTCGAAGATATACTTGCTCGAGCGAAAACAGGGGAGCTAAACCTTATCTCTGAACTCTGGAATTTGCGAAGACAATGTCCTGAAGGAAGTACGCGAGAACAATGCCACGAATACATCAAAGCATTTCTGCAAAATGAATACTCGGCGGAAGAAGCCAAACGACTCGTCTCGATGCTTTCGAATTATTTGAAATATGAAGAAGCAATGGTTCAATTAGATCCCTCTTCTAAGTCTTATACCAACCAAGAAAGATATGAACAAATCAAACTATTACGTCGAAAATTTTTCGCCAAAGAGGATGCAGAGTTAATTTTTGGATTAGAAGAAGCAACTGCTGAATTCAGTTTCAACAGAAAAAACTTTTTAGATGAGACAAAAAATTTAAAGGCCGAAGAACGCATTCGCCAATATGAAGATTATAGGAAAAAATCTTTCGGTCCTTATTATGAAGCGGTCAGCGCTAGGGAACCTAAGTATGATAAATTCGAGACGGAAATGGATTTAAGACAAGCGGAGCTTTCCAAACTATCGATTCCGGACCGCGATTCAAAAGCTCGAGAAGTACGCATCCGATATTTTGGTAAAGATGGCAATGATCGGATGGAGAAAGTGATTCTGGAAATGAAAGAAGAGGAAGAAAGAATTTCAAAACTAGAAGCGCAGGAAAAAAACTTTTTAAAAAATAATCCCAATCTTTCCGAGTCAGAACGTGAGAAGAAATTAATGCAAATGCGGATTCAGACTTTAGGAAGCAAAGAACTTGCTGATGAATACGCAAGAAGACTTGAATATGAGAGATCTCTCAAAAATTCTGAAAATTAGATCTCCTATTTTTTTACTAATTATTGGATCCATATTTTTTGCATTGGCTCTAGAACCTTTTGGATCTGCGAGTGCAGGATTTTTTTGTATCATCTGTTTAATATATTTTACGAAACATCTAACAACGATTAAAAGCTGGAAACTTGCTTTTTCTGGGACACTGCTATTTTCTTTTTGTGTCACATCAACTTCCTTTTATTGGATTTGGAATGCGATTCGTAATATAACAGAACAAGGAATGGTAATCTCCTTCTTACTTTTTATCTTTTATGCTTCCCTATCCTTTTATAAAATAGGTTTCGTTTTTTATGGATCTGTGCTGATTGCCAAGTATAAATCGGTCAAAGAATCTTATTTTATACTTTTGGTTATCCCGTCACTGTTTTTACTCTCTGACTGGCTCTGTCCAATGGTGTTTCCCGTTAAATGGGGAGACTTATTCAGAAATCAGATATTTTGGCGTCAGTCAGCTAGATTTGGATGTGAAGTTTTAGGTTTTTTATCAGTATTATGCGCTGGCCTTGTTTATCTTCTAATTCCTTTGCGAAAAAATGGAATCAAAAACTATCTAAAATTTCTTTGGCCGATCTTTGCCATTCTCAGTATGAATATATTATTATTGGCTGAGAATATTCCGTATCATCACGTTTTGCATCTCGCTTTATTGCAAAATAACACAAAGTATGCGAAACGGGAAGTTCTCGAAGACCAAAAACTGATGACCGAGACGATCCAATCAGTCTATGATTTAGGTATCGAAGCGATCCAGACTTCCAGGGTACCTCTTGATTTACTCATTTTACCAGAGTCTGCGATTCCATTTTTAGGAACTCTCGCATCTAACAATCCGAAGTCTACGTATAGTAAAAGTTTCGCGGATATA
>Ga0209277_10001371_pt1 | contig 11948 bp, 13 predicted proteins | sample JI81AbrownDNA_FD_187503 | JGI IMG/M metagenome (GOLD analysis project Ga0209277, IMG submission 187503) | Wastewater effluent complex algal communities from Wisconsin, to seasonally profile nutrient transformation and Carbon sequestration -... | ecosystem: Engineered > WWTP > Effluent > Algae... | reverse complement strand
GGAAGTGATAGAACTACATATGTCACACCTCACCCCCAAGGGATACCACCCCGCGCACACGTTCAAAGACGGTTGCACGGGGTGTGCTATTTGTGCTGTAGTCTGCCCTGATGCAGCGATCACGGTCTACCGTGAAGTGACGAAAGTAAATACGCCCGTTACGGCAACTGCATGACAAAAGAAGAAAGAAGAAAGAAATTGTTTGTTCTTTCCTCTTTCTTCTTTCCCAGTATTACCAGTTAATACAATTGGAGAAAAATTAGAATGCCAAAAGAATTATGGAAAGGCAACGAAGCCATCGCAGAAGCCGCTGTACGTGCGGGGTTGGAAGCTTACTTCGGCTACCCCATCACCCCGCAGACAGAAGTGCTTGAATACCTCTCACGCCGCATGCCCGAATTGGGACGTGCTTTTGTACAAGCAGAATCAGAACTTGGCGCGATCAACATGGTGTACGGCGCAGCCTGCACAGGCGTGCGTGTCATGTCATCTTCTTCTTCACCAGGCGTGAGCTTGATGATGGAAGGATTGTCCTACATTGCTGGGACAGAAATACCCGCCGTTTTAGTGAACGTGATGCGCGGCGGCCCTGGCCTCGGCAACATTGCCCCTGCTCAAAGTGATTACAACCAGGCTGTGCGCGGCGGCGGACATGGGGATTACCCACGCATTGTGCTGGCGCCTGCTTCGGTGCAAGAGGCCATTGACCTCACAGCACTTTCGTTCGACCTGGCTGAAAAATACCGCATGATCGCTATGCTTATTCTCGACGGTTCCACAGGCCAAATGATGGAGCCTGCGGAAATGCCTGCCATGCAGGAGATCCACCGCAAAAATTTTGAATGGGCCACCAACGGCGCGATGAACCGCGAACGTCGGCTCCTCTCTTCCATTTATCTAAATCCTCTTGACGAAGAGAAGACCAATCTACGTTTGCTCTCCCGTTGGAAGGAAGTGCAAAATAACGAAGTTCGTTACAAGGAATATTTCCTTGATGATGCCGAGATCGTGGTCATCGGTTTTGGTACGGCTGGCCGTGTTGCGCTTTCGGCAGTCCGCGAGGCACGTGCGCAAGGTATCAAGGTCGGGCTTTTTAGGCCGATCACCGTCAGCCCGTTCCCGACTGAAGTGCTGAATCAGCTCACAGGTCAGGCACGAGCGATTTTAGTCACAGAGATGAACATGGGCCAAATGCTGGATGATGTCCAAATGGTGGTGCGTGGAAGAGTCCCCGTTGACTTTTATGGCAGGCCTGGTGGAGTGGTCCCCTTCCCTGATGAGATCCTGAGCGAGATTCAGCGCATCAACACCGCGCCGGTAGCTGAGTACTCCGACCCGAGAGATGCCTGGCTGACACGTATGAACGCGCGAGCTTAAGAGGTAATGATGACAACAGTATCAGCAAATAATCTTGTGTATGAAAGACCGCATGCCTTCACCGAATCGCCTACGCATTATTGTCCGGGTTGCACGCATGGCGTCGCGCATCGTCTGGTTGCGGAAGTTCTCGAAGAAATGAAGATCGCTGACAGGACCATTGGCGTTGCGCCTGTGGGATGTGCTGTCTTTGCGTACAATTATTTTGACATTGACTTTGTAGAAGCCCCGCACGGACGCGCCCCCGCGATGGCAACCGGTGTAAAACGTGCGCTGCCTGATCGCGTGGTATTCACGTATCAAGGCGATGGCGATCTTGCTTCGATCGGCATGGGTGAAATTGTGCATGCTGCAGCCCGCGGCGAAAACCTGACCGTCATCTTCGTCAACAATGCCAACTTTGGCATGACGGGTGGACAAATGGCTCCGACCACACTTCCTGGCATGAAGACTTCCTCGTCAGTGAATGGCCGCGATGTGGAAACACAGGGCTACCCGATCAAGGTTTCTGAAATGCTCTCCACGTTGGACGGCGTTGGCTATTGCGTGCGCCGCTCTCTGCACGACCCGAAAAATATCCGTCTCGCAAAGAAAGCCATTCGCACCGCGTTTGAGACTCAGGTGCGCGGGCTCGGCTTCGCAATGGTCGAACTGCTCTCCACCTGCCCCACCAACTGGGGCATGACTCCTGTGAATTCATTGAAGTTCATTGAAGAGCATATGATCCCCGCCTACCCGCTGGGTGATTACAAGATCAGCGACGCGATCAAGCAGATAAAAATATAAGGATGAATTATGAAGGATAAAGGATGAATTATGAAGGATAAAGGATGAAGTAGGAAAAAAATCCCTCCTCTAATTCATCCCACATCCTTCAGCCTTCATCCTTTTCAGGAGTGAACACATGCAAAAAGAAATCATCATCGCAGGCTTTGGCGGACAAGGCGTTCTGTTTGGCGGGCAAGTCCTCGCCTATGCGGCAATGGACTCTGGCAAAGATGTAACCTGGATCCCTTCCTACGGACCTGAAATGCGCGGCGGCACAGCCAACTGTACCGTGGTCATCGCAGACCATGAGATCGGTTCTCCGCTGGTGAAGAACCCGCCGCTTGCAGTTGCCTTGAATTTGCCTTCTTTTGACAAATACGAAGCCTCACTGGCAACAGGCGGCACGCTGATCGTGAACCAATCCATGGTGGATCATGCCCAGAGGCGCAACGATATTCACGTCATCTTCGTCCCTTGCAACGAAATCGCTGAAGAAATCGGCGACAAAAAATTAATGAACATGGTCGCCATCGGCGCACTGCTCAGCGCCTTGCCAGAAGTGAAAGTGGAAGATGTAGAAAAGGCTCTGGAAGGTCACCTGCCAGCAAGGCACAAGCACTTGCTACCCAAAAATTACGAAGCCCTAAAACGCGGCTACGAACACGCGCAAAAAGAGTGGGATAAAGTTCCAGCGTGAGGCAGTGATTGGTAACAAAAAAGTCCATCTCAATATCGGGATGGACTTTTTTGTGGAAAAAATATTCCTTTTTACTTCTTCTTAAGCCACACGCCAAAGATGGCATAGCCGAGCAAAGTACCCACACCCATCTGGCTCATCGTGCCGAGCAGGTCGGTGGTCTGCCATTCCTGCATCACCTTATCGCCTTGAATCTTGCGCATGAAGATTCCACCGATCTCCAAATTTTTACCTGTGGCAGCCGCACCCATGAAATTGCCCGTGTGCTTGCTGGTGGTGACGAAACGAATACTGACCATATCGCCTTCGCTGAGCACGTGCGTAAATTCCATATTCATGTTGCTAAAGGCAGCCTTCATGCCTTTCATGAATTCAATATATTGAGCCTTGTTGAAATGCATGCCATCACCAGTGTAGGTGAAGCCATCATCCAAAATCCCATTCAACTTATCCCATTCTCCATTGAGAATGGCCTTCGAGACACTTAAGGCTACTTCTTTTTGTTCCATTTTATTTTCTCCTGAACTTGAATTGGTTTTGCAGAAAAATCAGATAACAATTACTCCTCCAAATGGCGTTCCCAATCTTCGGGTGGCGGAAAGATTGGAGTGTAAGGCTGTGGAGATATCGGCTCTGCAAGCAAAGATGTGATCGAATTCATCCATGCCAGATAATGCACAGAGTTAAGATGCGCATCTCGCGCCGCGTCATCGTGATAAACATCGAACATCGAAAAGAAGGCAGGGTCATTTATCTGCTGCAAAAGCGCAAAGCTGACCAGTCCGCTCTCGCGCAAACTATCCCCAGCAAAGGGCGCAGTCACCGCCAGAAACTCGTCCTCGCATTCGGGTTTGATGTGAATTGATGTTAGCCATGTGTTCATCGTTATCTTTTCCTGTTCTGTTACAATCAGTATAAGTGGCGGGTCAGACCCTTCCAAGAGCCCACTATTTTGTATGGTAGTTACCTTAAGGTGTGTATCGTGAACGCTTATCCAATAGACATACTCAACGAATACTGTCCCTCGCGCAAAGTGATGGAACTCATCGGCGATAAATGGACACTGCTCACATTAAATGCCATTGCACGCGGAATCAACCGTCACAATGCTCTGCTGCGTGAAGTTGGCGGCATCTCACAGAAGATGCTCTCCCAAACTCTGCGCGGACTCGAGCGCAACGGCATCGTCACTCGGCATGTCTTCCCCGTAGTGCCGCCGCGCGTGGAATATGAATTGACTCCCCTCGGAGAATCGCTCAACGAGCCTGTAGTCGCCCTCGGCAAATGGGCGCAGGAAAATTACTCACTGGTCGAGAAGGCGCGCGAGAAGTACGATATCGAATTCAAAAACGACGAAGAAGAATAAAATACAAAAATTAGAAAAAACCCATATCCAATGGATATGGGTTTTTTCTTGTGTAAAATCAAGTATGGAAGACATATCCCTTATTTTCATTGAACTTGGCGCAGCCATCATTGGCCTTGCACTGCTCACGCGCCTCGCAAGCCGTTTGGGGTTTTCAGCCATCCCACTTTATTTACTGGCAGGCCTTGCCTTCGGCAACGGCGGCATCCTCCCCCTTCAATTCAGCGAAGACTTTGTTCACATCGGCGCAGAGATCGGCGTCATCCTTTTGCTTTTCATGTTGGGTCTGGAATATTCTGGGGAAGAACTCGGCGCAAATCTGCGTTCAGGATTCCCCGCTGGCATTGTAGATTTTCTACTGAACTTTCCGCCCGGCTTGTTACTTGGCTTGCTGCTTGGATGGAGTCCGCTCGCTGCAGTCTTGCTTGGCGGCGTCACCTACATCTCATCATCAGGCGTCATCGCAAAAGTATTGTCTGAGTTGGGGCGCATGAACAACCGCGAAACGCCCACCATCATTTCCATCCTTGTGCTCGAAGGCCTCATCATGGCGGTCTATCTGCCTATCGTGGCTGTACTGCTCATCGGGCAGGAGATCTCACAAGCGGTTCTCTCCGTTTCCATCGCACTCGCAACCGTCGGCACAGTTTTATTCGCCGCTGTCAAATACGGAAAAAAATTCAGCAAGCTCATCGCGCATCAATCAGACGAAGTCATCCTGCTCACCACCTTCGGGTTGATGCTCTTTGTGGCGGGTATAGCACAAAGTCTGCAAGTCTCTGCGGCCATCGGCGCATTTTTGATGGGCATCGCTATCTCCGACTCCATCGCCGAGCGGACTCACAAACTACTTGGCCCTTCACGCGATTTATTTGCCGCCATCTTTTTCCTCTTCTTTGGACTACAGATAGACCCCGCCTCTTTGCCTCCCGTTTTGCTGCTTGCTGTTTCTCTGGGCATTTTCACCACGCTGACAAAGATCCTGACGGGCTGGTGGGCTGCCCGCCGCGCGAAAACAAATCCGCTTGAGGCTTTTCGTGCAGGCGCGGCTTTGGTAGCACGCGGAGAGTTTTCAATCGTCATTGCAGGGCTGGGAGTCAGTGCAGGTTTGGAGCCACAACTCGGAGCGCTATCCGCTGCTTACGTTCTATTCCTTGCCATCCTTGGCCCGATCCTTGCACGTTTCATCGAACCGATCTATTTGGCATTCCACAAAGATCAGACTACTTCTTCCTGATTTCAACGACAACTTGCAAACCGCCTTGAGGTAAATTCCGCGCTTCAATCGTCCCGCCCTGCGCTTCGACAAGCTGCTTTGCGATTGCCAGACCCAAGCCTGTGCCGCCTGCACTGCGCGTGCGAGATTTGTCTTTGCGCCAGAAACGGTCAAATAGATAGGGCAATTCATCTTCTGCCACACCCGGCCCATTATCATTGACGAAGAGCTTCAAATCGTCAGAAGTCTCTTCGAGCGTGAGCCATATTTTGCTGCCATCTGGGATATAACGCAGCGAGTTGCCGATCAAATTACCTATGACCTGTTCCATGCGCTGTGGGTCGAGTTCAGCGGTGTAATTTCCTCTCCCCTTTTCAAACGCGAGGGAAATATTTTTTTCCTGCGCTTCTGCAGAGAACATATCAATCGTGTGCTGGGAAAGTTGAACAAGGTCAACCGATTTTTTCTCAAAGTGTAATTGACGAGTCTCAGCAAGAGTCAACAGGCGCAAATCATCAACGAGGCGTTCGAGGAGGTAGGTCTGTTCGAGCGCGAGCGAAACCACCTGCCCATCATCTACATTGTAGATGCCATCCACAATCCCTTCGAGGCGGCCACGGATGACAGAGAGCGGCGTGCGCAATTCGTGGGCAATGTCTGCAAGCAGGTCACGCCGTTCGCGGTCATTGCGCTCAAGGGAAGCAGCCATCTCATTGAAACTTTCAGAAAGGCTGCGCATGTCTTGCGGGCCTTCGCTTGAAATGCGCGTGCCGAGTTTTCCATTAGTCACTTCACGGGCGGCGTAGATCACATCTGCAAGTGGGTTGATAAAACGGCGAATCAGTAAAGTAGCGACAACAAAAAGAAATAAAGCGAGGAGAAAAGAAAGCGCACCAATCGGAAGGATGATCGCGCGCGCAAATTTAATGCGTGTTGTAAGTGAAAGTGAAGTGATCACCAACCAACCAATCCCTTTGCCGTTCGCTTCCAACTTTAATGCAAGATCATCAGACTGAATGCTGTAACTGGAACCAACTGTCGAAACAGGATCAGCATCACGGTCAAGAATGACGCGCTGACTTTCATCCAACAAGATCGCATTGAAGGAATTTAATTCATCTATCGAATCGAACACCGTATCAATTCCATCCCAACTGCCATGACCTGCGTAATATCCTTGAAGCGTGCCAATGAATGGCGGAGAAACGGGGGAATTTTGCGAGGCAAGAAAAAAGATCACAACGAAAAAAAAGAAAAGCAGGGACAAAAATAGAACGAATATAAATGCACGGACGAGCAGACTTAATAAACGGTTGCGGATCTCGCGAACGGATGAATACATATTAGCCCTCAATGCTTCGACTTGGCTCACGCCATCCCGAAGCGGTTTTCTTCGGGAGCATGAAATTTATACCCAACGCCATGAACGGTGACGATCAATTCGGATGGCTCCAGTTTGCGGCGCAGGTTGCGGACATGAGAATCAATGGCGCGTTCAAGGCTTTCAAAAGTGACGCCGTGTGTAGCGGTGAGAAGTTGCGCGCGTGAAAAAATTCGGCCTGGTTGACTCATGAGCGTGGCAAGAATCTCAAATTCTGTGGAGGTCAGCGCAATCGTTTTATCGGGCAGATGAACTTCGTAATGGGCGCGGTCAAGTTCTACGTTGCCAGCGCGGATCACATCACTATCTGGCGAGTTCGTAACGCGCCGCAGCACAACGCGGATGCGAGCCACCAACTCACGCGGGCTGAACGGCTTGGTGATGTAATCATCCGCACCGATCTCAAGACCGATGAGCTTATCTGTTTCTTCGACGCGGGCGGTGAGCATGATAATCGGCACATCGCTCTCGCGGCGGATTTCGCGGGTGACATCAAGGCCATCCATCTCGGGCATCATCAGGTCAAGCACGATCAAGTCTGGCTTTTCACGGCGGGCGAGGGAAAGCGCTTGCACGCCATTGCTGGCTGTGACGGTTTCATAACCTGCCGCCTTGAGATAGTCTCGGCAGATTTCCACGATCTGAGGTTCATCATCAACGATGAGGATTTTCTTGGGCATAAGTGAATTATATCTTCTCGACAATGGACGACAGACGATCGACCACAAACCGTCGTCCATCGTCCACGGTCAATCGTCTATTCATACCTCAACGCTTCCATCGGATGCAGGTTCGCGGCGCGGTAGGCTGGGTATAAGCCGAAGAATACGCCGATGGCGAGTGCAAATGTAAATGCCAGCAAAATTGAATCATAGGTAATGACAGCAGTGAGCGCGCCGCTGAGTGTAACAAGAGCTGCCATCCCGATGCCAAAGAAAATTCCAATGATGCCGCCCAGAAGACTCAACGTCACAGTCTCGATCAGGAATTGAGTGAGTATCTGATTCTTCGTTGCGCCAACCGCTTTTCGCAGACCGATCTCTTTGGTGCGCTCCGTCACGGAGACGAGCATAATGTTCATGATGCCAATACCGCCCACAAGGAGTGAAATCCCTGCAATTGCGCCGAGGAAGACGGTCAGGGTTTGAGTAACCGTGGTCAATGTGCTTAAGAGGTCAGATTGACTCAAGACATTGAAATCCAATTCATCGGAGGATGTCAATTTATGCGCACGGCGGATCAAAAACTCGATCTGTGCCGAGACGGTATCCATGGCTTCGGTGGTTATGACGGATACCGAAATACTGTTCACGATCCGCTTGTCGTTATACATGGCGGTTGACCCAAACAATTTGTTGTATCCCGCATCCAGCGGAATGAACACGGCGTCATCTGAAGAACCGAATCCCGATGAACCTTTGGATTCAAGTACACCCACCACTTCAAACTTAACACCTTTGATCGAGATGGTCTTGCCAACAGGGTTCAATCCTCCAAATAGGTCTTCTGCGGTCTGTGAACCGAGCACAGCAACCAAGGCCTCAGACTTATTATCGCCATCTGTAATAAAACGGCCATTCGCCACTTCGTACGAATTGGTCTCCTGATAATCCTTCGTCACGCCTGTGACATTTACGTTAAAACTTTCATCACCATACTTGACCAGATAAGAAGATTGATAGCTGGGAACGATTGCAGCGACATTTTCCTCAAGCGAGCGCTGCAACAATTGGTAATCTGAATAATATAAATAGCTCGCCTGCTGTGAACCGCCGCCTGCCCCCGCAGGGCCGGATTGTTGTTTGCCTGGGGATACGGTCAACAGATTGGAACCGTTGCTCTGAATGGAACTGGTAATACTGGCCGTTGCCCCCTTACCGATGGAAAGCAAAGCTACAACCGTCGCCACGCCGATCACAATTCCCAGCATGGTGAGAACAGAGCGCATTTTATTGGCGCGCAAGGCACGGATGGCGATCTTGAAATTTTCTGAAAATAACATTTTGATTTTCCTTACTCTTCCACTCGAGGAGCGCCGGCTTTGATCGGGTTATGATTCACTTCATCCGAAATGATCTGTCCATCAGAAAGTTTGATAATTCGATCTGTATGCCGCGCCACATAGGAATCATGCGTCACCAGAATCACAGTCTGCCCGCTTTCCTTATGCAGGCTTTGAAATAAATCCATGATCTCCACGCTTGTCTTGCTATCCAATGCGCCTGTCGGCTCATCGGCAAGAAGGATGGCTGGTTCATTCACCAGCGCACGCGCGATTGCCACACGCTGCTGCTGTCCGCCAGAGAGTTCGTTGGGCGCATGATGAGTCCGCTGTGACAAGCCCACACGATCCAACGCTTTCATGGCGCGGTCGTTTCGTTCCTTGCCAGATACACCCGCATAGGTCAGCGGCAGCATTACATTTTCCAATGCGCTGGTGCGTGCCAGTAAATTGAACTGCTGGAACACGAAGCCGATCTTTCTCCCGCGAGTCTCTGCGAGTTTTGTCTCATCCATATTTTCAACGGACAAACCATCCAAAATATATTTTCCACTGGTCGGCACATCAAGGCAGCCGATGATCGACATCAACGTACTCTTGCCCGAACCCGACGGCCCCATGATCGCAACCATCTCACCTTTGTCGATGGTGAAGCTCGCGCCATTCAACGCGCGCACTTCGCTGTCACCCATTTGATACACCTTCATCAGGTCTTCGGTCTGGATCATTCTAGTTTCCTCCGCCAAAAGGATTGGGCGCTTCAAAACCGCTGGTCTGCACCAACTGAATTCGATCTCCATCCTGCAAGTCACCCGTCACAACCACCTGATCTCCCACAATAGACCCGCTGACCACATCTACGCGTTTCGTGGAGCCGTCACTCTGGATCATCCAAACGAATTCGCCCTGCACATCATTTTGAATAGCTGTGATCGGCATCATCAACATAGCGGCTGCTTCCTTCACGGTAATGGTCACATTGGCAGTTGTGCCCAATGGCAGGAAAATTTCGGCATCCACTTTATCCAACTCCACGCGGACTTTATATTTCACCAAACCAGAGTCCACTTCGCCAACTGGATTGATCGCTGTCACCTCGCCAGTCAGCGCGACGCCGGGCACCGCGTCCAACGTAACTTCGGCCTGATTGCCCAATTTGACATTGGCAATATCTGATTCATCCACCTGTGTTTCCACGTACAGGTGATCCATATCTGCGATGTTCACAGAGAGCTCGCCCGTATCCACCATATCCCCAACATACGAATCCACCGACAACACCTGCCCAGCGAACGGGGCAATGATGCTCAATTGATTGACCGTCGCCTGTGCGGCATCTACTTCGGCCTGAGCTGCGACCACATCTGCTGATGTCTCTCCAGCAAGAAGGCGGTTATATTCGCGCTGTGTATCTTCCAATTTTGCTTTTTTCAGAGCAAGGTCATTCTCCGCTTCAATGATCCAATCTTTGGGAGCAGGGCCTTTGAAATTTTCAGTTGTGTAATCGTACTTCCATCCATTATTCGTTTGCACGAGTTTTGCGCCGTATGTTGTCTGCGGAACCTTGGTATCGGTCTGTAAATAGCGCAGATAATAAACCGCATCATCGTAATCTTCCTGTGCATTCTTCAGGTCAATGGCCGCTTGCGCAAGGTCTGTGCCTGAGGTGAGAATATCTTCCAGATTTTTTTGAGCAGTTACCAGGTCCGCTTGAGCCGAGACGATGCTGGCCGAAACGCTGGTCGGATCCAATGTCAATAAAATAGCATCGGCTTTCACAAAATCGCCCGGCTTCACATTCACAGCTTCCACCACGCCGCTTGTCTTCCAATCGAGGCTGGCAAAAGGCTGGGCTTCGAGCGAGCCAGAAGCCTCGATGGTCTCGGCCACATCCAGCGAAGAGACTGTTGCTTCGGTTGCCACAGCCGTATCATTTGCCTTGGCGGGAGAAAATCCCCATGCCACTAATAGCGCGGCGACCACCGCAACTCCTGCAATAGCCCAATTGCGGACTGTTTTGTTTTTCCATAAATTCAACATTTTGTATCTCCTTGTTTATTATTCTTGCCCAAAGATACTTTTTAGATGTGCAGAATTTGTGCAGAGCAAAAGGATGATTATGGAGGTTTACGGGGTTAAAATGGGGTGATGAAATATGAAACCCTCCCTACTTTGACTCTCCCAAAGATCGGATTCGGCACCTGGAGGATTGGCGGCGATTCATCCCCCAACCCGACACTTGATTCTGTTTCTTTGGCAGCTCTCCACTCTGCAATAGAAAGCGGCTACACCCACTTCGACACCGCAGAATATTATGCCGCAGGTCATTCGGAAGAATTGGTTGGACAGGCTGTTCGCGAAACAAAAACAAAACGCGAAGATGTATTCATCACGACCAAAGTCTCACCCGAGCACCTCAACTACAACGATGTGCTCAAATCCTGTGAGAACAGTCTGCGCCGCCTCAAGATGGATTACGTTGACTTGTATCTCATCCACTGGCCGAGCATCGGCATGAAACTTGAAGATGCCTTTCGCGGGTTGAACAAGCTGGTACACAACGGGAAAGTAAAACACCTAGGTGTGAGCAACTTCAAACTTAAACTGCTTAAACAATCGCAGCAGCTTTCCGAAACGCCCATCATCACCAATCAGGTTCCATACAGCCTGCCGAATCATACCTATGTAGAAAATGGCGTTCTGGAATATTGCCAGCAAAACGATATTCTTGTCACTGCATATACGCCTGTAAAATTCCGCAGCGTGCGCGTCAACAAGACGTTGGGTGAAATTGCAAAAGCACACTCTGCCACCCCATTTCAGATCGCGCTGGCATGGCTGGTTATGCAGCCGCGCGTTATCACGATCCCCATGTCGCTCAATCCTCAGCACATTAAGGAAAATTTCGATGCCGCCGAAATTCAACTGAGCGCAAAAGAAATGACTCAGTTGAGCAATGCGTGGGATAAGAATGACGACTAAATGAACATGCAAATTCTCCCAGAGATCGAGATCATTGAAGATATCGAAACAGACCTTGAACCGCTCTACCGCGTCATCATTCACAACGATAATGTGACACCAATGGATTTTGTAGTGGAAGTGCTCAAGCAGATATTCTTCCTCTCCAATGACCGCGCC
>Ga0209277_10001370_pt1 | contig 11958 bp, 14 predicted proteins | sample JI81AbrownDNA_FD_187503 | JGI IMG/M metagenome (GOLD analysis project Ga0209277, IMG submission 187503) | Wastewater effluent complex algal communities from Wisconsin, to seasonally profile nutrient transformation and Carbon sequestration -... | ecosystem: Engineered > WWTP > Effluent > Algae... | reverse complement strand
GCTACTCCAAGAGCCCGTTCGGCGTGGTCGACCTGGTCAACGACTACTCGGCCCTGCTCAAGCCGGCCCTGCTGTGCACGCATGAAGGCGGAACGCTGATCTGCTGCAACAACGTGGCCGACGTGGAGCGCCAGGCCTGGGCAGACCAGATCGTGCGCAGCGCAGAGAAAGCCGGGCGCACGGTTCGGGAAATGGAATGGATCATGCCGGAAGAGGATTTTCCGAGCCTGGACGGGAACCCGCCGCTGAAGGTGCTGCTACTGAGGGTTTAAGGGCCCGCGGCGGTCAGGCTGAACGCCCCCCCGAATCAGCCTGAAAACGGCCTCAGTCGTCCACCGGATCCGGCGCGGCCGAATCCACTTCGCCTGCGGCCTTGGCCGCTGCCTTGGCTGCCAGCGCCTCGGCGTGCGCCTCCATCATCTGCTTGCGGGATTCCGGCGACTCCAGGCTCACCCGCCCCAAGGCTCCGTCGCGGTAATCCTGCAACAGGATCAAGGACGCCTTTTCAATATCCAGCCCGCCGCCTTTCAGCAAGCAGCCGCGCCGTCTGGCAATGGTCTCGACGAGCGCCGGGCCGTCCAGCCCATCGACGGGAGCCTTGTAGCGCGCCGCCACCAGCGCCGGGTAACGCTCCAGCAGCAGATCGCCGAGGAAGTTTGCCACCTGTTCGTCGATCACCGCGTTGCGGCCGATGGCGTGGCTGGCCGCCAGCATGAAACCGTCGGAATCGTGCTCGATCTTCGGCCACATCATGCCCGGCGTGTCGATCAGGGTGGCCGTGGGCGAGAGGTCGAGCACCTGCTGGCTCTTGGTCACCGCCGGCTCGTCGCCCACCTTGGCCACGCGCTTTTTCAGCAGCGCATTCATCAGCGTCGATTTACCCACGTTGGGGATGCCCATGATCATCATGCGCAGCGGCTTGAGGCGGTCGTTGCGGTGCGGCGCCAGCGGACGGCACAGGCCGACCACCTTGGCCACGTCGCCCGGCTTCTTGCACGACAGCGCCACCGCCGTCACGCCTTTCTGGGCGTTGTAGTAGGCCAGCCAGCGAGCCGTGACGACCGGATCGGCGAGATCGGCCTTGTTGAGAATCTTGAGGCAGGGGCGCTGCCGATGGACGCGCAGCTCGCGGATCATCGGGTTGCTGCTCGCCTCGGGCAGGCGCGCGTCGAGCACCTCGATGACAACATCGATCCGCTCCATGCTCTCCGCCGCCTTCTTGCGGGCGGAAGTCATGTGACCGGGAAACCACTGGATGGACATGGGCGTGCGTTGATTCAATCAAAGCCCGCCATTATCAGGGCAAAATGGCAACCCTCGAAGGAAATCCCCGAAAGCCCTGCACCATGAACCACGAAGAAGTCATCGCCGCCACCCGCGAGTGGATCGAAAAGGCCGTCATCGGCCTCAACCTGTGTCCGTTTGCCAAGTCGGTTTACGTGAAGAACCAGGTGCGCATCGTCGTAAGTGACGCCCGCCACATCGACGGCTTCCTCGAAGACCTGGACCGCGAGCTGGACTACCTCGCCGGGATAGCCCCCGAAACCACCGACACCACGTTGCTGATCCACCCAACCCTGTTTCCCGACTTCCTCGACTTCAACGACGTACACCAGATTGCCGACGAAGCCGTGGTCGAACACGAACTGGACGGCGTGATCCAGATCGCCAGCTTCCACCCCGAATTCCAGTTTGCCGACACCGCGCCGGACGACATCACCAACTACACCAACCGCGCGCCCTTCCCCACGCTGCACCTGATCCGCGAAGAGAGCCTCGACAAGGCCGTCGAAGCCTTCCCCGAAGCGGAAATGATCTTCGAGCGCAACATCGAAACCATGAAGAAGCTCGGCCTCGCCGGCTGGCTGGCCCTCGGCATGACCCGCCCGAAAAAACATGGCGAAGAGTAAGCCCGCCGTGCATCCCGACATCCGCCCCGGCCAGTCGATCGAACTGCTCAAGGAACTGCACATCCTCACCCGCGAGGGCCAGCTCAACCAGGACAGCCGGCGCAAGCTCAAGCAGGTCTACCACCTCTACCAGTTCATCGAGCCGCTGCTGGCCGAGGTGCTGGCAGGCACCGGAGGCCTCACCCTCGCCGACCATGGCGCGGGCAAGTCCTATCTCGGCTTCATCCTCTACGACCTGTTTCTCAAGTCGAAGGAAGCCGGCACGGTTTACGGCATCGAAACACGCAAGGAGCTGGTTGCCCACTCCCGCGAGCTGGCCACCCGGCTGGATTTTCCGCGCATGAAATTTCTCGACGTGAGCGTCGAGGAATCCACCGGATCGGCCGAACTCCCCGCCACAATCGACGTGGTCACCGCGCTCCACGCCTGCAACACCGCCACCGACGATGCGATCCGGTTTGCGCTCGCCAAGCAGGCCCGCTTCGTGGTGCTGGTGCCCTGCTGCCAGGCCGAAGTCGCCAGCGTGCTGCGCAAGAACAAAAACGCCAGCTTCGGCCTGACGCCGCTTTCCGAGATCTGGCGCCACCCGATTCACACCCGCGAGTTCGGCAGCCAGCTCACCAACGTGCTGCGCTGCCTGCAGCTCGAAGCCCACGGCTACCAGCTCACGGTCACCGAACTGGTCGGCTGGGAGCACTCGATGAAGAACGAGCTGATCATCGCCCGACGCACCGACGCACCCCGCAAGAACGCGATGGAACGCCTCGAGAAAATCCTTGAAGAGCTGAACCTCACCGAACTGCGGAGCCGTTTCGCGTGCTGACTGCCCAGTTGATCGCCGCGCTGCTGCTGGCCCTGTCGCCGCGCCTGTGGCGGCTGCGCCAGCGCTACGACGAGGCCGCACTGGCGCCCATCACCGATGCCCCCCACGCCAACCCCGGCGACGAAAGCCTCAAGCAGCAACTCGCCGCCTGGCTGGCCGACGGCGCGGGCAACGGCGCCACGGCACTGCCCTGGGCCCACCCGGCAGCGCCTGTTCCGCTGAGCTGTGCCCGGGCTCCGGCCTGTAGCGCCAGCGCGGTGCGCCACTTCGGCTATCGCCTGGCCGGCTATCACCAGCTCGACGAACGCAGCCGGCTTGGCGGCATGGCCTACCGCATCGGCGTGCAGCTGCGCCCGGTGCTGTGGTTCTTGCCCCGCCGCGCCGACGAGCCCTGGGACGACGCCTGGCTGGCCGACGTGGACGAAACCCGCCTCGCCGCCCTTGCCCGCTGGGTGCCGCGCCGCCCGACGCTGATCGTGCTGGACAATCCCGCCGCCGGCCTTGCCGCCCGCGTAATGACCGCGCTGGATCACGCGGCACAGCACGGCGACCATCCGGTTCGCCTGCTGATACTCGGCGACGACACCGCCAAACTGCCGCTGGCAGTGCGGGCGCTCAAACCGTCCCGCTAAAGTCTAACGGAAGGGAAACGAGCGCATCGGCGCCGGGCGCTCCTGCTCGGCCGCCTTGGGCTTGGGCGGAGCCACCGGCACACGCGGCGGCAGGTAACGCGGCGCCGGCGATACGACCAGCGGCAGCGGATACATCGCCCCGCGCCGCTCGGCCTCGTCGCGTGCCGCATCCTGTTGCGCCTGACGCTGCTGCGCCGCCTGTTCGGCGGCCAGCCGGGCGTCGTGCTCGCGCCGTCGGGCAAGGGCATCCGCCGCCTGCCGGGCCTCCAGCGCCTGCGCGTCGCGCACCAGCTCTTCGCCCCGCGCCCGCGCCTCGGCCTGCTCGCCGGGCGTCGGCAAGGGCGGCGTATCGACCCGCGTCACCCGGCTGTCGGGTGCGCAGGGCGAATCGGTGTAAGTCACCCTGCCATCTGCGCCAACACATTTATTCACCGCCCATGCCGGCGCGCCATGGCCCGCCACCAGCAGAAGCGCCCCCAGGACAAACCCGCCGTGCTTCATTGTTTCCTGCTCCGTCTGCCAAGCCTTCAGATGGACAAAGACTAGGCCGAAGCCGGAAAAAATGCGAGGGCAGCGCCCCCGGGCCGCGCGCTATTTCAACGGCGCCCCCAGCCCGACCGGCGCCGGGGCCGTATTGACGATCCGCGAGAACAGCTCTGCATACTCGCCGGCCGCCCCTTGCCACGGGTTGTCGTTGGCCGAAAAGGCCGCTTCGATTTCCGCCCAGTCTTCGGCGGTGAGATGGGCTTCGGCGAGGGGAAAAACCTGCTTTTCCTCGGTGTTCATGTGCCGCCATTCGCTGTCGATGTAGTTGGCGAGCGCCGCGTAAAACGGCTCGAAGCCGGCCGCGCCGGACTCTTGGTAAGCGGCCAGCGCGGCCCGCAGCACGGCGATGCGATGTTCGCCCTGGCGGTGCTCGTCCTCCAGTTGCTCGATAACCGGCACGGCTTCGGCAAAGCGCGCACGCAGCTTCCTGAACAGGAACTCGTCCTCCTTGGGGTGATGCACCTTTTCCGGCAGTTCTTCGATGTAGCGCAGCATCAATTCAAACAGCCCGAAATCGGGCTGCTGGCGCCCGGCCCGGATTTCTCCCGCCAGAGAGCGGAAGGCGCTCAGCATGGCGGCCAGCGCCCGGTGCTCGTTGTGAATCAGTTCGATGGACTTGTTCATTTCATTTCTCCGCGGGGCGGGCTCAAACGCCCAGGTGTTTCTGGATCAATTCGGGTTCGGCCCGGATGGCGTCGCTGGTGCCCGAGAAAACCACCTCGCCCTTTACAAGAATCATCGCCCGGTCGCAGATCGAGGTGACTGCGCCGTGGTTCTTGTCGACGATGACGGTGGCGATACCCGTCTTGCGGATCTCCTTCACGATGCGCCAGATCTCCATCGCGATGAGCGGTGCGAGACCCTCGGTGGCTTCGTCGAGGATCAGCAGATCGGGGTTGGTCATCAGCGCGCGGCCGATGGTGAGCATCTGCTGCTCGCCGCCGGACAACTGCCAGCCGCCGTTGTTGATGCGCTCGCCCAGCCGCGGAAAGGTTTCCATCACCCGCTCGAATGTCCAGTTGCACTGGCCGTCGAGGCCGGCGCGGGCCGACATCTGGAGGTTTTCGCGCACCGACAGGTTGGGAAAGATGCCGCGCCCTTCCGGCACGTAGGCAATGCCGCGGCGGGCAATGCGGAAGGTGCGCTCGCGGGTGAAGTCGTCGCCGCGCACCAGCACCTGGCCGTGACGCGGCCGCACGATGCCGAGCATGCTCTTGATGAGCGTCGACTTGCCCATGCCATTGCGCCCCATCAGAGCAATGCCCTCGCCCTGCCGGATGTGAAAGTCGATGCCATGCAAAATGTGGCTGGCTCCGTAATAGGTATGAAGCTCTTTGGCTTCGAGCAGCATGCTAGACATGAAAACTGTCCTCCTGACCCAGGTAGGCTTCCTGAACGGCCACGCTGGCCTTGATCTGCGCGGGCGGGCCGGATTCCAGCACCTGCCCGTTGACCATCACGGTAATGGTGTCGGCCACCGCAAAAACAGCGTCCATATCGTGCTCGACCAGCAGGATCGCGCGCGTCTCGCGAAGGCGCTTGAGCACCTCCACCATCTTTGCCGACTCCTCCGAACCCATGCCCGCCAGCGGCTCGTCGAGCAGCAGCACCTGGGCATCGGTGGCCAGCACCATGGCAATCTCGAGCTGGCGCTGCGCTCCGTGGCTCATCACCCCGGCCAGGCGCCCTTCATTGCCGGCCAGGCCGGCCTCCGCGATGCAGGCCATGGCCTTGTCGATGGACCATTGCAGCTTCATCGCCTGGCTGAAAATGCGCCACGGCTGCTGGCGCCGGGATTGCGCAGCGAGGCGCACGTTCTCGAGCACCGTGAACTTCGGAAAGATGTTGGTGCGCTGGTAGCTGCGCCCGATGCCCACCCGCGACCGCTCGGCGGCGGAGAGGCCGGTAATGTCGCGGCCCTGGTACAAGATGCGCCCGTCGCTGGGCGGCAGATCGCCCGACAGCATGTTGATGCAGGTGGACTTGCCGGCCCCGTTGGGCCCGAGCAGCGCATGCAGCTTGCCCCGCTCGAGGGTCAGCGCGACGTCCTGGTTGGCCACCAGTCCACCAAAGCGGCGGGTGATCCTGTCGGCCACCAGCAGGGCCTCGTTCCGGCTTGTGTCAGTCATGGATGGAATCCCCCTGCAGCGTGCGTTTGATGCGGCCCGGAATGGCCGACAGGCCACCGGGCAGGAAGAGAACGGCCGCGACGATCACGCAGCCCATCAACAATTGCCAGTGCTTGGTCCAGCTGCCGAACACCTCCTGCATCGCGGTAAAGGCAAATGCCCCCGCCACGGCCCCCAGCAGATTGCCCATGCCGCCCAGGATCACGGTGAGCAGGACATTGCCCGAGTGGTGCCACGACAACAGCTCCGGCGTAACGAAGCCGAACAACACCGCGTAGAGAAACCCTGCCACGCCGGCCAACCCGCCCGCCAGCGCAAAGGCCGCCAGCTTGTAGCGAAAGGTGATGTAGCCCAGCGACTGCATGCGGTGCTCGTTGCTCTTGATGCCCACCAGCACCCGGCCAAAGGGCGACTGGAGAATCCGCGCCAGGAACACATAGACCAGCACCAGCATCGCCAGCGCGAAGTAGTAGAGATGCACCGGGTTGTCGAGGTTGAAGGGCTGAAAGCCAGCCAGCTCCGCACTCGGCTTGAGGTTGAGGTAGATGCCGTCGGAACCGCCGCCCAGCGCCGTGTCGTGGAATACAAAGTAGGCCAGCTGCGCAAAGGCCAGGGTCACCATGATGAAATAGATGCCCTTGGTGCGCAGCACAAAAAGCCCGACGACAAAGGCCACCAGCATGGCCGCCCCCACCGCGGCGGGAAACACCAGCCACAGGTTCGCCGCCTCGTACTCCGGGCTCAGGAGGGCTGCCGCATAGGCCGCCACCCCGAAATAGGCGGCGTGCCCAAAACTCACCAGCCCGGTAAAGCCCACCAGCAGATCGAGGCTCATCGCGAAGATCGCCAGCACCAGGGTTTTGGCCAGCAGCTCGGTGTAAAAGGATTCGCCCAGCAGCGGCACCGCGGCAAGCAAGGCAAAGACGGCCAGCTTGAAGGCCATGGAAACAGTCGTGTGCATGGTCTCAACCTTTCTTGAAAATACCTTCGGGGCGCCACAGCAGCACCACCGCCATGACGAGATAAACCACCATGCCGGAGTACTCGGGGATCAGCACCTTGCCGAAGGTGTCGGCAAAACCGACGATCAGCGCCGCCAGCAAGGCGCCCGACACCGAACCGATGCCGCCGATCACGACGATCACGAAGGAGATGATCAGCACGTGACTGCCCATGTTGGGAAACACCGACGAGATCGGCGCCGCCAGCATGCCGGCCAGCGCGGCCAGCGCCACCCCGAGGGCGAACACGAAGCGGTAGATCACGTTGATGTTGATCCCGAGCGCCTCGACCATCGTCCGGTCGTGGTTGCCGGCGCGGATCATCATGCCCAGCCGGGTGCGCTGGATGAGGTAGTAAAGCGCCACCACCAGCACGATGCACACCGCCGAGATCACCAGCCGGTAAACCGGATAGCTGAGCACGTCACTGAGCGGAATCGACGCGCTGAAGATGGCCGGAATCTCCACCCCGTGCACTTCGTCGCCCAGCAGCAGGCTGCGCACTTCCTCGAAGATCAGGATCAGGCCGTAAGTAAGCAGCACCTGCTCCAGGTGATCGCGCTTGTATAAATGGGAAAACAACGCCCACTCGAGAAACGCGCCAAAGGCCAGCGCCAGCGGAATGCCCAGCAGGATCGCCATGAAAAGGCTGCCCGTGGCGCTACTCAGGGCAAAGGCCAGGTAGGCGCCGATCATGTAGAAACTGCCGTGCGCCAGATTGATGATGCCCATGATGCCGAAAACCAGCGTCAGCCCGCTTGCCACCAGAAAAAGCAGCAAGCCGTACTGCAATGAATTGAGCATCTGGATAAGTATCGAGGCCGCGTCCATTCAAGCCTCCCGTTCCGGACGGCGCCTGACGCGTCTTGCCCTGCCTGTCATTGACATTGGTGTTTCCTCAGTGTTGTGGGTCTGATTTCGATCCGGACAGGGTGAGCTGCCGGATGCTTATTTCCGTTACCCCGGATTCGGGGGCGGCGTGCATCTGCGCTGCACCAGCCAAAGACTAGAGGTCGGCCGCCCGCCGCAATATCCGCTTTCGTGCGGATCGCTATCCGCTTCTCAAAAAACGGCCAGGCGCCACGAAACGGATATCGATGCAGACAAAAGCGGATATTCCCGGCACCAGCCGCTGCCTATTCTTGGCAACACCGAAAGGCAGGCACGGACGCCCGTCACCCAAGCCGGAGAACCCCATGGAGAAGAGACAATGGCCTGCACCGTCGCCCTGCAACGTGTGCGTCAAGGCGAAGCCCTCGCCGAACTCGGCTTTCTGCCCGGCCAGTACGCCACCATCGAGGTGCCTGACACCGGGCTGCAGCGGGCTTACTCCTTCAGTTCCGGCGTCCGGATCGGCCAGGTGTCATTCCTGATCCGGAATGTTCCCGGTGGCCTGATGAGCGGCTTTTTGAAGGACAGGGCGCGGCCGGGCGACGCCATCACCCTCAGCGGCCCCTTCGGAAGTTTTTATTTGCGCCACATTCAGCGCCCGGTGTTGATGCTCGCCGGCGGAACAGGCCTTGCGCCCTTCCTGGCGATGCTGGACAAGATCGTCGCGAGCGGCGGCAGCCCCCAGCCGATTCACCTACGAAAAATCTGCAGCCAGCGCCTGATTGCGCTCAGGGGTTCTGCCGGCAGCGCTTCAGGGTTTCGGAAGGCAGTTCGTTGAACTGCTTTTTATATTCAATGGAAAAACGCCCGAGATGCGTGAACCCCCAGTCCATCGCAATGCCCGAAATGCTCGAACGTGAACCGCTGCGCAGAATGTTGCGGCGCACCTCCTCGAGCCGGTATTTCTTGCGAAAAGCCAGCGGCGACATGCCGAAATGCTGTTTGAAGCCCTCATAGAGCTTGAAGCGCGACACGCCCGAAACCCGCTCCACGTCTTCGAGACACACCTCTTCCCGCGCCGTCTCCAGGATGAACTCTTTTGCCCGCAGCAGGTAATGGGGCAGCTTGGCCGCCCGCATGGCCTTCAGCTCGTCCGAAAAATTGTGGGGCTGGGCCAGCAGCAGGCCTTTGATCAGCGCCGTCTCGATGTCGCCGGTAAACAGTGAATCCCGGAACAACGAGCCGACGTTTTCAGTTTCGATGAGCAGGTACTTGACCATCCGCCACCACGAGGCCGTATCGCCATTGGCGGCATCGATGCCCGGCTGGAAAACCACCGGCTTATCAAGCTTGCGCTGAAGCAGATCGCCCAGCACGCCAGCGATGGCCGGCGTGGTGATGGCCACCAGGATCTTGCGGCAATTGCCGGCAATGACGAGTTCCTGCGGCGCGCTCGGCAGCAGGATGGTGCCCATGTCCCGGTCGGAGCGGATGCGCCCGCCCTCCAGGGTCAGTTCCTGCTCGCCCACCACCGGCAGGCTCACGCTGAAACAGTTGAGCGGGTCGGAGTTGTGCACACGCACCGACACATCGACGCCGTATTCCACGTAGCCCAGCGTGGTGGCCATGGATTTGAGCACCGTGCCCGAGTGCCGAAAACCCAGCGCCCGGCTCGAATGCACCTTGAGTTCGTGGGGACCGCACACGCCGGCCATCCAGGAGCGCGCACCTTCCTGATCGGTGCGAACTGCGTCGAGATCGCGCTCGACACGCCGGGCATCTGTTTGCATCTCGATCTCTCACTCTCTTTACAGGGGTGGCGCGCTGAGCCCTGGGCCGCCGCGACGCCCGCCTCTCACGCTGATACTGAGAACCATTCGATTTTCAGTGTTGTTGACGACATGGCCACCTGTCAAGCCACAGCGCAGCGGCCAAAAAAAGCGGACACACATCGCCTCACGGCTGGATATTCAGCGCCTCTCGTCGGCCTTTTAATGAGTGCTCAAACCATACCAACGAGAGGACACACCATGAACGCCGCGAGAACACCCGCCCAGTGGCAGGAGTTTGTCTCGGACTGCCTCGACTTCCGTCCGCAGGACGGTGTCTACCGGGTGGCCCGGGACATGTTCACCGAACCGCAACTGTTTGACCTGGAGATGGAACACATCTTCGAGAAAAACTGGATCTACGCCTGCCACGAAAGCGAAATCGCCAAATCGGGCGATTTCATCACCATGCGCGCCGGCCGCCAGCCGATGATCATCACCCGCGACGCCAACAACGAACTCAACGCCCTGGTCAACGCCTGCCAACACCGCGGCGTCACCCTCACCCGCCTCGCCAAGGGCCGCCAGCCCACCTTCACCTGCTCGTTTCACGCCTGGACTTTCCGCGCCGACGGCAAGCTGTTGAAGGTCAAGGCCGCCGAGCAGTACCCGGACGATTTCGATCTGTCGTCGCGCAACCTCAAGAAGGCGCGCATCGCCAGCTACAAGGGTTTCGTCTTCATCAATCTCGACACCGTCGGCACCGAATCGCTGGAGGACTTCCTCGGCGACGCGAAGGTTTTCCTCGACCTGATGGTGGCCCAGTCGCCCACCGGCGAACTCGAAGTGCTGCCCGGCAAGTCCAGCTACAGCTTCGACGGCAACTGGAAGCTGCAGAACGAAAACGGCCTCGACGGCTATCACGTGAGCACCGTGCACTACAACTACGTGGCAACCGTGGTGCAGCGCCAGGAACTCAACACCCAGAACGGCATCACCGGCCCCGGCACCCTGGATTACCGCAAGCTCGGCGCCGGCGACAAAAACACCGACGACGGCTGGTTCTCCTTCCGCAATGGCCACAGCGTGCTGTTCAGCGAAATGCCCAACCCGCAGGTTCGCCCCGGCTACGCCACGATCATGCCGCGCCTGGTCGAGGAATACGGCGCAAAGAAGGCCGAGTGGATGATGCACCGCCTGCGCAACCTCAACGTCTACCCGAGCCTGTTCTTCATGGACCAGATCAGCTCCCAGCTGCGGATCATCCGCCCGGTGGCCTGGAACAAGACCGAAGTGACCAGCCAGTGCCTCGGGGTGAAGGGCGAATCGGACGCCGACCGCGAGAACCGCATCCGCCAGTTCGAAGATTTCTTCAACGTCTCCGGCCTCGGCACGCCCGACGACCTGGTCGAATTCAAGGAAGCCCAGCGCGGCTTCGAAGCCCGTCTCGAAAAGTGGAACGACATCTCCCGCGGCGCTGAGAACTGGGCCAGAGGCAGCACCCCGAACGCCGAAACCCTTGGCATCCGGCCCGTGCTCACCGGCACCGAGATCACCCAGGAAGGGCTGTACGTCAATCAACACGGCGCCTGGCAGGGCTTTCTGCTGAAGGGGCTCAAAGGGCAGGAAAACGCCCCGCACAACGAACAAGGAGCACAGTGATGCGTGAGCTTCAAACCAGCGTCGAACAATTCCTCTACCGCAAGGCCGAGCTGTGCGACCGGCAGGACTGGGACGAATACCTCGCACTCTTCGACGAGAACGCCGAGTTCCATATTCCCCAGTGGGATTCCGAGCACGTGTACACCACCGACCCGAAGCGCGAGATGTCGATGGTGTATTACTCCGCCCGGGCCGGGCTGGAGGATCGCGTCTTCCGCATCCGCACCGGCAAGTCGGCCGCCTGCACGCCGATGCCGCGCACCCTGCATCTCATCAACAACGTGCGCATCGAAGAGCTGGCCGATTCGGAACTGGAAGTGAAGGCCAAGTGGGTGACCCATTACTACCGTTTCGGCCTGGCCGAATATTTTTTCGGTGAAGCCAGATACCGCCTGAAGCCTGCCGGCACGAGCTGGATCATCACGAGGAAGCACGTGCTGGTGCTCAACGACAAGATCAACGCGGTACTCGATTTCTACCACGTCTGAGCGCCCCCCCAACCCGAGCAAGAAGCCGTGGCAAGGCCGGTGCAAGGCACCGGGTTTGCCACGCGATAAGAACAAGGAAACACCATGAAACCCATCACCCGCCACGCCCCGCGCCACCGCCGCCTGCGGAACACCCTGCTGGCCGCCGCCGCCATGGCCTTCGTTCC
>Ga0209277_10001369_pt1 | contig 11966 bp, 11 predicted proteins | sample JI81AbrownDNA_FD_187503 | JGI IMG/M metagenome (GOLD analysis project Ga0209277, IMG submission 187503) | Wastewater effluent complex algal communities from Wisconsin, to seasonally profile nutrient transformation and Carbon sequestration -... | ecosystem: Engineered > WWTP > Effluent > Algae... | reverse complement strand
AAGTGACTGACGATGGGCAGCATGATCCTTGCGACCCGTTTAAATGCAGGGATGCCATAAAGGGGAATCGGGACTCCCAATGCGACCATCAGATCACCAAAGACGGTTCTTTCTGCGACCTCTGCAACTGCTTCGGCCAAACCGGCACGGTCCACAGCGACGGGAACAAATGCCTGCTTGAAATACAAATCTCCCAGTTGAGATTTAGCCAACTGAAAGACGCGCCGCTCCAAGGTGTGCTTGAGTCCACGACCATCACAGAGTGGAGTCTGCTTGACGCCAGAGACAAGCTTGAGCGGGGCATGAAGCGGATATTCTCTTTCATCCAAACGCAGATATAGATCAATGCCGCCGACGCCGAAGGCATCTATCTTTCCATCCAAATCCAAATACATTTGGCGCGCCTTTTCAATATCGCCATCTGTGCCGATACGCTCAACAAGAATCTCCTGCCCGTTGAGGTTGACCTTCACGCTCTTATCGCGTTTTGAACTTCCAAGACTGACGCTGACTGCACGTTTCATTTATTCACTCACAAAGGGATTGAATTGTTTTTCATGTCCAACTGTCGTTTCAGAACCATGACCAGAAAGCAAACGCGTCTCATCTGGCATAGTGTAAATTTTCTCGCGGATACTTTTTTCAAGAGTATCAAAATTTCCACCGGGCAGGTCGGTACGGCCAACGCTGCCATTGAAGATCAAGTCTCCACAAAAACAGATGTTTTCCTTTTCAACATACAATACGCAATGACCTTTGGTATGCCCGGGTGTAAAGCGTACTTCAAATTCATTCGAGCCGAGTTTGAGTTTCATGCCTTGCACAAAATCAATGGTCGGTTCGGGGCCTGGGTCAATATCCAAACCGAAGGCTGCTCCACCGCCGCCCGCCCGCCAAAGGACATGATCCTCGGGATGCAAGGCAACATGCGGAAGCGGATTGAGAGCATCCGCAATGGCCGCCGCTCCGCCGATGTGATCGAAATGCGCGTGTGTATACCAGAGATGACCGATGCGCCAGCCGCGATCTTGCGCCGCCTTGAGGATGATGTGTCCATCCCACGAGGGGTCGATGACTGTGGCCTCCTTCGTTTCAGGGTCAGCAACAAGATAGGCATTGGTTGAAGCAGGGCCAAGAGTAAAAGAGACAATTTCAAGCATGGGCTTCCTTTCGTGGAAGATAAATAGAACTCATAACGATGGAGACTACGATCAACCCGATGGAAATTGGGTAGACGATGAACGGGTCGATCTCAAATAAAAAACCTGCAATGGGCGGTGTGACAATGAAAATGATCGCGTTGACGGTTTCCATAATTCCGTAGGTAACTCCCATTTGCGATTCGTGCACAAGCTCGCGCGCCTGTGCCATTGCCATGGGGCGGCCTGCACGAAACCCGCCAAGCAGAAAATATCCCAACGCAAAGAAGGGCATTCCCGTGCCTTTCCAGATCAAAAAGGCAAACAGAATGACAAACGCCTGAGCGGCCAAAAATCCCCAGCGAGGATTGGCACGGCTGAATGCAATCGCCATCAATGAGTTTCCTAAAGCGCCCACCGTGAAGATCAAGCCTGTCTCGCTCAACGAAAGTCCGCGCACGCTTTCAAGAAAATTTGGCGTAAGCGGCTGGGCGATATACATGGAAAAAATGGCTAATGCAAGAACACCCATGAGAGTGATAAAGTGTTTGTTACTTCTCAAACTCGGTGGGGGGGAATCGGGGTCGTGGTGGTCAATGGGCTGACCTTCAATAAAATACATGAAGACATTTGAAAACACAAACACAACCGCTGCCACATAGAAGCTCATGCGCATTCCGTAGTGGTCACCGATCCATCCGCTGGTGACAGGCCCCAGCACCATGCCCATGCCAAAGGTCGCAGTGGTGAGCGAGAGTACCGTCCCCACCGGCCACTTACCTCGCGCAGCAGTCACATAACTTGCCAATGGAGACGAAACAAACGCAGTCAATCCATAAGAGAACAAACCGATCAGGAAAAGCGGCAGAGTCAGCGCAACGCCCATGGTCAACGTGGAGACCAAGCCAAGCATCCACGCGCCAACGAGCAAAGGCCTGCGCCCCACCCGATCTGCAAGGCGGCCTGCCGGAATGTGTGTGATTGCCATAAAAAAACCGAACGCGCCAAGGATGAGGCCGATTTGATATTTACTTAACAGAAATTGAACATCCAAATAGATCGGCACAAAATTAAAGAACATCCCCTCGCCGAAACCCCAAAGAAATAAAGCTGCGGCAACAAAAAATAAATTACGATTCAAGTTTCCTCTTTTATAAAGACCTGACAGATTTTCGCGAAGCGACCTGTCAGGTCTTATTTATTCGTTTGATAAAATCCCGCGCTGCTTCAAATACCTGACTGCGAGCCGCATCTTTCGTAACAACATGGCCTGATCCTGTCACGTAAAGTTTCGTCTTGTCTGATGTATTCACCAAGCCTGCATAAATCTTTTCCAGATTTTCAGGCAGCACATACACATCATCTCTGGAGTGGATCAATAGCGCAGGCGCAGTCACCTTTGGCAACGCTGTGTGCATTTTATCGAGCAAAATCTTCAACTCTGCCGCCGAGCGAATCGGATTCAAAGGATACGAAATATGATCTTTGTAGGCTTCCTTGTCAAACCAGCCTGCGCCGGGCTTGCCTTTTGTCTTTGGAAGGTAGGTTTTGAAATAACTATACAATTGAATTTGCCATGCAGGGTGTTCATCTGGAATCGAATACGGCGCAGAGATGGTCACGATCCCCTTCACATTTAATTTCGCAGACATCAGCAAAGACAATGCCCCACCCATTGAAAGCCCAGCGAAATAAATTTCATCCGCCGCGCCGCGCAAAAGATTGTAGCCATCTTCAACTGAGGCCGTCCAATCCGTCCAACGAGAACGGACCATATCCTTGGGGCGGGTGGCGTGTCCCGCCAGCCGAATACCAAGGCAGGTGAAACCGAGTTCACGGTTTAGGTATTCCCCCATCCAACGCATTTCCTTGGGTGTGCCGGTAAAGCCATGAATTAGCAAAATACCCGTACGCCCACCAGGCAGAAAAAAAGGTTCAGCAGTTTGTATAGTTTGAGTGTTCACACTTTGATTATATCAACGAGCCCGCGCAGACCCAACTCATACGAGCGCCAGCCAAAGCCGCTCACTTTACCTTTGCAAACTGCCGAAACAAAAGACGTATGCCGAAACTCTTCACGCGCATACACATTTGACAAATGCACTTCGATGACAGGGATCATAATCGCAGAGATCGCATCCCGCAGAGCAACAGACGTGTGAGTGTATCCGCCAGGGTTAAACACCACGCCACTCGCCCACGTCCGTGCATCGTGCAGGGCATCGATTAACGCGCCTTCGTGATTCGATTGCAGGCATTTAACTTCCGCGCCAAGTTCTTTGCCCAATGCAATCACCTTTTCGTTAATATCATCCAACGTCATCGAACCATATACTTCCGGCTCGCGTGTGCCAAGCAAATTCAAGTTAGGGCCGTGCAAAATTAAGATTTTCATCATTCCTCACTTTGATAATGGACGATAGACCGCAGACGACGGACAACATGGTCAATGGTCTATTGTCCGTCGTCCAAAACTGATTCCAAATCCGTCACTTCCACCAACTCAACCCTGCCAATTTCAACAGGCAACGCAAAGCGGATCGCTTTCGCATTCTTCTTTTTGTCCACCCGCATCGCGCGGATGATTTCTTCTCGCGGCATGGCTTCGGGGATTTGGATGGGCAGTCCCAACGCGCTAAACGACTCAGTCACCGCTTCGACCAACCCGTGAGTTGCCAGCCCAACTTTGGCAGCGTATTGCGCCTCAGCCACTGTGCCGATGGCAATCGCCTCTCCATGACGTAGTTCAAACTTGCTGACGAGTTCCACTGCATGGCCAACCGTGTGTCCCAAATTCAACGCCGCGCGGATTCCCTTCTCATACGGGTCTTCTTCAATGACTTTTATCTTGACCGCCATTGCACGTTTGACAACTTCTTCGAGATTATTTTTCACCCAATCCATACCGCGGTTGCACATGGCGAACAGGTCTGGGTCGGAAATAATTCCATGCTTGACGACTTCTGCCATGCCTGAGCGCAGTTCGCGTTCTGGCAGCGTAAGCAAAAGGCTTGGGTCTGCAATGACCAGCTTCGGGGGATAGAAAGAACCGATGAGATTTTTCCCTTCGGGCAAATCAAAACCAGTCTTCCCACCAAGCGATGCATCCACCATTGAAAGTAGAGTCGTTGGAATGCCGATCCAATCAATGCCGCGCATATACGTGGATGCGGCAAATCCCGCCATATCACTGAGCACTCCGCCGCCAAGGGCAATGACGGTGCTTTTGCGGTCGAGTCCGTTTTCGAGAAATGACTTCCACAAAAATGAAATCGTTTCGAGGTTTTTATGTTCTTCACCCGCAGGCACAACCACTGCTTTGGCATTGAAGAGATTTTGAATTTTTTCGAGATGATATTTCGCCACGTTTTCGTCTGTGACGATGATGCGATTTTGCAAGCCAGTCACGTTGGAAGCGTGACCTACGATGACATCATACTCTCCCATCGCGGAGAGATGGTGTCTGCCGAGTTTGATCTGTACTTCGTGCGCATTTTGTTCGGCGGTTTTGCCATCCACATGATGTTGAAGAGGGAAGGATGCATAATGTTCTTCACGTTTTTCGAGCAAAACCGTGAGTTTGTCTTTCAAATCACCTGCCAACAACGGACGTTTGCCACCATCGTTATGCAAACGATCCAGCAGCGTGGATAATTCGGCCATCATTAAAACAATCTTGCCGTTGGATTCTGCAAATGCGCGATTCTCATCACGCAATAAAGCGCCGCCGCCAAGGGCTACTACACTTTCTTTTTCATTCAACAAACTTTTCAATGCCGCAGATTCAAGGTCACGAAAAGCTGGTTCACCCTGCTGTTTCATAATTTGTGGAATGGGCACGCCAGCGTCCGTTTCGATGACACGGTCGAGGTCAATGAAGGGTAGTTTGAGATTATGGGCAAGTTTTTTCCCAACCGTCGATTTGCCTGTTCCTGGGGGGCCGTAGAGGAAGATGTGAGTCATAGTGAAAATGATGAAGGATAAAGGATGAAGGATGAATCGGGTGTATTTACTTGTATACCTGTTTCCATGTTTACTTTCTCACTCCCAAAATATGTGTGGGATGTTGTCCATTGGCAGGTCTTCAAGCGTGGCTTTGCGCAAAGATTCAAAGCGCGGCTTCATTTCGTTAAGCGAGTCACCGCCTAGTTTTTCGAGGAGAACATCTGCTAAAACGAATGCAACCATTGATTCCAAAATCGGCACGGCACGCGGGACGGGGCAGAAATCAGAGCGTTCATATTTGGTGGGAGATTCTGTCCCCGAAGCAAGGTCAACTGTCGGCTGGGGAAGAAGCGTGGTGGCTATCGGTTTCATCGCCGCGCGGATGACAATCGGCTGTCCATTGCTTATTCCGCCTTCGGTGCCGCCTGCTCTATTCGTCGAACGTCGAAGGTCGAAGGTCTTATTCTGCATTCTGCCTTCCGCCTTCTGCATTTGTATCGGGTCGTGGGCTTGGGTGCCGATTCGTTTTGCGTTCTCGAAGGCATCGCCGACTTCGACGCCTTTGATGGCTTGGACTGACATAATGGCGTGGGCGAGTTTGGCTTCGAGGCGTCTGTCCCATTGGACAAAACTTCCCAAGCCAATAGGCAGATTGAGCGCAACGATTTCAAGCACACCACCGAGAGTATTTTTGCCGTGGATGGTCTTTTCGATTTCGGCGCGCATTTTTTCAGCGGAGGATTCGATTGGGCAACGCACATCCGATTCTTCGGCGCGAGTGAAACGCTCTTCAAAAGGCATATCGCCAAAATCCGCTTGCACTTCGCCGATGGATGAAACATATCCGCCGACGATGATTCCAAATTGCGCGAGAAAATGTTTGCACACTGCGCCAGCGGCAACGCGCATGGTGGTCTCACGAGCGGAAGCACGTTCCAATGCAGGGCGCAAATCTTTGTAGCCGTATTTGACCGCGCCTGTTAAATCTGCATGGCCTGGACGCGGGGCGGTCATCGGCTCAATGGCTTTGCCCTTCCATTTGACATGGTCATCGTTTTGGACGAGTAGGGCAATCGGCGCGCCTGTGGTTTCGCTACCCATCACACCGCCGAGAATTTGCACGGTGTCTTTTTCTATTTTCATGCGTCCGCCAGAACCGTATCCCTGCTGACGGCGGGCGAGTTCTTTGTTGATGATTTCGGTTGTGAGGGGAAGCCCTGCGGGGAGGCCATCAAGAATTGTGGTGAGTGATGGGCCGTGGGATTCGCCTGCGGTGAGGAAGCGTAAAGGCATGGGGAGTCTCCGAGTGGAAAGTGGTGTGGGCAGTTATCAGTTATTGGTAAGCAGTGGTTGGGGGTCGGTTTTCATTTTGCTTGAGACGAATGCCATTTCCAACGCGAAAAAGAATTGAATTAAAACCATGAGCGGAATTTGCAACGGCAATGGCAGCGAGTAGACAACCAATGTGCCAGGAATCCATGTCAGCCAGCAATTGACCAGCATAGGCATGGTGACTTTGATAATCCAATCATCGCGGAGGGCGCGTCCAAGTGCAGAGAAATCATAATTCAAATCACGCAAACGAAAGCCAATACCGACATGGTGAATGCTGAGAAAGGCTGTGAAGACGAACTGATCGAGCAGCATTTTGGAGATTACGATCCCAAACGTGGTGGAGGGGCCCCAGAATGAATCTTGGAAGCGGTAGAAATAATCCACCCAGATCATGTTGGTTGCCCATACAAAACAGGTAAACAAAATATCAAGGAAACCGCGGGCATCACGACGGCTCTTGCCAATCGCCATGAGATACAAGCCCGGAATCAACCCTGCGCCAATGGCGCTGGTCAGCATGGAGAACATCAGCCCCCATGATTTGCTGATGGTTTGCAAGCCTTCCAACGCATCACGAACTGGGGAATATAAATAGTATGTCGTTACAAGCAAGGCCGCAAAGAAAATAATTACCAACCCGGGAATCAAATTTTCTTTAGCACCCAGCCACCCCTGATGTGCTGATTCAAGAACGCGCTTCATTAAGACACTGCCTGTTGCATGGCAGCGCGGTCTGCGCTTGCGCCCGTCCATTTTTCAAAAGCGAGGGCGGCTTGTTCGATGAGCATCCCCAAACCAGTGCTGGCAGATAGCCCCTGCGAGCGCGCATCGCGGACAAGTTTTGTCTCACGCGGGTTATAAACAAGATCATACACAAACGTACTTTTAGATAAAACAGTATTTTCAGGCAAGGGGGATGTCTCCGTATTGGGTGTCATGCCGAGAGGTGTAGTGTTTACGATCAAGTTGAAAGTTGAAAGTTGAAAGTCAAAGGTCGAAAGTCGAAGGTCATATTTCCCAAAAGATTGCGAAAGTTGTTGGGCTTGTTCAATTCTGCGGGCTGCAAGTGTGACTTCCCAACCGTCATTGCACAAAGCATAGACAACCGCTCTTGCAGAGCCGCCAGCGCCAAGAACCAATGCAGAATGCGGAATGCTGAATGATGAATTCAGAAACTTCTTCAAGTCGACAAGAAAGCCTAGCGCATCCGTATTATCTCCAATAAGTTTACCTTCACGAAGATAAATGGTGTTGACCGCGCCGATGGCTTTTGCTGTTGAAGTGAGTTCATCCATCAATTCGATGACGTTTTGTTTATGCGGAATGGTGACGTTGAGTCCCATGATTTCACCAGAACGGACACGGGCGAGTAAGTCTTTTAATCCCTGCTTGTCTTCGGGAGAAATGGGGAATAGGGAATAGTTCCCCTCAAGCCCACATGCTTTTAGCGCGGCTGTGTGAATTTTAGGCGAAAGGGAATGTCCGAGGGGATAACCGATGAGACCAAGTGCAAATGATGAACTGTCAGGCATAAGGATTAACGTAATGTTTCTAAAACTTCAAAGAAATTGGGGAAGGTCTTGGAAACGCAGGAGGGGTTTTCGATGGTGACACCGTCAAAGCGTAAGCCAATGAGGGAGAATGCCATTGCCATACGGTGGTCGTTATAGGTTTGGATGGAAGCGCTGCGCATCTTTCCTACGGGATAGATGGTCATTCCATCTTCATATTCTTCCACGCGGACACCGAGTCTGTCCAACTCCACGCATGTCGCGTGGACTCGATCCGTCTCTTTGACTCTGGCTGAAGCAATGCCGCGAATTCTCGTTGGAGAATCAGCAAACGGGGCGATAACGGCAAGGGTTTGGGCAGTATCGGGAATGTCGCGCATATCAACGTCAACCCCGACGATGGACGATGGACGATGGACGGTGATTGAGTTATCAGCTTCCTCCACTTCACATCCCATTTGTTTCAAGACATCGAGAAATGCAATATCACCCTGTACAGATTTGCGCGAGATGTTTTCCACTTTGACTGTTCCACCACAAATGGCAGGCGCGGCAAAAAAGTAGGAGGCGGCGGAGGCGTCGGACTCAATGGCGTAGGAATGCAGAGTGTGGAATGCAGAATGCAGAATGCGGAATGATGAATAGCCGTTGCGCTCCACCTCCACACCGAAATCTTTCATGATGGAAATGGTCATATCCACATAAGGCTTTGAATTAAGCTCGGTAGTCAATTCAATTTCGATGGGAGATTGTGCATAGGGAGCGGTCATCAACAAGGCGGATAAAAATTGGCTTGAAATATCTCCCGCGATTTTTGTTTTTCCACCATGTAAACCAGAAGCAATAATTTTTATGGGCGGACAGATATTCTGCATTCCGCCTTCTGCATTCTGCATTGACTTAATATCACACCCCAACTGCGCCAGCGCCTCCACCAAATCCCCTATCGGACGTTCGCGCATTCTTGGCTCGCCATCCAGAATGTATTCGCCGTTGCCAAGAGTTAGAAACGCGGAGAGGAATCTTGCGGCGGTGCCAGCGTTGCCGATGAAGAGTTCGGCTTTGTTTGCGGGGATTTTTCCACCCAAGCCAGTGACTGTCATGGAGAAATTCGCTTCATCCAATTGCACATCAAAGCCGAGGGTTTGCAGGGCTTTGGCGAAATAACGCGAGTCATCAGAGAAAAGGGCATTCGTCAGATGCGTGGTTCCGTTTGCGAGAGATGTAATCAACAAGGCACGGTTGGTGAGGGATTTTGAGCCAGGTACGCGAACAGTGGAATTAAGTGCATGGTCTATGGGAGTGATGCGGAAGGAAGGCGGAAGGTTTGGCATAAGTGGTGAGTAGGAAGTGAACAGTAATCAGTTACCAGTGAGAGATTGGTATGTGGTGCGGGCTTCGTTGAGCAGAGATTCAAGTTTGGAAAAATCACTGGCGGATAAAGCCGCTTCAATTTCTACCAGTCGGTTTTGCATTCCGTGCAATGCATTCAAGACATTCTCACGGTTCGATTGCAACACTCCCAACATCATGGAGGATGATGTGCCTGCGAGGCGACTCGTAGATTTGAATCCTGGGCCAACAAAAGGAGTCACATCTTCGGGGGTGGTGAGTGCAAGCGCAGATGAAATTAAAAACGGCAAATGACTTGTGGATGCGAGAATACGGTCATGTTCAACTGCGTCGAGAACTGTGCATTTTGCGCCGAGTGCATCGATGATTTGATTCGCGGCGGATAAGGCACGTGGAGTTGTTCGCTCCAATGGCGTGAGTAAAAATGGCGCGGCGTAGTAAAGCGTTCTCTCTGCATTTGCCAGCGAAAGTTTTTCCTTGCCGCAAATGGGATGTCCGCCAATGGGGTCGAAGCGTTCGGGAAGTTTCGACATCGCTTCCACAATCAAATGCTTTGCCGACCCCAAATCCATGATGATGCAGGGATTTGGGGTGAGGGCTGGCAACTGCTCAAGCAGAGTCAAAATCGCGGGAACGGGAGCAGACAGGATAACAAGGTCAACTTCGGGGAGAAGCTTGGCCGGGTCGCTGTCAGCGTAGTCCACGATATGTTGGGACAGAGCAAGCTCAAGCGTGGCAGGATGCGGGTCGATCCCATAAATAGCGGCACACTTTCCGCGCAGTCCCAATGCCAGCGAACCACCCATCAATCCCAATCCGATGATTGCGATTTTAGAATCAGCAAGAATAAAGTTTGAGTCGTCCATATTGGTAATATGGTAATTGGTAATTACGATTTACCATTTACCAATTTTCTATCCACCGCTTCTGCCACCGCTTTGACCTGTTTCACCATTTTGGCAAATGCCTCAGGGGTGAGCGATTGCTTGCCATCCGAGATGGCGTGCGCGGGGTCTTGATGCACTTCAACAATGACGCCATCGGCGCCAGCGGCAACGCCCGCTTTTGCGACAGCAGAGACAAACGCAGAATCGCCAGTGGAATGACTCGGGTCAATGATGATGGGCAGATGTGTGAGTTTTTTCAAAACAGGAATGGCATTGATATCGGTGGTATTGCGGGTGGCAGTTTCAAAGGTGCGGATGCCGCGCTCGCAAAGAATAACTTTTGTGTTGCCTCCGCTGAGAATGTATTCGCTCGCCATGAGCATTTCTTCGATGGTGGCAGACATGCCGCGTTTGAATAAAACGGGGGTGCGAGTTTCGCCGATGGCGCGAAGCAAATTGAAGTTCTGCATGTTGCGCGCGCCGAGTTGAAAAACGTCCACATATTTTTCCATCATTTCAATTTGCGAAACAGCCATCACTTCCACCACGATGGGCAAGCCTGTTTGCTCGCGGGCTTCGGCCATGTATTCGAGACCTTCTTCGCCGAGACCTTGAAATGCATACGGCGATGTGCGTGGCTTGAAGACTCCGCCGCGAAGTGCGTTCGCGCCTGCTTCTTTGACAGCGTGTGCGATTTCAAGAATCTGCGCTCGGGACTCAACCGAGCATGGGCCAGCAATAATCGGAACTTCTGTCCCACCGACAGTGAAACCATCCAGCTCGAAAACAGAATCCTGCTCGTGGAATTGGCGTGACGCAAGTTTGTACGGCTTGGAAATGCGCTGCACTTCCATCACACCAGGGAAGGCTTCAAAAATTTCCTTGGCAACATAGTGACCATCACCGACTGCGCCGATGATAGTTTGCTCAACACCAAAAATGGGATGGGAGGTTAATTTCTGTTTTTCGATTTCGGCAATCACTGCGTCAATTTGTTCGCGGGGCGCACCGGGGTGCATGATAATCATCATAATTAATATTCCTTTTGGATATGTGTTTTGCAATTATCAATTGATAATTGACAATTGACAATTTGTTACGCCCAACCCTGTTTCAACGGTTGAACATCGCTTTGCGTGGTGGCGAGTCTGCGTCCCATGATCTGGGCAATCTGACCAACCTGCTTGACCATCGCTGCAAAGGCTTCGGGCTTGAGTGATTGCTTGCCATCCGAGACTGCCTTGGCTGGGTCGGGATGCACTTCAATGATGAGACCGTCTGCACCAGCGGCGATTCCCGCGCGCGCGATGGCGGCAACATAGTTTGCATGTCCCGTGGAATGTGACGGGTCAAGGATGACTGGTAAGTGAGTTAAGTTTTTCAAAACAGGAATGGCATTGATATCGGTTGTGTTGCGAGTGGAGGTTTCAAAGGTACGGATACCGCGCTCGCACAACATCACACGTTGGTTTCCCCCCGCCAAAATATATTCAGCAGACATGAGCAATTCTTCCACCGTTGCGGAAAGTCCGCGTTTGAGCAAGACTGCGGTGCGAGTCTCGCCGATGGCACGCAGCAGGTTGAAGTTCTGCATGTTGCGCGCGCCCACCTGAAACACGTCCACATATTTTTCCATCACATCCAACTGCACCTGAGACATGATTTCCACAACGATGGGCAGACCCGTTTTCTCACGCGCCTCGGCGAGAAGTTCGAGACCTTCTTCGCCGAGTCCTTGAAAGGCATAGGGCGATGTGCGCGGCTTGAACACTCCACCGCGCAAAGCGGACGCTCCC
>Ga0209277_10001366_pt1 | contig 11992 bp, 8 predicted proteins | sample JI81AbrownDNA_FD_187503 | JGI IMG/M metagenome (GOLD analysis project Ga0209277, IMG submission 187503) | Wastewater effluent complex algal communities from Wisconsin, to seasonally profile nutrient transformation and Carbon sequestration -... | ecosystem: Engineered > WWTP > Effluent > Algae... | reverse complement strand
ACAGGCCCTGCGCGGCGCGATCCCAGCCAGTAGCCGCCTACGGAAACGCTGCCCGCGATCAGGCGTGTATTCCATGCAGGCACAAGATGCGCAGGCGGCACATCGGGTTCGGGGAATAATTTCAATGCGCCCCACTCCGCGCCGATCTGGTTTGGGAAGACATCGTTCAACAGGTGGATGATCTCTTCTCTCCGGTTTGCACGCGAAAGCAAATACTGCATCGACTTGACCGCCGATTCAAATTTGAGCCTGTCGGGGTAGAGGAATCTGTCCAATGAAGATTGGATCAATTTTCGAGCGGGTTCCAAAAGCAATGCTGCAACAAAAATGCTGATGATCGGTGCAAGCGGACGCGAGGTGAGCGAATCTGCAAAAAGGGAGGAAATGCTTGAGGTGAGAGCCAGATATAAAGTTAAGAGAAGAAGCGAAACAGCCCCATAAGCCAGAGTCCGGCGAAGGACACGGTCAATGCCAAAGAGGTCGTGTCTCAAGATCGCGTAGGAAATTCCAATCGGAATAAAAAGTTGAAAGACGAGTAAAAGGTTGTAGGAGAAAACATCCAAGCCTAACGCCAGCGTGAGCGGACGCAGCCAGAGCGGGATTTCGGCGAGCAACATGCTGAAGACCACCACGCGCGCGCGTTGGGCATCCAACAAATTATCGGGGTTTACGTCACGCGCAACGGCAAGCAGGTTTTTGAGGAAGAAAAGAATGACGAAGGTGAACCAAAGAAAAGATAAACCAAGTGTTGTAAGCCGCTGCCACGCAATTTCGCTGAATAAAAACGCAATAAATAAAATGGCTGAAAATATGTACGCGCCAAAAATTTGTTTTGTGGATGTTTCGGTAATACGCGGAAAGCGCACACTGACATGCAACGCCATCGGAAGCAGGATGGAGGCATGAGTCAGGCGCAGGATCAAATAGGCATCAAGAAAATAAAATAAGGGTTTGCCAGGGTGAAGGGTTGGCAGGTCACTGAGTTCAAACGGGATGAGCAGAAAGAAGGCGAAAAAGATCGAAAAGGAAGCGACAAGCGTATGGCTTGGCTGCGGGCGAACAAAGGCAGGGACTAATCCTGTGACGAGGAATAAAACAAAAACGAAGGCGGAAAACGGCGTGAAGAGTTGTTGGATCGTCCGCCCATCTTCATTCGCTGCCCAACCGAGCAGGAAAAGGTTAAATAAAAAAACAGCAACTATCGGTAAAAACTGTGAGTAGAGTTTCTTCATTCTTGACAATTGTAAACGGTAAGAAGAGTCTTATTAATGTTCTTGCCTGTTCTACATTAAATACAAAGAACAGAAGGAAAATTCCTTCTGTTCTTTGTATCGTTATGGCAATATCTCTATGGCATCAACATCTATTGTGTCCGCTGATGGTTTTACAGGAGAAATAATTACTAAATATCTATAACCACCAAATATTGAGGGAGGCTCGCTTGTTGCATTGTCTGCATCAATCAAGATACCAGTTCCATTATACAGACCTGCCATCGGAATTACTTGATTATCAACCTCTGGCCAACTGCTAACATTTGTATTAAAGTCCGTTATGCCGTCCCCCCAATCAAACACCTTGTAAAAAGTTAATCCTAATGGGTCATTTGATATACCTAGAATAACATTGTCAAGTTGAATATTACCAGATGAGCCATTTTCGATCTCATAATAAACAATTTCATAAAAAATCGTATCTAAAGGCCCGTAGATCATAACTGGATTGGAAATACCCAAATCAACAACAGCATAACTACCTTGTGGAATCCCGCCACCACTTCCATCAGGGCCGGTGATATCAATTGGTAATGGTCCTGTTAAGCCAGGGTCCATTGTCGATGGATATCCTGTTGGCACTAGTGTAGGTGTCTTGGTTGGTGTCACAGTAGAAGTGGCAGTGCCGGTTGTTGTCGCAGTAGACGTACCGGTTTGTGTTACTGTTGGTGTACCAGTTGGGGTTACCGTTGTCGTTCTAGGTAATGTATTTGTTGCAGTAGCGCCTGCAACTTTCGTTTCCGTAGCGACCGAATTCGTGGGGTTATTGGTTACAGTTCTTAATGGCGGAGGTAATGTAGCCGTTGACTGCTGGAGAGTAGTAGTGGGAATGGGCGCCTGAGGCGTTGATGTAGTTCCAGGTGCGTCAGTAGGTTGAGTACCAACCACAACAGATGGCTCAATCACGATAAAAGGAGGAAATACAAAGCCATCTCCAACACTTGGTGTTAGATACGTATCCTGCCATACAAATGGAGTTAAGATTTGCATATTAAATAGAGGAATTGGCCCAGGCTGTCCATCTAAACTCAGCGCCGATCCCATGTTTGCACTTAATATCCACCAAGGAACAATACGCATCGCCAATTGCCCTGCAAGGAGCATCAGCAGAATTCCAAATGGCACAACAAAGATGAGCAGACTCCAATCACGGCGATCGCGCTCTGTCCGCTTCATAATTCTTTCCTTGATGATTTTTCAACAGGTAAGGATACAAAGAACTTGCTGCCCGGGCAAGTCTCTTCGTTATGGCCGCTACTTTCTGCCCAAATACGTCCACCGTGTGCTTCCACAATTCCACGCGCAATGGCTAGCCCAAGTCCTGGCCCGCCGCCTTTAAATTTTGTCTTACCGGAAGAATGCAAAAGTACTTCACCCGTTTGATTAAATTTCTCAAAAATAGCTTTTGTTGCCTCGGGTGCAATGCCGATTCCGGTATCAGAAACAACTATCTCCACATGAGGATCAGTATCGCCATTTAAATATTTCCCCGAAATATTGATCGCCCCCCCATCCGGAGTATATTTTATGGCATTCATAACGAGCTGATTAAAAACTTTTTGAAGCAATTCCGGGTCGGCAGAGACTGGAGGCAAGTCGTTCAACCCATCCACATCCATTTGAATGTTACGTTCATAAAGTGCCTGGGTATATCCTTTTCTCACTTTTTGAACAACTGCTTCTACACTAAGAGCTATCTTACGAAGCACAAGTGATTTGCTGTCAATTCTGGAAACATCCAGCATGCTTTCCACAACGCCAGCCATTCGCTCAGAGCCTTCAAGGATTCCCTGAGCTAATTTTAATAACTGAGGGTCATTTTGGGTATCCTGCTCCAGCATTTGCGAATATCCCATTATCAGAGTTAGGGGCGTTCGTAATTCATGAGCAGAGATCTGAATAAAATTAGATTTGGTCTTATCAATGCTTCGCAAACGCTCATTGATCTGCTCTAATTCATTTGTCCGTTCTTGCAGTTTCACGGTCATTTCGTCAAACGAAACCGCAAGCTCCCCAATCTCATCATTTGAGCGGATGCCCGTGCGTTGTTCAAGATCACCTTTTGCAATTGCCTGAGAGGTGTTCACCAATGAATAAAGCGGGCGGGTAATTAATCGCGATATGATAAACCCAACAATAATAACAACCAACATCACTACAATAAATAATTGAATATATGTACTTCTACTTTCCTCACCCGATTGCAACACAAATTCCAGCGGCAACACCACAGAAAACACCCCAAGGCGGTTATTTCCCACCTGTAAAGGCCCGCGTAAAAGTCTATATTCACGCCCATCCAATTCAAAATTATTTCCCACAACAAAGTCATCCGCATTCAGAACTTGTTGGTATTCCTCTTCTGAAATGGAAAGCTTCCACAATGTAATCGCATCCCCTGTACTCATGGTTGTCGCAATCGCCTGCCCCTTTCCGCTATAAATAATAATATCCGCAAGAGCAACATTTTTTATGAAAGGCAACAATCTGCGAAGAGACGTGCCAGTAACAACAACTCCAGAAAACTCTCCGTTATAAGGAATTGGTACAGCCGTATAGTAATAAGTTTCTCCATTTGCCAAATTAACCCCCAAAGCACGGTGAGGGGGTTCATCAATATTTTTATTTGCAAAAAAAGGAGCAACAAGTGCAGAAGTAGCGATACCTGTTGAATCTTCAACGCTTTTTAAATCACCACCCGTATTTATATAAACATGCAAAAGTTCGGTCTGTTGGGGCGAAATCAAAATTAAATTTTCAGCATCTGCCAAACCCACAAAGGCCGGCCCTGCCAGCTCAAATGCTCCAGCGCGATCCTCTTCAACAACTGCCTGAGCCACTCCCTCATAAAAGGCAATTGCACGCGCCGTTTCAACATGTCCAATCTCCTGTCGTACAAAGCTATCTGATACCACATGCCCCGCCTCCAACAGCTGATTTGTAAGGCGGTCACTTAAACTATTAGCAACCAGGCGCGTGACCACGTATACCCCAATCACGGCCACGACAACGGTCAATATCAAAAAAGGAAGGATAACTTTGAGACGGATGCTCATAAAAATCCTGTGCAACAATGCACAAATATGGATAAGACCATTATACAAAGTTAATAGCCAATAATCCGACCCATGGACAAAATGTAAGGCAATTATAATGGGAGAAATCGCAAATTTTTACCCACTTTAGACGAAGTTTCGCCTCAATCCGCCCTGCAACCTGTTCCTGTTTCTACAAGCAACCCCTCCCCTCACAACCGCTTCACAAAATGGACCAGCCTCTCCACTTCAAAATATCCCATCTTCAAGTGAGCCCGAATACTGGGTTCATTATCCAACCAGGTATCTGAAGCCATCTCGGTGCAGCCTTTGCTGCGTGCCCAATCTTCAGCCGCATGAGTTAATATCCCGGCAATCCCCTGCCCACGCATATCTGGATACACGAACCATGCCTCAATATACCCCACCGGACTGGACGAACAACCTTCACCATATTCACGTAAGCGCGTCTCGATCATTCCAACAGGCCTTCCATCCATCAATGCAAAGAAAACTGCATCACTATCCCTGGCAAGGATATCATCCATATCAAAGCTCATGTAGGTATCGGGCGCTTCAGGCCAAATCCCTTTACGCATATTGAACCATTCAGCTTTGTCCTCAAGTGTAATACGGCGAATCGAAATTTCCATAATCCTCCAGATAACAAAGTCCCTAAAGGAGGTAACCGCCTTTAGGGACTTAAGCAAAAACTACTTCCTGCCGCATTTAGCAAAACAGCGATCAAACACAAGAACAACCGAACCGTATTGCCATCTCAAATTTGCTATAATCCCATCAGCAAAGTCGGGCAAACCAGCTACTCACCAAAAACGAACAAATCGCTGATCGACTCGTGATTAAAGTTATGACGAATCGCATCTGCGAACACCTTTCCAACAGATAACACCTTCAATTTCGGGTGCAGCTTCTCTGCCGGAATATTGACCGTATCCGTCGTAACGATCTGGCTGATCTGAGGAACAGCAGCCAGCCTTGCCAGCCCATCACGGCTGAAAACCCCATGCGTACACATCACCATGATGTCTTCAATTCCCTCATTGATCAACACACGGCTCATTTCCAAAATGGAACCGCCTGTGGCGATCTCATCATCATAGATCAAAGCGCGTTTATGGCCTTTCACCTGATTCCCCACCAGCCCGCCAACGACCACTTCCGTGTCTGAAACCCGCTCCTTATTACCCGCCGCAACCGGCAGATTCAGCGTCCGTGCAAAACGAGCTGCAGATTTTGCCTGCCCCATATCCGGCGCAACCACGATGGTGCCGGTCAAATCACAGGTATCCAAATATTCCTTGAAAACCAAACGGCTGCTTAGCGGATCCGTGGGAACGGCAAAAAATCCATGCACCTGCGGAGAGTGGAACATCATACTCATCACATGAGTTGCGCCCGCTGTCTTCAACAGGTCTGCGACCAGCCTTGCCGTGATCGAAATACGCGGCGCATCTTTCTTGTCTGAGCGGCCAAATGAATAATAAGGAATAATGGCATGAACTTCAGAAGCTGCCGCCCCGCGCGCGATATCGATCATCATTAACAATTCCATCAAATTATCATTGACCGGGCTTGAAAGCGACTGCACAATATATACACGGCGATAACGCACGCTTGCACCCAACTGAATATACATATTGTCATTGCTAAAGCGCGAGATGTGAGTTTCATCCAAAGGCACGCCCAGCCTTAACGCAATGTTCTCTGCCAGTTTTGGGTTGGAACTTCCGCTAAAAATACGAACCTCATCAGCGGGTATCGAGAAATTTTCCATAACTACTCCATTTTCTATTTCCGCCCACTTTGAGCGGGATAATTTTTTGAAACCAATGAATAAGAATACCTCCTACAAGATACCAGAAAATCAAGCCCACAACCAGCCGTAGATTATTGAATTATGGGTGATCTTTTCATCCGCGTTTCTTCAACCAATCTGTCAGTTTCTTTGCCGTCCAAGTATTGATGACATCCTTCGGTTCCAACCAAGCACGCCGCGCAATGGCAACGCCATAATGCAGCAGATCAAGATCGCCTTCGGAATGTGCGTCTGTATTAATGCTGAGGAGAACGCCCAATTCTTTCGCGCGGCGGGCATACACATCGTCAAGGTCGAGGCGCGAGGGTTGGGCGCTGATTTCCATCGCCACACCTGATTCGGCAGCAGCTTTGAGAATCACTTCCATATCCAAGTCCGCACCTTCACGGTCTGGAATTTCACGCCCCGTTGGATGACCGATAATATCCACATGCGGATTGTTCACCGCTTTCAATAATCGTTCCGTCACCTTCTCGCGCGGCTGGCGCAAACTGGAATGCAGCGAAGCGACAACCAGATCAAGCGACGCTAAAAACTCATCGGGATAATCCAGCGAGCCATCGGCTTTTATTTCAACTTCAGATGCGTGAAGAACAAGAATTTCATAGCCAAGCTGCTTTTGAATTTTCTTAATTTCAGCGGCTTGTTCTTTATGTCTTTCCATTGACAAGCCATTCGCAACGCCCAAACCAACTGAATGATCGGTGAACGCAATGACTTTGAGTCCGCGTTTCGCAGCAGCACGCGCCATATCCAACATGCTTAATTTTCCATCGCTGTGTGTGGAGTGCGCGTGCAAATTTGTTTTTATATCTTTCACTTGAATCAACTTCGGCAATTTATTCGCCTTCGCCGCAACTACCTCACCGCGATCTTCGCGCAGTTCGGGCGGTATCCACGGCAAGCCGAGCGTTTTATAAACTTCCTCTTCGGTGGCGCACAAAATTTCACCCTTGCCATTTGTCTTCGTCAACGAATGTTCAGATAAAGACAACCCCTTATCCAACGCAATTTGGCGCAGGGCAACATTATGATCTTTCGAGCCTGTCGCATATTGCAAAGCGGTGCCAAATTTTTCAGGCGCGTGAACCCACAACTGCGCACGCACACCATCCATAAACTCGATGCTGGCTTTTGTTTCGCCTTTTCCTAAAACGCGGCTCACACCTTTAAGATTGACGAAGGCTTCCATGACAGCGGATGAGTCTTTTGCCGCCACCAAAATGTCGAGATCGCCAACTGTGGAGCGCATCCTTCTTAAGCTGCCAGCTGATTCTGCTGCGACGACTCCCTTCACGCCTTTGAGTACTGCGATGATCTCCTGCGCCAGCGGATATGCACGCCCGAGCGGCATTCTCCCTGTTCTGCGGGCGAGAGATGCAATGCCTTCGAGTATCGCTGTCTCAGACTTGGCGCCCATGCCCGGGAGGTCGCGAAGCTGTCCGTTTTTTGCAGCAGCTTCCAGTTCAGAAAGAAGCGTGATGTTCAACGTCTTCCAAATGAGCGCGATCTTCTTCGGTCCCAATCCAGGCACTTGCAGCCAATCTGCCAAGGTTTCAGGAACATCCTTTTTTAGATTTTCCAAAAAACCGAGTTTGCCTGTTTGAAGCAATTCATCAATTTTTTCGGCAATGGCTTTGCCCACGCCAGGAATCTCACGCAGTTTGCCTTCCTTTGAATATTCGCTGGCTTCGCGCGAGAGGGTCATTAAATTTTCGGCGGCTTTGCGATAAGCGAGGATGACATAAATGACTTCGCCTTTGATCTCACATAAATTGGCAATGAGGGTAAACGTATCAGCTAGTTGGCGGTTGTTCATCATAACAATAATCCTTTCACGAATGAGCGGATTATACCCAGTGCAGGCATAAAATACGCGCAATCAAAAAAGCCCGACGGGTACTTTTTGCGGGTGAATTTTTATATGATACGATTCGCGCATGGATCATAATGACCACGTAAAATTATTAAGGCCTGCGAATTTGGAACCAGGCGGCTCATGGGCGGACCTGGGAGCTGGTTCGGGCGCTTTTACATTTGCCCTGCGAGAACTTATCGGCGCAAACGCGAGCATCCACGCCGTAGACAAAGACCGCAATGATCTCAATCGACTGGAGAAAGAGTACGAGATTCGTTTTGAAAATTCAGACAACCTGAAAATCATCGTTGGTGATTTTTCACGCCCGATGGCTACTCCCCTTCCGCCATTGGATGGGATCGTGATGGCGAACTCTCTGCATTATTTCAAAGATAGAGTGAAGATACTTAAACATGTGCGTTCGCTGCTAAAGCCGAACGGTATTTTGCTCATTGTTGAGTACAACGTGGACTCTGGCAACTTGTGGGTTCCGTATCCATTTTCGTTTGAGACATTCAAAAAACTTGCGGCGCAATCTGGCTTTGACGAACCGCGTTTGCTGGCGAAGAATCCATCCAGCTTTTTGCGCGAGTTTTATTCAGCATCCACCCGAAATCAAACCTGATAAGATTAACTCATCATGCTTCGCACAAAATACATTCTTGCAATTCTTATCATCATCAGCGCATTCTTGGGAATTCTGCGTTTCAACTCTCTGCAGTTGGGCACATCCTACGATGACGCGCATTACATCATCCTTGCAGAAAGTCTTTCGAGCGGGCAAGGATATGAGCTGATCAATTTTCCACGCCCGCAAATTGAGCGGGCTTTCCCGCCTGGCTGGCCGATTCTGCTCGCGCCGCTGACTTTTCTCTTTCCTGCGAATTACACGGTTCTCAAAGTTTTTTCACTTGTATTATGGCTGGCTTCTATTTTATTAATTTACAAACTTTTCTCGAAGCGGATTGCATCTCCGTATCTTGAAATGGTCACTGGGCTGGTTGCGTTGAATCCGCTGCTGATTGGGACGTCTGTGACCGTGATGTCTGAATCGGCGTATTTGTTTTTCTCGCTGTTGGCGTTGAATGTTCTGGATGTGTGGAATGGAAAGGGCGAAGGGAAAAGGGATTGGCTTGTCCTTTTGGTCGCTGTTCTTGCGATCTATACCCAACTAATCAGAACCATCGGCATCGCGCTGGTAATCGCGCTGGTGATTTATTACCTTCTCACCCGCCGCTGGCGCGAAGGTGAAATGACACTGGGCGTTTTTATTGCAGGCGCGCTTTTACAAATGTGGCTCAATTTGCGGAATGGGGGCTCGGTGGTGTCTGTGGGTTACGAGTCTCAGGTGTTTAGCGGGTCCATCATTGAGAAGATCGGTCAAATGGGGTCGAACGCGCTGGGATATTTCAATGAGATTCTGGCGGGGTCGTTGATTCCCATTTTCGGCGCAAAGGTCGTTTCGTTTTTGGGAGGGTATGGGTTGGGGGGGCTGCCTGTCCTTGCGAATGTTTTTATTCTTGCGATCATTGTTTTTGGAGTTGTGCTTGCGCTTAAGAAATTTCACTTGATGGATGTTTATTTTGCAATTTATGTTTTGGGAATTCTGGCATTTTGGAATCCAAATGTTGGAAGTGTGAAGGCGCGCTTTTTAATTCCGATCCTCCCGTTTCTTTATTTTTATACGGTGCAGGGAATGGCTTGGGCGGTGGGAAAAATCACTCGAAGCAGAATCAACTACGGGCGGGGAATCGAGGCGGGGGTTGTCGGGTTGATCGCTTTGGCGTTATTAGTCCGCAATGTGCAGGATTGGCAAAATCCAGTCATGAATCAAATGACGGATATTTCGATTGGGACAAGCTGGGTGGCAGAGAATGCGCCGCCTGATGCAATTGTGATGGTGAATGAACCTGTGCCTGCGTATGTGCATGTGCAGCGAAAAACGATTGGCTACCCAACCAACGGGCAGGAGTTGGAGAAGTATTTGGAGAATCAGGGAATTGATTACATTGTGGTTTCGCCGAAGCTGCAATCTCCGCGCAGTGTAGAGTTGGATAATTTCACAGCCAATCAGATAGTGCCGATTCTTAATTCGCAGACCGATAAATATAAAATCGTTTTTGCCGATGCAAAATTCAATGTGACGGTTTATGAGTATCTGGGTAAAGACGAATAAAAGACATCCCGATGAAAATCATCGGGATGTTTTTGTTTACCAATCTGCCATACTCTTTACACGTTGACGTTCAAACATGGTGACGAGGGTGAGAGCGGGAATTGCCCATCTTTCCTGCTGATCTGTCAACTCAGCAAGTTTTTGAAGTGAGTACCGATCTATAAGAAGATCGCGCTGTTTCTGGAGTTTTAGAATTGTGGGGCCATATAAATTGCCGATCTTAAATTCGTAGGAAGGGGCATAGGCTCTGGCTGCAAATGGAAGATTCAAAATTTTGATGCGGGTGGAATAGGGAAGAAAATCGAACCAGCCTGTGCCGCGAGATGGGACGATCCAACCGAGGACATTGCCGTTTTCACTTTGATCCATGACGCGATAGACAAGCCGGCTTGGCAAATTGGAACTGACTGCGTTGTTCAACATATTGGCAGCGACATTGCCCAATACGCCGCCGATATTTGCGCGTCCATCACTTTGCAATACTGATGCGGAAGATTGAACTTGAACATCTTTGAACTCTTCCATGCGTGCCCAGTAATCATCAAGCGAGCAGACCATTTTTCCATCGGGAGTGACAATGTCCCAGCTAGTGGAGGTGCTGGCAAACTCGAACATCATGCGGAAGGAACTGTCGCCATTGACCTGATAGACGGTTCTGCCGCCGCCATCCACAATGGACATGGTATCTTTGAAGGAAATGAACGGGTCGCTGGCACGCATGATGAATTTTCCGTCTCCGTTGCGCACATCCACTTGACGGCCGATGCTTATCATTGGAAATTCAAATTTAATTGGATACGTGTACATGAATAACCTCTCCTGTTGAATCATATTGAATAATCTCACAGCATTATATAAACACTGCCACCATGTTGAAATAGGTCATAAGTGGGATAATTTTTCGGTTTGGGTATACTTGTAGTATATTGGGCAGGTGTATTGCGCAGAAAACAGGCGTTAAAATACGACCCACACACCGCAGAAAAGGCAAAACCAGAGTATGGCAGACAGCACATTGACCAGAACAACCCCCATCATTAACTCACTTCCTGATTTTTCTTCGGATGTGTATGCAGCCATTGCTCCAGCGGAGTTGGTGGTGTTTGCTATATTTACGCTGAAGAGTGACGGCGCATATTCTGCCACAGAAGAAATCGTCTCTGCCTGTTTCAGGTTGTTCCCGCACCGCTTTTCCCTGAAAAATTATTTTTACTGGCCCGACTCTGCAACGACCCTGTCTTTTTTGAATGAAGCAAAAAACAAAGGGGACTTGAAAGGGAATCAGACTGAAGGATTTGCGGTAAAAGTTCAAGGAAGGCAGACGGTAAAGCGGGTGGCAAAACTACTCGGTGTGACATTGCCCGCACCAGAAAAGAAAATTAAGCCCGCTCCTAAGCCAGAGATCGAGAAAAAAGCAGAGGTTCAGGAAGAACTAAAGCCCGTTCAGCCAGCGCTGAATGAAATACCAGCCAAGAAAAAGACGGTTGCTCCACAAAAGAAGAAGCTCGTCAGGAAGCCTCTGATAAAACAACAGCCAGTCAAAAAGGCGGAAGAGAAAAAGTCTGCCAAGCCTGTGACCAAAAAGGCTCCTGAGAAAAAACGGGTTGTCCTTTCTGAAAAGAAAAAGCCTGTTGTGTCTACGGCAAAGAAAAAGGCAGTTGTTGCTCCCTCTATGAGGCCTGTGGTGAGAACGCCCGCGCCTGCCAAAAAGAAACCAGCCAAGCAAACTGCACCTGTAAAAACAAAGGCTATGCCGAAACCCGCGCCCGTCAAACAAGCGACGTTGCTTCAGGTGAAGTTCGAAGAGTCGAA
>Ga0209277_10001365_pt1 | contig 11995 bp, 14 predicted proteins | sample JI81AbrownDNA_FD_187503 | JGI IMG/M metagenome (GOLD analysis project Ga0209277, IMG submission 187503) | Wastewater effluent complex algal communities from Wisconsin, to seasonally profile nutrient transformation and Carbon sequestration -... | ecosystem: Engineered > WWTP > Effluent > Algae... | reverse complement strand
TTTGGAGGCAGTCGAGGACAAAAAAACAACAGTAGATTGGTTCATTTTTTTTATAGCAGGAGTCATAATTTTTAGAATCGACATAGAAGAAAAAAGATTCAAGTCGAAGTGCCCTAATAACTCTGGCTTTGTGATATTTTCAAGAGGTTTAAACAATCCATCTCCCTGAGCAAAGTAGAGAATAAGTTCGAGGGTATCCTTAGTTTCTTCTGCTAACAAGTGATAAAACGATGTTTCAAATTTTGAAAAGTGTTCGGTATTTGTGAGATCGAAGCGATGATTTTCGTTTTCTAATAATTTTCCTTCATAGAAGTTTCCTCGCCTAGAAAAACCGAAAACCGAGACATTTTTATCGCCGTGGTTCTTTAAAGATTCGAATATGGATTGTCCGATCCCTGTCCCTGCTCCAAATACAAAGATCAATTTTTTCATCTATTGGTTTCTTTCATTACATCGAGTAAAAAAGCAGTTGCCTCTAAATGTCGATTCGCCTCATCGATGTTATTGCCCCAAACAGTTGGGCCATGTTCTTCCACTAGAACAAATGGTAGTTTATAATCAGGTTTCTTTTTTAAGAAGTCTGCGATTTGTTCTGCGATTTGTTTAACAGCCCCGAAGTTGTAAAATACCGCCATTTCCAAGTTAGGTTTTTCCTCCCAAATTCCGAATGCTTTAATGATTTCGATATTTGGTATTGGTATTAAGCGATAACCTTCGGAAGGTATGAGGTCAAAATGAAGAAGATTGGATGCGAGAGTATGGACATGAAGAACTGAATGGACCTCCGGGAAATGGCAGTAGATCGAGCGATGTATTGACGATTCTGCGGAAGGTTTGTTAAAAAAGTTATCGCCCGCTAAACTGTTTCGAACCATTTCTAATGATTCAAGATCTAAGCAGACGAAATCCTTTTCTTGTAAATTTCCTTTGTTTTTACCCGATGCAGTCACCCAAAATTGAGAGGGTGTGATCGATCGAACAGAAAGATTTCCGGCAGTGGCAAACATCCACTGCCTTTGGTAATAAATTTGGGCAAGATTTATAATCTCACGTATGGAGCCTTGGTCCCCCAAACTTATTTGTTTACCCTCTCCACATAAGAAAGATCTCTTAAATCAATCTTAACAAAGTCGCCTTGTTTGATAAAGATTGGTACTTGGGCTTCCCCACCAGTTTCAAGAGTCACCCTCTTCAATGCTAAACCTGTCGTGTCACCTTTTAAACCATCTTCGGCATAGGTCACTTCTAAGACGGCAAAGTTGGGTGGAATTACACCTATGGGTTTGTCTTCGTAAAATGAGACTTCTACCTGTGTTTCTTCCTTCATAAACGGTAAGATGTCTTCCACATAATCTTTTGAAACAGGGATCTGCTCGTAATCGTTAACATCCATAAAGATGATATCATCTCCGTCTGCGTAACAATATTGCATCTTCCTTTTTTCTAGGTCTACACTCTCGAGTTTTTCTGCAGCCTTGAAGGTGCGCTCGATAGAAGAATCCCGAATGATGTTCTTTAACTTGGTTCTTATAAATGCAGATCCTTTGCCAGGATTTACAAATTCTGATTTTACGACCGAATAGAGTTCATTCTCAATTTTGAGAATCATCCCTTTTTTAACTTCTGTGATGCCTAATGTCATATTTTCAATGCTCGTAAACAAAATCCGAGGGACTTGCCCAAGTGTCAATCGAACTATGGTCAATAGTAATGAGTTGGAATGATTGGAAATGGCAACTTCAGAATCGAATTTTCGATCTAGATACGCTCAAACAGAAAATTGAGCTTACAGTTGAGGAAATTGAATCCTTTGAAGCAGCCAAAGAGTTTTTCTCGTTTTCGGTAACTCCTTACTACCTTTCCTTAATTGATATCAATAATCCAAATTGCCCGATCCGAAAACAAACCATTCCCCGACGAGAAGAGCTCACGCGAATGCCAAATGAGGTAGAAGACCCACTTGCGGAACAGAGATTTATGCCTGTCAAGGGAGTCACTCACAGGTATCCAGATCGAGCTCTTTGGTATATATCCCATGTGTGTGCTGTCTATTGCCGATTTTGTACCCGTAAACGTAAAGTTTCCAAACCTGACGAAACACCGAATCGGGAGGAATGGGAAAAAGCTCTAGATTATTTTCGAACGCATCAAGAAATTCGGGAGGTAATCCTTTCTGGAGGAGACCCCCTAACATTGAGCGATGCCCATCTAGACTTATTATTAAAGAACTTATCAGAAATAAAACATATAAATCATATACGAATTCACTCCAGATACCCTGTCACAATGCCGATGCGAATCGACGAATCACTCTGTAAGGTTTTATCAAAGTATTTTCCGCTTTATCTTGTAACTCATTTCAATCATGCCAATGAAATAACCGCTGAGGCTTCGGCTTCCATAAAACTTCTCATTCAGAAAGCAAATGTGATTCTCCTGAATCAATCGGTGCTTTTAAAAGGTGTGAATGATGATGCGAAGGTGCTGGAGGATTTAAATTATAAGCTGATTCGCAACGGAATTAAGCCTTATTATTTACACCAATGTGATGAGGTGTTCGGTAGTAGCGGGTTTGTGGTACCTATTACAAAAGGAATTGAAATTATGTATGCACTTCGCGGAAAAAGATCTGGAATTACAATTCCCACCTATGTGAAAGACCTAACTGGCGGTGGGGGAAAGGTTACGCTAAATCCCGATTATCTCGTGAGAGAAAAGGGAACGGGTTTTATCATGAAAAACTATAATGGCGACGAGTTTGAAATACTACATTAAAACTAGAAGTTCTCTATTTGTGCTCTTATTTGGATACTTTTTCCTCCAATTATCATGCAAAACGACCGGAAACCAAAGCGAGACAACAAGACCTCAAAGTTTAACAAAGATATTGCGTCTTACTTATGATTCCACTTGGGTTCCCAATCGAAAATTTCAAATTCGCGAGTCGGGAAATCTATATGGAAGTGGAAATACATACTTGATTGATTATTTAGAAAAAAGTGAATTTGTCTGGGTAAAAATTTCAGCCACTGATCAAGAAAATAAACACTCTTTCAGCTACTTATTGAAAGAAAATTCTGAGGATTCGATAAAAGTATTTTATTTTCCTTGGCAGAACTCAAGAATTTCAATTCTGCTCAAACATTCGTCGAAATCAGAAAACCTAATTCAGTGCAGGTGGGAAGGTGTATACAAAGGCTATCTCATTATAGTTGAAAGTGAGTTATTCAATTCTGACCTGGCGAGCGATCGACAAATCGCTGACAAATTACATACTCACGTGAATGAAAGCCTCTCACTCTATTAATTAAGAATCTCGTGGGATTTCTTTGATCTCTGCAACGAATTTTGGCTTCGGAAATGATCGGGGGTAAACTGTGAGTGAAAAAGAGAATTGATTTGGGGTTGTGGTACCTCTTACAATCCCATACAAACGCATCAATTTTAACCAACCTAGCTCTTTCAATTCCAACATAATGGCGACCAGCCGACATCTCGAAATCCTAAACAGCTGAGCAATAAATTCGAGTTCAATGATCAAACTTTCCTCAATTCGGCAAGATATTTTGACAAGATCCAACCCCTTCGACTGGTAACCTCGAACGATTGTATTTTTCTCCTCGAAGGGGGATCCAAAAAGAAGTGTAGAAGAGCTTTCTTCCAATAAATGTTTGATAATCGCGTTCCAATTGGATCTACCTACAAAATAAGATCGATAGTATTTTTCCGGAATCAGTAAACTAGTGTTTCGAGTCTCATCCTGATCCAGTTTTTTTTCGTTCAGGACAGACCGAGGCCTCGAAATAGTACCATTCTGATACAAAATACCATCAAAAAAAAATGACTTCACCATTCTAGGAAGGGTCAAAATCTCTCAACTCGCACAAGAAAAAAGGATAAAAAAAGATTAGTCAAAATCCAACAGAATTCTTAGCCTAGAGAAGAAACTGGAAAAACGAAATGTGGCTAAAATTAGGAGAATCAGAAGTTATTAATTTAGATTATATCGCATCAATCAAAAAGAATACCTCGAACCCTTCCATCGAAATCATTTACCAAGACTTGAACAATATTAAATCACTACCTTTTCCCGGAACGGAAGAGCGAGATAGAGCCTTTAAGGCTATCTTAGAAAATTTATCGCGAATGAAACTTTTTTTTGAATGATCTATGATTGAATATGAAGCGTTAAACCCGAGTTTATATGCCAAAGTGCTAGATGATTTAGAACTAGTACATTCTCACAAACCTTTTCAAATTCTATTTTATGGATCGCGGGAACGTGGAGATTTTGATCCACTTTCAGATTTAAATTTTTATCTTTTAGCTCATTCTACTGATCAAATGAAGCCCAGTTTCATAGAATCGATTTCATTGGCCCTGAACCATTTGGAGTCTGTTGCACCAATGAATATGATTGCGGGTGATATAGAATCGCTTCGACTTCGGATGAAAATTCATGAACCTGGATCCGTTCAGTTATTGGAGAATGCCACGGTTTTTTTCGGAGACTCCCTATGGGAAAATTTAAAAAGAGATTGGTTACCGTTCCGTCAGAGAGAGATTGCACCAAGTGAACTTTCTTCTTATTTAGAAAAGAGAGTTCGCTTTTTCAAACAACAAGTTGTAAAAAACGCCAAAGAAGAAATCTCTCAACTCGAAAGAATTTGCACCCTAACATTGCATATATGGGCAATAAAAAACGTTTATGATCTGACAATTGCCGAAATTATCAAAATGGATACTCCAAGCCAAATAGGTCCGCTCTTCATGAATTTATACAAAAACGAATTGGATGAAAATATCGTTGAATTATTGGAACTACAGAAAAAACTTTATTCTCTTAAAAGAGCCGTTAGATGGAAAAAGGATATTTCTAGAGAAGAACTTTACGAATTGAAATATAAATTGATCTCCCTTCGAAAAGATGAAGAGTTTTTACTGAACCACTAACAAAGAAAATTTCAATTTGAAAAATGTTTCATCCACAACCCATAACCTGATTCTTTTAATTTTGATTTTTCTATAAATTTGAGTGACGCAGAATTAATGCAGTAACGGAGTCCTGTAGGTTTTGGCCCATCATTAAAAACATGTCCTAAATGTGAGTTCCCATTTTTACTTCGGACCTCAGTTCTTGCCATACCATGAGATGTATCTTTTATTTCAACTATAGAGGAGGAATCTAATGGCTTAACGAAACTAGGCCAGCCTGTGCCGGAATCAAATTTATCAAGGGAACTAAACAAAACTTCACCCGATACTACATCTACGTAAATTCCTTCTTTGTGATGATCCCAAAATTCATTTTCAAAAGCAGGCTCAGTTTCATCGAGTTGAGTCACTCGGTATTGAAGATCACTTAACTTTGATTTTAGTTCTGTTCTACCTGTTAATTTCTTCGGTTCAGCTCCACAAGAATTAGAAACCATCAGGAGAGCGAGAAGCATACAAAAACAGAAATTTTTTTTGGTAAGATCAACAAATTCCATCAGGTAGTTAGACTGTCCTACTCACTGACCAAACTAGAAAAACCCTAAAAATTGAGCAGATTCCTTTTTCGCGGCACTTGCAATTCAATGATCTCTTTACCAAACCTGGTAAAAATTTTGTTCCAACTCCCGTTTTAGGACATGCCGACTAGCAACCCTCGACAGTTCCTATATTTTTACCTTTCTTTTCTAAGCCGTTTTTTTATAGTATCCTTTTCTCATGACTACGAAACATTCTGAGCAGGAATCCGATTTCCAATCCTTTGGATTTCGACCCGAGCTCCTTTCAGGAATCTCCGATGCGGGATTTCTGACTCCAAGCCCCATCCAACGACAAGCGATTCCCCTGGTACTCGAGGGAAAAGATTTGATCGCACAAGCCCAAACTGGAACAGGAAAGACCGCCGCTTATGGTCTACCCTGTTTAAACAGAATCAAATTAAACGATGGTATGCAAGTTCTTGTGATCACTCCCACCAGAGAACTCGCATTACAAGTATCCGATGAACTCTTCCGACTAGGGAAAAATTTAGGAATCAAGACGACTACCATATATGGCGGTGCCTCCTATTCAAAACAAATTTCTCAAGTGACAAAAGGTGCTCAAGTGGCTGTCGCCACACCTGGTAGATTACTTGATCTTTTGAAAACAAAGGAATTTAGAAATTTTAAACCCACAATGATCATTTTAGATGAAGCGGATGAAATGTTGGATATGGGATTCTTAGAAGATATTGAATCTATATTTTCATTTCTTCCAACGGAAAGACAAACGCTACTTTTCTCTGCTACGATGCCCGATGCGATAAAAAAACTGGCAGGCAAATATCTCAATCATCCTGCACATGTAAAGATTGCAGTCACAGAAAAAGCTTCAAAAAACATTGAGCAAGTATACTATATCATTGATGAACAAGAAAGAGAAAATGCTGTAGTTAGAATACTTGATTATGAAAATCCCTTCAAAGCTATTGTATTCACCAAAACGAAAAAAGAAGCTGACGATTTAAAAACAAATCTCGTTTTTAAAGGTTATCCTGTGGAAGCCTTACATGGTGACTTAAGTCAAAAACAAAGAGAATCTGTTCTAAAAAGTCTTCATAGTGGCCAAATCAAAATTCTGGTTGCAACTGATGTAGCGGCAAGAGGACTCGATGTTAAAGATCTAGCGCTGGTGATAAACTTTCATTTGCCATTCGACAGCGAGAGTTACACGCATAGAATAGGCCGAACAGGACGGGCAGGAAAATCTGGTAAAGCGATTACACTTGTTACCACTCGTGAATCCAGAGCGTTATCACGTTTAAAAGGTACCTCAGGAACTGAGTTAACAATTGCTACTCTCCCTACCAAAAAGGATGTGCAAGCAAAAAGACATGATGACTTCATTGCGAAAATTTTAGAAACAGATATCAATTCTGAAGCAGAAGCATTGTTTGCTAAGTTAAGTGAAACGGAAGATGAAAAAACAATCAGCTTAAAAATACTATCACAAATACTTGATAAAGTAAAAATCAGTGGTCCAGAAAAGATAGGAAGAACTGCTTCAGAGTGGAGTGAGCATCCTCCCTCTTCCGGTGGGAAAAGACGTAGTGGGGAGAGAGGTGGAAGTGGACGTTCAGGAAAACCAAATTCCTCCTCTGCTGGCGGTTACAAATCTAGTAAAGGATCATCCTCTCCTGCTTCGAAAGGAGGAAAACCTCAACGTTTTCGAAATAAGTAATGGCTAACGAACCATTCTTCACCATTTCGATAACCCCATAACTCTGCACAGGCGAGAAAGAAAACTTTCCAATAGACGAACCATTTGGTCTTCTCCTTCTCGCCATAAGTTTTACTTAATATTTCTAATACTTTGTCCTGATTCGAAAGCATGTTATTGTACCAAGCTTCACTTGTTTTGGCATAATGAGTTCCGTTCACACGCCAATGGTTTTCAATTAAAAAATCTTTCTGAAAGTATAAAAATAAATCATCCGAAGGCATTTGTCCTCCAGTAAAAAAATATTTAGCCATCCAATCCGTTTCATCAATAACTTCGAAGGGGTAAGCAAAAGTATTATGCGTAAATATATGTACAAAAAACTTACCGCCAACATTCAAAAATTTTGAAAGTTTTTCGAATAACTTCTCATAATTTTTCATATGCTCAAGCATTTCAACAGATATGATTCGATCGAATTTATCCTTCGTGCTAAATTCATTCATATCCTGTGTCAGAATGGTTAGGTTCTTTAACCCTCGCTCTTTTGCGCGCTGATCAATAAATTGTTTTTGTGTTTTCGAATTTGAGACACCGACCACTTTACACTTTGGAAATTTTTCCGCTACGTAAAGAGATATAGACCCCCATCCACATCCTAAATCTAAGACTCTCATACCATTCGATAACTCGGCTCTTTCTACAGTTAACTTCAACATTGCCTCTTCTGACTCTGCAAAACTTGTAGAGGAATAAGGCCAATAACCACTAGAGTATTTCATCCTAGGACCCATTACATATGTAAAAAATTCACTAGGAACTTCATAATGTTGCTCATTAGCATCTTTTGTATGTACTGCGATCGGACTTTCTTTTAAAGATCTCACATAATTTATCTTATGTGCTAATTGTGCTTCCGCGTTTTCTTTTTTTTCCTGTTTTATACGAAGATCTAAAAGTTGTCGAATGCGAATGCGAATGAGCCAATCGGGGAAAATATTCTTTTCAAGCAGTGAATTAATATCCATATCTTTTACTCTCAATTTGAATTTGGTTTAGGGAACCATGGGAAAAATGCGTTCGTAGTTTTTTGGTATTTTTGGAAGAGTTCGCCCTTTGATTTCAGAGAGTATTTTTCTGCAAAAGGGACTCCCGACACAAATCGAAGCAAAATAAACATAAAAATAGGGCTAAATAAACTAATTAAGGAAAATGAATCGCGAATCGGTATGACGCCAATCCCTAACCAGATGACCCACTCAAAAAAATAATTTGGATGACGTGAGTATTTCCATAATCCGCCATCGCAAACCTTTCCTTTGTTCATTGGATTTTTAATAAAAGAGTGCAATTGGTTGTCGGAAATTGATTCACCTAAGACGCCGATGATAAATAATATCCAACCGAAAAACGGGAAGAAGAAGTCACGCCAGCCGGCATCAAAATCAAGATACCAGCGATTTACAGTTAGTGCCGGAGCTGATAAAAGAAGCGCAAGTATCCCTTGTAACATAAAGACATTAGTGAAAAATTTCTGATGAATTTTGTCGCCGTAATCAAGCCTGAAATCCGCATAACGTTTGTCTTCTGGATGATTTGTCCGTATTCGCGTCCAGTACAAAAATCCGGATAACCGAATAGACCAGATCCAAACAGGAAGAAGCAGGAATAGTTTCCCCACAATACTAGCGTTACTTGGCAGGATGAGGAGTGAATAGATCCCGGCGATTACGAGTCCCCAACCAACATCTATCACTGCATAATTATTTCTAGTCTTGCCCCAAAACCACATGATTGACATGAAAAAAAATGTAAATATAACAGCGATTACATAAGAATTTAAAAAAGTATCCAATGCGACCTCTTCTGGGCATTAGACGTACGATTTTTAATGAAAGTCGTGATAAAGTTTCTTAAAAAGGATTTTTTCTAAGAAGGCAGGAGCGAAGTTTCTCATCCATTTCAAAAAGAAGCCAGATTTATCCATGGTAACAAGTCTTGCATTTTTATCTTGTGCGGAACTCATGAGCATCAAAGCCACCTCGGAAGGAGTTTTTAATCTCCGACTTGCCTGTTCTTCATTCAATATAGTACCATCTGCACCTAAGCCAGACTTTCTTAAGGCTGTCTCAGTATAGGGAACGCAAACAAGAACAGATCTCACGCCCTCCTCCGAAAGTTCGATGCGCATAGATTCCATGGCTGCATGCAAAGCTGATTTTGAAGCCGAATAAGCAGCTCTTCCAGGAACTCCATATAAAGCAGACACTGTTGAAGTTGTCACCACACTTCCTCGAGCATTTTTGAGTCGGCCGAGTAACAGCTGAATCAATTGAACGGGTCCAAAAAAATTTGTGGCAAACGTTTTCCGAAAAACATCCATGCTTAAGGTATCGAATCGGCCATGTGCGGTAATTCCAGCATTATTAAAGAGTACATCGATTCGCGCAATCTCACGAGGAATAAGAGCAACGGCATCCTCAATGGAGGCAGGATCTTGCAGGTCAACAGCGATCGGAATCAATTCCATTCTGTCATTGGCTTGCAATGGCTTTTTAATTTCTGCGGCGCGTCTGGCCATGGCTATGATCGTGACAGGATAGATCGATAGTTCCTTTAAGAGAGCCTCTCCAATTCCGCTGGAGGCACCAGTGATCAAAATAACCTTACCGTTCCAAAAATCTTTCATTACGACTTCCATTCTTCAGAAAGGCACTCGACATTGACCAGTATAATTTTGTTAGATATCTGATATGATGCTTAGAAACAAAGTTTGGGAAATTAAAGATGCATTTGGTTTGGAAAATTTAAAAACCACAGAACGTTCTATTCCAGCGGAAGTTGGCGATTATGAAGTCATGGTTCATTTAACAGCAACTTCACTAAATTACCGAGATTATCTGATGGTCATTGGGAAGTACAATCCAAGACAAAAATTACCACTCGTACCTTGTTCAGATGGCGCCGGTGTCATTGCAGCCGTCGGAAAAAAAGTTTCAAAATGGAAAACTGGCGATCGGGTCATGCCTATCTTTGCTCAGAAATGGTTCTCCGGAGCTCCAAACATGGATAACTTGAGAACAACTCTGGGTGGGCCAAGTGACGGATGTTTGATGGAGTATTCCATTTTTAATGAGGAAGGATTAGTAGCTACTCCTTCTCACCTAACGGATGCGGAAGCCGCTACATTGGGATGTGCGGGACTTACCTCTTACAATGCTGTCGTCACCTTTGGCGGAATCCAGCCAGGCCAAACAGTCTTAACTCTTGGGACGGGAGGTGTTTCCTTGTTTGCCTTACAATTTGCAAAAATGATGGGTGCGCGAGTCATTGTTACTTCATCGAGTGATGAAAAATTAGAAAGAGCAAGGGAACTGGGAGCCGACGAAACAATCAATTATATAAAAAAGCCCAATTGGGAAAGAGAAGTTAGAAAACTAACAAATATGAGAGGAGCAGATCTAATCATTGAAGTAGGCGGTGCTGGAACGCTTCCTAAGTCCATGATGGCAATTCGACCGTATGGAACGATCGCGCTTATCGGCGTTCTTGCCGGTGGGGAATCCAATATTTCTTTATACCCGATTCTCATGCAAGGGGTGAAAGTGCAGGGAATCATCGTAGGAAGTCGCGAAAATTTCGAAAATATGAACCAAGCCATTTCACATAACAAGCTAAAGCCTGTTCTGGATTCCACATTTGCCTGGGAAGAAATACCAAAGGCTTTCGAATTTTTACAAATGGGAAAACATTTCGGTAAAATTACGATTAGCTGGAAATAAAAAAAGCCCTAATAATAAGGGCTTTTTTCACAAAAATTAACTCTACTTATTTCGCAGATGTTAAAGTGATTGAATCAACACCATTCGTCGTGACTGCTTCTCCAGCAAATTCAACTTTCGCTTTGTCTTTAGAAAGTTTTTTTCCAAGAACGTCTGCGTTCGTTACATTGTATTTTTTACCGTCTGCTTCGATAGCAAAACCAGCGCCATTTGGAAGTGCAGAAACGATTCCTTTACCAGAAACAGGAACTGGCTTAGAAGTTTCTGTTTTTGATCCAGAAGAACAAGCAACGAAAGCCAAAAGTGTGGTGATTGCGATGAGTAGAGAAATTGATTTTTTCATATGAAAAATCTCCTTTATATAGCAAATGAATCTCGGCCCAAGTTTAATTACTTTCCTTATTTCTTATCGGAAGAGTATTTAGGAAATTTTTTTATTTCGCTGGCATCATTCCGACACAAAGTGAACTAAACTCCTTCACTCTCCAATTTCCATCTGCCTCTTTTTCTACTGTCACAGGGCGAAAACTGGAAGCACCTCTCGTAGCAACAAAGAGTTTGATTCGTCCTGAACTTTCTTCTCCAGAGTATGGATTTGTAAATGTTTCGACTGTCAATGGAGTTGTCGGCAGATAACCATTAGATGGTTCAGCTCCTTTGAAGTATCCATTGGACAACATTTTATATTTATCCAATTGTCCAACCAAGTATCTGTCTCCATTTCCGAGGTCTTCCCCTTTGTAAGCAGTTGGTTTGTTCGATTTTTGTCTATTTTTTAAAAGAACGGAGGTGATTAGGGCTTGGTTGCCCAGCACCGTATCTTTTCCATACAGGTGCATGGCTAGGACGATGAGAGAAACTGCACCTTCAGGAGTTTTTGCAAAAGTGGATTGTAATGCTTCAAAGTCTCCCATTGAGGTAGGAACGTTAGGAATTTGGACTTCGGGACGGGCTGTCAAGTTCTGGGCAGAAAGTCCGGAAGCGAATAAAACTGAAAATAAGAAGGTTAGGATGTGTTT
>Ga0209277_10001361_pt1 | contig 12026 bp, 9 predicted proteins | sample JI81AbrownDNA_FD_187503 | JGI IMG/M metagenome (GOLD analysis project Ga0209277, IMG submission 187503) | Wastewater effluent complex algal communities from Wisconsin, to seasonally profile nutrient transformation and Carbon sequestration -... | ecosystem: Engineered > WWTP > Effluent > Algae... | reverse complement strand
AGGGACTAATGCTCGGACTTTATTGATGTAGGTTTCTCGAACTCTATGTTAATTTTTTTCAAGTCTTTTTTAAAAAAATTGGATTAATAGATACAAAGTTTTTAATATAAGGCTTTTTGGAAATAATTATAGCAACTAAAAGTTTTAGGAGTTTATTCGATATATTATTTAATACAAGGCGTTTGCTCTTACCCTCAGCGACTTTTCGAAAAAAATATTGCTGCATATTTTCATCACATCGACGAGATGTTAGAGATGATAAGTAAATTAATTTTCTCAGAATTCCGGGACCAATTCCACTGGAAGTATTTCTACGTTTAATAGATTTGCCGCTTTCATATACAAGAGGAACTATTCCTATATAGGATGATAGTTCTTTTGCGTTTAAATGTTTTCTAAAACCATCTGTAGCGACAAGAAGGTGTGTAGCAAGCATATTACCTACGCCTGGAACGGTTTTTAGATTTTCAATCATCTGTTTATATTCTGGATCTTTCTGGATTAAAACTTCTATCTCCTTATCTATCATCTTAATATTTTCTTCGCAATTTTTAATCATTACTTCATACAAAGAAATTGCTTTTTCTGATCGAAAGTTTTTTCTTTCTAAAGCATGAAGTGCATTTATTGTGGCAATTCTTTGTTTTGTAAATTGCTCCCTTTGAACTAAAAATATTGAAATTTCCTCGATAATTTGGGGTTTTGGAGTCCAAAAATGAAGTTCATCATAAAAACGATAAGCGTATTCTGCCAATTTGCCGCTGTCAATCTTATCACTTTTTTTTGGTGAATATCAAAAGCTCGTTTCACTTTGTAAGGATTTTCGACAGCAACAGAATATCCTCTTGCTACAAGAAAGGATAATAGTGATTCACCGTATACCCCTGTCGCTTCCATACATATTGCAACGCTGTCGGACATCTATGCGGTGACTTTGGAAATCTGCTAACAAGTTTTGGAAGCCGTTAGCAGAGTTCTCAAAGTTTTCCAAAGAAACTAATTTCATATCCTTCGCTCTTAGAAAAGAAACTGTAAAATACTCAGATGATATATCTACCCCAACAAAATTTGTTATTTCTTTCATGTCCTTGTCTCCAAAAAGAAAATTGGTAAACCAAACATGTGTGAATGAACTTTGTCCATTTTAATGAAATGCATAAAATGCAATCAATAGCTCTATTTAGTCTTATCACATCCAGCAATGGGGCCTTGTTCGAGAAATAGGTTTTCCCTAGACATCCAGTATAGGCTTAATCCATTACCGGTTTGGCTCTCTATTTTTTGGACTTGACACCATCCTAAAATAGCTACCATTTTTACTAATGGATGTCCGTGTCTCGAAAAATGCAAAGAAGATTTTTAAATGTATAAACAATTTACTCCGTTTAGTTCAAAACAAATCTTTATCAAAGAAAGAAAAAAGAAGAATTTAAGATTCATTCAAAAAAACAATCATAACTAGATTTTAGATTGATCGATTTTTATATTAAAAAAAATATCAAGTTTAATAAAAAACAAGGAATTAAAATGAAACCGATTTTAATATTATTAATAATTGTAAATTTCTACTTTTGTAGATCGAAACCGGAAATTAAACCAACGAGTCTAAAAGATTCTTCTTCAATCGTAATGGAAATTGCTACGAAAATACCACTCTCGCTATTTGGTGCTGATGCTACAATGTCCAAATTTTGGCTCGTTAAAAATGATCCCAAAAAGAAAAAACTAAGTGAGTTAAACCTAATTGAATCTAACTATCGATCAGGAAGACGAGTTTATTTTTTAAACATTGAGCCCGGTGAATATAGTTTAGTTGGAGCCTATGAGTTTCGAAAAGGCGCGAATAATGCACCTGATGCAAATTACTATTATATTTTAAATAGAGAAAGTATCAAAAAAAGTATTTTTAAAGTAGTTCCAAATCAAACCTTGATTGTAGGAAGAAATAATATAGAGTATAAACCTCAAGATATAGGCGTCGATGAAGACAATGATGAGTTAGGAATGAGAATTTTCCCAGGCTTTAAAGATAGCTTAGGCAAAAAAATTGGATTAGGAATTGCAACTGCCTTACTAGGCGGAAGTATTACTACAGGCGGTTATACTAATTTAATCGAAACACTTAAGACAAAAGAAATTCAATCGGAAATTGAAAAAGAAGTTTTGGAAGATTTCAATGAAACAGATTGGATAAAATTTCCGATCGTTAAATAACAAATAGCCGTTAGAAGGAATATATTATTACGCGCCTAACGTTGAGTTTGCGGAAATTGCTACAGAATAGGATTAACAAGTAACTTCGCAAACACAACATAGAAAGAGAATTTTTATTGCCTATTATATCATAGAATTATTCTAAGACTAGTGTGAAAACTAAATGGAGTTTGAAAATGAAATATAAATATTTATTAATAGCCTCTCTGCTATTGGTTAATAATTGTGCTACGCTTCTTGTAGATGTCATTAGACAGGATAAAACAGAAGAGGCAAAAGCAATGTTAGAAAAGGGAGCTAATCCGAATGATTTGGAAGGATGCGATACTCCCTTATATTGGGCAGCCCTTAGAGGAAATAAAGAATTAGTTGAGCTTCTCTTAAAAAAAGGAGCTGATCCGAAACTGAGGTCAAAAGAATGCAGCGAATCTGTTGATTTAGGTGGATTCAGATATAACACTCAAGAAGGCTCTAAAAGCCCGTTACAAAATGTTAGGAATGTCGAAATTGCAGGGATTCTGATAAAAGCTGGTGCTGACCCAAGTTGGGGAGGATTTTCAGATTCTGGAAAAGGTAGCCCACCCTTAAATCTTACTCCTTTATATAATGCTGCTACAACTTCATTGCAAAATGACAAAGATACAAAATTAGCGGAATTTTTAATTAAGAATGGAGCGAATGTGAATATTTATGATGACAGGAATGGAAGAAATACACTCTTACGTATGATTTCCCACTCTAAAAAACCGGATGTTGTCCAACTAGTTGCTCTTTTGATTTCTAAAGGAGCAAAGGATCTTGAAATCACGGAAGAAAAAATGAAAAAAGCGAGCAGTAAAATTTTGGACACTTATATTCATATTCCTACCGGTGCAGTTACTAAAATGAGCGAGCAAATGGCGAAATTAGCCTTTGATTCGCCTGAAAAAATATCACCTTTAACAATTAATGCAAGCGATAATAAATATTACCATTACTCTGAGTTTATCTGGGCTGAGACAAAGCAAAATTTACATGAATGGTTACTTCTCAGAAAAGCTGCTGTCGGGAAACTAGATTACCAAAAAAAATAGAAGACGTTTATGCTGTAAAATAGAATAAGTATTACATTTTCAAAAGGAGATTTTTTATGGAAAAAAAGAATGGCAAAATAGTATTGATTACAGGTGGAAACAAGGGATTGGGAAAGGAGATTGGACGGCAGCTTGGCTTGCTCGGATATACAGTTGTACTAACAGCAAGAGACAAACAGGCTGGCGCTGCGACGGTTGCAGATCTCGTGTCATTAGGTTGCGATGCCCATACTTTTCAACTCGAAGTTACTAACTCTGAGGATATAGAAAAGTGTGCAAACTATCTAAAGACTACCTTCGGTAAGCTCGATGTACTTGTGAATAACGCAGGAATAGCTCTCGAGTGGGATGGCAATCCTACCAATGCTGATAAAGTTCGCCGTACTCTAGAGGTCAACCTTATCGCCCCCTATGCAATCACAGAAGCATTAGTACCTCTACTTTCTTTGAGTGACGATGCAAGGGTGATTAATCAATCGTCACAATTAGGTTCTATTGATGCAGCAGAAAAGATGTGGCAGTATATTTCGGGATTCATGACTGTGGGATATGCGACCTCTAAGGCTGGTCTTAATATGCTTACACAGATTCAATCAAAAACACTCGATGTAAAAGGAATTGCAGTTGCCGCAGCTCATCCTGGTTGGGTAAAGACTGACTTAGGTACAGATGCTGCCCCTTTGGAAGTTAAAGAAGGAGCAAGCACAGTAGTTAGTCTTGTAACCGTTCCCCGCGACAAATTCCCGAACGGGCAACTAGTTCATAATACCGATCGTATTCCGTGGTAGAGTTAATCTTTGGTTATAAATCATAGCACTCAAGAATGAAAATGGACAACCCCATAAAAAAACAGACACTATTTTTCTTTGACCGTGAAATTAAAACAACGCCTAACAAAGAATAGCTGCTGTGCGACCAAGGAAGATTCGGTGGCTTGGGTTCCACTAAAACGTCAGATTCTCTTTTCAAAAATACTTTGGGGACTAAATTTGATTTGCTTAAATCAAATTTAGTGGATTGTTCGGTGTCAGTTGATGGGGGCTAATCGAATTTACATAAAGCAGAAATAGGGGGCTTAACTTAGACCTTACTAATATTTTAGTATAGGAAATGAGGAAACATACGTTTTTTACCGATAATCTCAGATAGTATTCTATGAACTAAATAGAAAATACTGTTGATTTTGATAAAGAGTGATTAAAATCATGTAAATACGGCGAGAAAAATGGAAATATCATTTAGGGACAAGGGAAAGAATAAAATACTGAGGTTTACAGGAAACCTAGATATTTACACATCGCCCGTAATAAAAAAAAAAGCCATTTCCACGATTGAAGAAGAAGAGGTTGAATCCCTTATTTTTGATATGAGTGAAGTTAATTATTTTGACTCTTCCGGTATTGCGCTTATCGCAAATTTACGTAAGCGAATGATGGATAGAGAAGGGAAATTTGCTCTTCTTGCCATTTCCTATGAAATCAAATCTGTATTACAGTTGGCTTCTATGGATAGATTCTTTACTATATATGCAAATGAAGAAGAAATTGTATAAAACATTGAAAATATTCTGCGAGTAATCGACGTTATCCAATGCTAGAAATTCCAGGATTCAAAAGCTTAAGGAAAATACCTTGGAAAGATCTCGACCCCGGCATGATTGTTGTTGGTGGAGTTAAGGTAAACAATGGTTTGCCGATTGAGCTTGCTACGTTTCCTGCTTTATCCGTTACTCTAATTCGCGAATTAACAAGCAAATATCATTTTCTTCCCAATCGAGAAGTTATAGTCGCCGAGGCAAATAGAGGAGAGAGTCCTTCTCGTATGTCGATGGGATTTCGCACGATTGAAAAACGCTTAAAGCAGTTCAATGATTTTCGCGAAGTAATCCAAAAACAAAGAAATGCTTTGGTTGAGACGAAGAGGTTGCTATTACCCCCCGATGCACCTCTTATTTCTACACCCTATGTAAATTCCGATCATCTAATTAAGGATATCTACAATTCATTTGAATTAAAAATTCCATCTACCAACGCTCCGTCTATGTTCTCTCATTTAGCCGAGAAAGTTACTCTGGGTGATGTTCTTTCTGGTAAGTTGAAAGACAAGTTCAGATTGCCCGAAGATGTAGAAGTAATGCTTCATCTTGTGGTAGATTACTCTTACAGCATGAATACAATGGATAAGCTAGATATTGTCATGGCTGCGGTTAATCTGTTTTATACTCATATTTCAGAATGTATGCTCAATGTAAAATTACAACTCTATGTATTTTCTGAGAATTGTGTTCAGGCAAAATTTCCTCTCTCGGGAAAAGAAATTGAACGTAAAGCCACCAACTACGGAAGCTTTATGAAGAAAGTGTTACATCATCGAAATCCAGATGTTATTAATAAAGTGATTTTATTTACGGACGGAGAGCCTTCTGATAAGACAGATGCAATCATGACTGGAAATAAAATGAAGAAGTTAAAGATTGATTATACTCAAATTATATTTGATATAAATGAAGACCGTCGTGTGGAATACCAGGGATTGAATGGTAGCGAAAAGAGTCTCGATGGTTTTCTTACTAATCCTCCTCCGGGGATAACATCTGTTAGGCTAAATGATGCAGATTGGAAAAATCGGAAAGCAGAGATATATGAAATCTTTACAGAAGTAGCCCACGCCTGTGGAGGGAATCAGATTATCATCAGCGTTTATGAGCTAATGAGCTTAATTAGCGTTGAGGTATACGATCGTTATATGGGAAGATTAACTCTTTCTAGACTTCCGATTATCACTCCTCAATTCCAGGAATTTAAATCTACTCCCAAAAATTCTAAAGAGGAATTAAAAGAACAAATCAAGCAAAAAGTAATAAAACCTTTTGAGTTTAAAAAGGTGGAGCGACCTAAATGATTTTAGATCAAATGAAATTAATTTTCGATGACGAATACAGTCGTCTCTATTTTGATGAGGCAAATGGATATTATGTCCTTTGGCTTATGATTAGTCATGTAATGTGGTATGATATTTATATTCAACTCACAAGCGAAGAAGTTAGCCAATTTTTAAATTCGGATCATTCTATTAGTGAGGTAAAGTTTCGTCATTTCGCCAACGATGTAGCCATATCAAGACCAGGTCTTGTTGGTAGAAATAGTAGTTGGGATGATCGAATATTACTCAGAGAGGATGATAGGGACTCACCCTAGTTATAGAAATATAATAAAGTGAATTGGATTTCCCATAATACTTTTTATTTTTTTTCTCCTGTATTAAAGTCTTTTCTTATAGAATAGGAATAAAGCCTTACTCCGCTTGTCTAATTATGTAGCAAAAGAAGGAACCTTTTATGGTTGCTTTTAAGCGGTTTTTTGATAAGATTGAGAAGAAAAAGGAAAAAATTGAAAATGCAACAAGTTAAAAGATTCTTAAGAGTAGTAAAACTAATCATTTTCTGCTTTGGAGTAACCTTCTCTTTGCAGCAATGTAATTTTAAACATGGACCTAAGTTATTTGGGTTCTTGCCTTTGCCATTTTCTCCTAACAAAGATACGCAAAAGAATTTTATCGTCGAAAATACCGATGCCTTATTTACAAACGAGTTTGGCAGACAGGCTTCTTTCACTATTAAGCTAAGCAAAAAACCAGAAAGTGATGTTACGATTGGTTCTATAATATCTTCTAATTCTGCGGAAGGAGTAATAGTTACTGCTTCCTCTCTTACATTTACAAAGGATAACTTTGATCAGCCGCAAACGATTACAGTGCAAGGAGTTCCGGATGGGATTGCAGATGGAAACCAGCAGTATCGAGTCAAATCAGGATCCATCGATACAAAAGATTACAGTTATTCCCTCCTTGTTATTCCAGATGTTTTAGTAATTAACACAGATAAAGAAACTCCAAGCATTGCAGCCACACCTGCTTTAGGTCTTTCAACAAATGAAAACGGTCAATCGGCTAACCTTTACATCGTTTTATCCACTCAGCCCGGAGCGGATGTGATTATTCCGGCGTTTTCTTCTGATACAGTGACTGAATGTGTAGTGAGCGCAACATTGACATTTACCTCTAAAAATTGGGACACTCCTCAAATAGTAAAAGTAACAGGAGTAGATGATTTTTTATTAGATGGTGCAAAGAATTGTTTAATTTCAAGTTCTCCTTCGACTAGCGTTGACCAAGTGTATGTAAATAAAACCATGCCCGTCGTTACTGTAGTCAATGTTGATAATGATACTCCCGGCTTTACCTACGTCCCTATTACACCTGCAATCACTACCGAAGGCGGAAGTCAGGCTCAATTTTCAGTTATATTGAATACGATTCCAACTGGTAATATTACCGTTTCAGGAATTACCACAAGTGATTCAACAGAAGCAACTATTTCTCCCACAAGTTTTTCTTTTGGACCGACTAATTGGAATATTCCACAAGTCATGACTTTAACAGGTCAAGATGATTCTATGAACGATGGCAATATAAATTTTACGGTTGTCTTTCCCAATGCAGTTGCAATTGATCCACTAGATGCGGTTTATGACAATTTGGCGCCATCTTCTGCCGGGTCCTTTACAAATCAAGATGATGATACAAGAGGATTTAGCATTGTAGCACTCGCACCCACAACATCAATTTCTCCCATTCTTGTTACAGAGGCAGGAGCATCACAAACATTTGATGTAAGTCTTACCTCGGCTCCCTGTGACACGCCTTCTAGTCCTGATACTTGTGATCCAACTTCTGTCACAATAACTCTGACAAATAATGATCCTTCTGGATATACCATTAGCCCTAACTCTCTCACTTTCACTTTTGCAAACTGGAATATTGGACAAACGATTACGGTGACTGCCGTTGATGACTATGTTGAAAATGCAAATAGGAATTTTACACTTGCTCTTGATCCAATTCTAGGCACTACAGATTATGCCGGTTTAGATCCCTCGGATATTTCGATTCAAGTAATAAACAATGATGTTTCAGGATTTACCATTAACCCTGCTGGCGGGGTAACTGTAAATGAGAATGATCCAGGTGGAGTTGGATTAGAGTCAATCATTACCGTAGTTCTAAATTCTGAGCCTACAGGGAATGTTACATTAGGATCTATTCTTAGTACTGACACTCTTGAAGTAACCGTTGCTCCTACTATTGGAGGTGGAAATATTCCTATTACCAATCGAACGTTAGTCTTCACACCTACAGCGGGTCAAGCGATTGTAAATTCTGATGCAAATTCAGACGGAGTAAATGACACAAGCATGGGGGGATGGAATGTTCCTCAGACGATTCGAGTAAGAGCGGTTGTGGATGGGACGTCAGACGGAACACAATTGAGAGCAATTCAATTCGGTTCTAGGACTACAGCGGATTCTAAATATGCTGATTCATTAGCTACTCCAACGCCTGACGTTCCCGCAACAAATGTTGATAGCGGAACTCCTAATATTCTATTGCAATCTATTTCAGCAGTTAGTTTTAATGAAGATGGAACTTCAACGATTACTGCCCAAGTGGTTTTGGCAACTCTTCCAACGGCTAACGTGACCATATCCAACATAGTTTCTTCTGATACAACGGAAGGTGTAGTATTACAGAATGGAGGAGCAACCACTACAACAACTCGAACGTTAGTCTTCACACCTACAACAAATGCAGCAGTAGCAGGAACAAATACTACGACAGGAGGTTGGAATATGCCTCAGACGATTACAATTAGAAGTGTAACAGACGGATTTGATGATGGAAATATTCCTTTTAAGATTACCTTTCCGAGTGCAACGGGAGCGGCTGAGTATGTTGCCAAACGTCCAACTTCTTCTAATGCTTCTTATAATAATGCGTTAGGCGAACTTACTCTGACTAACACTGATGATGATACTATTGGATTTACCATTTCTGCGGCTAATCCATTTCCAATTACCGAGGGGGCTGCTGCTGGAACGTTCTCGGTAGTATTAAAATCTGATCCTTGTAGCACACCAGGGAACTTAGCAACCTGCACATCGCAAGCAGTGACTTTCACTTTGACAAACAATGACCCGACACAATATTCTATTAGTCCTTCGTCTCTTACTTTTGCAGCGGGTAGTTGGAATTCTCCTCAGACTATTACTGTTACTCCTACCAATGATAGTTATGATGAAAATAATATGGATTTTACGTTGGTCTTAAATTCTATTACAAGCACAAGTGATTATGGAGGTCAAAATCCTGCTGATGTTACGGTGCGGGTAATAGATAACGATACTAAAGCGATTAATCTTACTTTGACTGCTGGCTATTCGAATGTAGTCTCAAGTGCGGGAGGGTATACTGAATACAATATGAATTTAGGCTCTAGCCCATTTCCGGGAAATACTGTGACTGTGAGTGTTTCCGTTCCAACGGCAGCTCCGCAGGAAGGTAAGATACTGGCTTCTGATAACGTGACAGCACTCGATACTAGGACATTTATATTTACAAGTGCAAATTGGTCTACAACGCAAGTATTTCGTGTAAAAGGAATTACAGGTGCAGGAACAGGGAGTGCCAACTTTACTTTAACCGCCTCCGCAGTAGAGACTGGAACTCTTCCTCCGACCGGTTACACTGCATTAACCTACAATAATTATACTGGAACGAGCGCGACCCAAGCCATTACAAATTACCATATTGGCTCTGGAAAAAAAATTGTTCTAGCAGGAAATACAACGACGATTTCTGAAGCAGGCTCTACTCTTGCTTATTTTTGGATACTATTAAAGCAGGCACCAACAGCGAATGTGACAGTAAATTTTGGAATTGATTCTACTTATCCGTGTACGTTACCAGCATCTGTTGGAAGTTCAAAACAGTTTACTATTACTCCCGCATCCCTAACAATCACACCGAGCAATTGGAATCAAATCACGACGGGAAATCAAATTACAATTACTAAAGTAGATGATGCTGTCGATGACGGAGATGTGTCTTGTCCAGTAAAAATTACGTCTACTACAAGTACTGATACTTACTTTAATGGATTAGTAACACCCACTGATTTTACGCAGCCATCTATTATTGTGACTGATAATGATACAAAAGGTATTTTGAAGCAAAGTCAAAGTCCACTTCTATCTGGAAATTTAATTACATCTAGATCAGGAACTACGGCTACTCTTCAATATAGCTTAACAAGTAAACCAATGTCAAACGTAGTTTTATCTTTTGCTGCCACTAGCGGATATGCAACATTTTCTCCTGCGACTATTACCTTTACTCCTGCAAATTATGCAACTCCGATAGCATTAACAGTTACCGGTGCCGGATCTAGTCCTGCGGCTGATGCTAGTTATGCGGTAACAGCAACAGCAAGTTCTTCCGAAACAGCATCAGGATTTGCCAATGGAGGAATTTACAATACTTTGACCGATACACAAAATGCGGTTAATCGGTATTTACTCTATGACTTGGTTCCTTGCACTACTTCGGTCGTAACTTCTTGCTCGGCAATAAATGCAACGGGTGGAACAGTAACGGGAACATACACTACAACAGAAGCAGGTGGGCAAAGATTCTTTGCGATTGCACTGCGGGCTAAACCGAGTTCTAGTGTGACGATTCCTGTCTCTAGCTCTAATACTTTGGAAGGAACAGTATCTACTGCGAGTCTTACATTTACAACGGCAAATTGGAATACTCTCCAAGTTGTTACGATCACAGGTGTCAATGACCTTGTTGCAGATGGAAACATTGCTTATAATATAGTCTTTGGAGCAATGACAGGAAATGCGGCGTTTACTACAACTATACCATCGCTCAGTGCAACGAATTCTGATAATGACACAGCAGGATTTATACTTACAGCGGCGAGTGATACAGGAGTATTAGAATCAGATCTCGGAAAGAGTTTTACCGTCCGATTAAACAGCCAACCAACGGCTAATGTTAGTATACCACTTTCGGTAAGTGCACCGACTGCAACTGATACAGGCTTGACGATTACCTCTACTAATCCACTTGTGTTTACGACGGCTAATTGGAATACTCCTCAGACAGTGACGTTTACTTGGGTAGGAGACGGTGTAAACACACCTGCAACAAGAAATCATTCTGTAATTCTTGGAACTGCTACGAGTGGAGACCCAAACTATGCAGTTGATCCGCCTGACTATACAATCTCGATTACGAATTTAGGTGGACTCTGATTTAATACCATAAATTCCTGCTTGCTAAGAGAACTCTTTTCTTAAAAATAGTAGTCGTAACCTTTAAACAAAAAAGGCGGAGAATACTATGAGCCAACAAACTACATCCTCGGGAATGCCCATTCATTTGAATGAAAGAGATTCCATCTTAGACAAGCATTTACTTACAGAGAAACTAGCTTATTTTAATCGGGAAAAAATCCCGGAAAGAATTACACATGCGAAAGGGGCAGGGGCTTACGGTGTGTTTACCGTCACGAAAGATATGAAGCAATTTACAAAGGCAAGAGTCTTTTCTGAAGCGGGAAAGCATACTCCTGTATTCGTTCGGTTTTCTAATTATAGAGGAGAAAAAGGATCCGCGGATACTATGCGTGATCCAAGAGGGTTTGCGATTAAATTTTATACAGAAGAGGGTAATTGGGATTTTGCGGGAAACAATATTCCAGTATTTTATATTCGAGATGCGTGGAAGTTGCCTGATTTAATTCATTCTCAAAAGAGAGACCCGCAAACAAATCTCAATATTGCAACTACGATGTGGGATTTCTGGTCATTATCCCCTGAGACTTTACACGGA
>Ga0209277_10001358_pt1 | contig 12035 bp, 16 predicted proteins | sample JI81AbrownDNA_FD_187503 | JGI IMG/M metagenome (GOLD analysis project Ga0209277, IMG submission 187503) | Wastewater effluent complex algal communities from Wisconsin, to seasonally profile nutrient transformation and Carbon sequestration -... | ecosystem: Engineered > WWTP > Effluent > Algae... | reverse complement strand
ATTTAATCAAAAATTTATTTTTATCTAACAATTTTTAGGTAACATGAATTAGCTGATATTCTTAAAAAAAGTTAGACGCAATTAATATTTGATCTTTTCGCTTGAGTCTCTAGGAAATCAATCCCAACAGTTCCTGATCAGATTTCCTTGACCTGGGATCTCCATCGAATTCGATAATCGGAAATGGAATGAGAGGAAAAATGCAGCAATATGAGATAGCAGTAATCATTCCGATTTCACCTACAGAAACCTCCTGGGAATTGCTTTTAGCCCAATTCAATGAATCAGAGATTTCGATCCGGATTTTTTTAGTTATGAATTCTTCCGAACAAGCTGTTCAGACCCGAATTCGAGTAAAAAAACGAAGGAATGTAACGGTTCTAGTTCAGTCAGGTGGTCGCGCGGAACTGATGAATTTTGCCTCAAAAAAAACGAAAGCCAAATACCTATGGTTTTTACACGCGGATTCGAATCTTCCATCTGATTACGCAATCAAAATCCAAGAAGTCATCCGGAATGAAAAGGAGGCAGTGTTCTACTTTGACCTTACTTTTCGTACGTACGGGCACACCTTAATGAAGTTAAATACTCTTGGAACCTACTTCCGCTCTCATATTTTAAAATTGCCATTTGGAGATCAGGGATTCTTTTTGAGAAAAGATCTGTTTCTTAAATTAGGGATGTACAAAGAAAATCTTCTGTATGGCGAGGACCATTTGCTGATCTGGAAAGCGCACCATCTAAAAATTCCAGTGTTGTGTATTGGATCGACGCTTTCAACAAGTGCCAGAAAATACCGGGAACATGGGTGGCTAAAAACAACTTGTTTACACCTGCGTCTCACAGTATTACAAGCAGCGCCTGAATTTATAAAAAAACTAACGAAATAATTTCCCAAATTTCTGATTCTACTTCTCCTCATTTTCTGATTTTAATATTTAGAATCAAAGTAGTTAGTCAGGAATAAATTTCCTTGCACTTCTAGAGATGAGTCAATGATTCGTCTAAGGTAAGATGTCTAAGGTTTTGATCTCATGAAAAGGATGTTAATTTTTGTAACTCTTTCCTTGCCATTTCAATACTCATGCGAAAAAAAACCCATTTTTGAGACGAAAGGGAATGCTAGTATGATCTCTATAATCGGAAATATTCCAGACTGTGATTTACAAAAGTCGGATTGTTCCTTTCAACTTCCGGACGGAAGTGTGTATAACATAAATTTTTCAGTCCGACCAGTCATCCCGAACCGACTAACTGATATTTATCTAAAAGGAAAAGACATTTCTTACCATCCTTTTGCGATTGATTTTGACGGTGCAAAGATGAGAATGGGATTCAACCGACCGAATCTGGAAAAAATCGAATTGGACATCAATCACGGAAGATTTACATTACCGACTTGTAGTACAAGGACATTTCAATGGAAAACAATCATATTATTTCGTGACAATAAAAACAAAATAAGCGGCGTTCCTTTCCATTTTGAAGTAACAAAAAAATGACTCGCCTCTTTATTTTTATAACTAGTCTTTTTTTTTCTTTAACTCTTACTCATTGTGTTCCGGCAGAAGATCAAATCGAACTCGCCAAAGTTCCGCAAGGTGGGAATTTCACACTCGACACAGAAGCGGGAAAGTTGTCCTTGAGTGATTTAAAGGGAAAAGTCGTTTTCATATATTTTGGTTTTATGAGTTGTCCAGATGTTTGCCCTACAACTCTCAATGTTTTTTCATCCGCTTTTAAGACATTAAGCGTAAAAGAACAATCAAAAGTTAGTTTTCTTTTCATTGATGTTGATCCTGAAAGAGATACTTTAGATCGTCTTACAATTTATACAAAGTATTTCCATCCCCAGATCATCGCAATGACAGGATCCATCCTTCAATTAAACGAAGTAGCAATGTTATATGGAGCAAGTTTTCAGAAGGTAAATCTAGAGTCGAGCATGGGTTATACCATGGATCATACATCCAGCGTTTTTGTCATTGATCAAAATGGAAAATGGGTGAGTACGCTTCCCCATGGTAGCAAAAAAAATGATATTCAAAAAACAATAAAAGAACTGATAAAAAACTAAGCGTAAATTAAAAAAAAATATAAACATAGGATATAAGAATGAAAAACTTATTTGTAATAACGAGCTTACTCGTTTCGTTTCAATTTCTCGTTGCTGATACTAAAAAAGATATCACCATTCAAAATGCTCGAATCAAAGCTGTACCGTCATCCAGTCCAAATTCTGGTGGGTTTATGATTCTCAAAAATTCATCCAACAAAGATATCCAACTCATAAAAGCGGAATCGAGTATCTCCGAAACTGTCGAATTACATACGATGACAATGACCGAGGGAATGATGAAAATGAGACCCGTTGATAAAATCGAAATCAAAGCAAAAAGTACCACCGAATTAAAACCGGGTGGATTTCACGTAATGTTTATCGGTCTAAAGTCTCCCTTAAAAAAAGACGAAAAAAAACTTGTAACATTAACTTTTAGCAATGGGCAAAAAGAGTCTCTTTCGATGCCTGTAACAGAAATTCAGATGGAAATGAAATAAAAAAAAGATAACAAACAAGTATTCGTTGGCTCTGATCATCCAGAAAACTGAATACTTGTTTCTCGTTTGTCAAAAAAAGTTGTAAGAGCACTCGCCTATTCCATTGGAATTAAAATCTGACCCTCAGTAATTCCCTCTAATACGACTTTTCCTTCTTGGTTAAAACATTTACATTCCATCGCTAATTTATATCTTCTATGTTTCTTAATTAGTTTCGTAATTGTTAGTTGACCTACAATACTTTCATCTTGGTAAACAGGTTGTTTCATTTCAAATTCCATAGATTTTGCTAGATAATTCATATCACCGCCGATTTTTGTTACGACACTTGCGACAAGTAATCCCTGACAAATCACAGGTCCATCAGAATCAATGTGGTGTATTCCCTCATCTCCCGTTAGTTTAGCAAATTCCAGGACATCCAAACGAGTAAAAACTCTCCTATGTTCATAAACTTGGCCAAGTTCTGGAACCAAAGATAAATTCGCCATGCTAAGCCTCCCTCAATTTTTAGTTTGATACAAAACTATATTTGTTTGATACAAAACTAATATTTTTTTTCTGTCAAGGATTTCTAAGTTTTACGATTCGAGATTTTGATAAATTTTCTGCATAGTTTGAATAAAAGATTTTGAAGCTGTGGCAGACATACCTGTAAGCATTTTTTTCTCTAAGGCAAATCCTATTTTTAAAAGTATTGGCGCTACTGATTTTGCTTTTTTAGTTAATCTGATCTCGGCTTTTCTCCTATCAGCAGCAGGGACTTCCCTGGTAAGATAACCATTCTTTTTTAATTGATGCACGAGCTGAGTTAATGTTGATTTATCCCGACCGGTCAGCCTTGCTAATTCCCGCATATCAATCGGTTCGAACTTTGATACAACAAATAACACATCACCGTGGGCAGGTGATAAATCCATAATTTCCAAATGGGCAAGCTCTTTCTCTAAATGCAAAAAAGCTCTCGAACGAATTTTACTCATTAGATTGATAACGCTGCGCTGCATTTCCATTATCATCAATGATACGTCTCTATGAGTTTCGTCAAATCCAATTATAATGTTTTGTTTGAATCGAAGTATTCTTTAAAATCAGTGGACTCGCATACCAATGATCATTTCGTGAAGCCAAAGAAAATAAGAAAAATAAAGAATTAGCCCTGTTACCATAGCAATTAGATCATACTTCATTTGTAGTGAAACAGGTTGTTTGAGTCCGCCATCCCTTGGATGTTTGACCATCGAAATATAAATTCCAATAGACCAGATAAAAAACATACCAAATAATATAATATCACCTAGCGTTCCATTAACTAATAGATGAGATCCTGACCAAAGTATAATTGAAGTTACCATAGGATGGGGAATCATCTCTCTGAAAGTTCCAGGTAAATACGCAAGTATCAACAGTGGAAAAACCGGCAGCATAAGTATCCAAACTAAACTTCGAAACCAGTCAGGAAGATGATAAACAAAAGTAGGTGTTTTCCTAACCTCAACATAACCCATGACCAACAGGGTCAAACCTAGGATCGCTAGAAGCGTAAAATAACCTTTCCATTTTGATTCTCCAATTCGCGCCAAAAGCCGATCTCTCAGGGGACGAGAGAAAAGAGAGATGGAATGGATTCCGAAAAAAATAATGAATCCCATAATAAAAATGATCATGTTCAGATTTCCACGAGAAGAATTTTTCATTGCATGAAACCAAATGCTCAAACAAAAACAAGAAAAAATGAACCTGACATTTTAATTTTTACCAACCCCCAATGTACAAAATGTACCTTGGGGGTTGGCAGTCGTTTCCTTCTATTCAGGGAATTTTTAAAAATTCAGGCTCCAATCGAGATAGGATATGATCTAACATTTGTTTCGGTGCTGGATGAAATGGATAATCCTGATAAAGATCATCATATCCTTTTCTATGGAAATCATCTTCTATGCACTCGAGACTCTCCGCAATCTCTCGAATTCTTTGGAAATGAAAGTTAGCGAATTTTAGATTCGATTTATCCACCCAACCAGCATTTATAAACCCCATCGTCTTTTTTTCACATCGACAGGGATTATTTCGATTGATGAGTCCACATTTATCTTCCATAAATTGAAACAAATCTTTTCGTGCGCGAGATAATTTTTTTCTATAGTGATCTGGCGTGATTTCAAGTATTTCTGCAGCAGTACGATGGGAGAGATGCATAATCTCTCCCATAACAAAAACGATGCGTTGGTTTCGATCTAAACATAATAACATTCCCATGGAACAACCAATTTTTGCTTCCTCAATCAAAAGTTTCGTTTCAGGCCTCTCTAACTCCTCTCTGATTATTTCCTGAAATGGAATTCCATCGAGTTCTTTTCCATAAGCTTCAAAATCAGATGTAACTTCTTCTAGTCTCTGCTTTTTGGTACTAATGACATGATTGATTGTGATACGATATAACCATGTGCTAAACTTTGCTTTGTTACTATCATACTTCGCTAAATTTGATACTAGCTTTAGAAGTATTTCTTGGGTAACATCTTCCGCATCCATTGGATTTAAAAACATAAACCTACATAGATTATAAATATAATCCTGATACATTTTGATTAAATTTTCGAGTGATTGAATATCACCCGAAAGAGTTTTTTGTATGAGTACTAACGTTACAGTTTGATTCATAAAGGTATTTCCTTTTTGCCATATTCGCATTTTTTTGTTAAATGTAGGACGCCCGAATCACTTCCCTGTTCGATCGGTTTCATCAGTTTAAAATAATTTTGGCAGATCTCACTCTTCATGACAGCCTCCATCGCTTTTATTGCAAAATCCTTGTTCTTCCAATATACTAAATCTACCCATTTTTTATCTTGGAAGTGCAATAACTCCCGTCTTACAAACCCTTCTTGTTTCTCAAGAAAATTTTTTTGCAGGTTTTGTGAAGCTTCTGAAAGATTATCTTCTGTTATATTTTCTAATAGTTCAAACGGAGCCCATTCGACCGTAAGCTCTCGATTTTCCGAAAACCATTTTGTAATCAGTCCGATTCCGAAGCCCATCACGATACTTGCTGCCATCAAAGGAACAAGGTGATCCAAGTTTCCGCTTGAAATAGCAAGAGAGATAAACCACGGTAAATTCAAAAAGAAAGTAAACAGAACAGCTTTGCTGATTACTTTTTTCGGATTCAGTCGATAGACTACATATCCACATCCGAACCAGAAAAGAAAAGCCTGCAAAAGCATCCAAACATCCAAAGGCTGATCGAAAGCGAGAATCAAAAGACAATCGACTAGAGCAGGAACAAGGCCTGCGACAAGGGCACCAGGAGAGAATGTATTAAATATTGTTTTCATTTTTACCTCTTTACTAAGTGATACTCCAAATAGGGAGAGGTGTGACAGTGGGATTGAAAAAAAAAATAAAAGGGGAAGATTCTAAGCGGGAAACATTTTTTCGCTCCCTTTCTCGGATGGAACTCGACATTGTCTCAAAACTGCAAAGTGTTGTAGCAAAATACACGACTCTTGAAGAACGTATCTCTTACTCCGTGTTATACTATTTCCAAAAATCACGAGTTTGTTTTATTTGGCCCTCATCTATCCAGCCGGGACCGAAAAAAGGTGTGCAATTCGGATTTTGTAATGGTTATCTGTTAAACGATGAAAAAAAAATATTAGAAAGAGAAAATAGAAAACAAGTTTATTGTCTCACCTTTCATTCGGTTGATGAAATTAATATCCCACTTATCGAATCTTATTTAGAAAATGCTCTGCAGGTTGACGAAACTATCTATAAATCTAAAAAGCAAAGTAAATGAAACTCTTCGGATCTTTAACGCCAAAACAAAGTAGTAAAATAAAATTAACTAGGAGAAAAATAGTAAAACTTTTATAACCTCCTAACATTTTTTTAAGTTTATATTTTTCGAAAATCTGAGCGGTTACAAATAAAAGAAGTATCAATTTTGAATAATTTAAAAATAGAATGGGTTTCACACTTGTCGTAGTTACATAAAACATTTTTTCAAACATAATAACTACTTCAGTCATTGAATTAGATCTAAAGAGGGGTACACTGATAGCGATACAAATCAATGTAAATACACGAGAGAATGATAAATAAAGGAGGCCACCCTTCGTATTTAAGATTTCACGTAACTTGGTTTTGGCATATTGCCTTTCTATAATCAACATCGCAGAATGCCAAATTCCCCAGACGACAAAATGAACACCCGCACCATGCCAAATGCCACCAAATAAAAATGTAATGAAGATATTTCGACAAACTAACCACTCTGATCCTCTGGAACCTCCGAGAGGAATAAAAATATAATCTCGTATCCAGGTTGTAAACGAAATATGCCACCGACTCCAGTGTTCACTGATACTTGTCACATTGAATGGAAAATTAAAATTCGCATCAAACTGAAATCCAAAAAGTCGAGCGACTCCAATGGCGATGTCCGTGTATCCTGAAAAATCAAAATAAATCTGCCACATAAATGCAAACACGGCAATCCAAACATCAACACCCGAAGCATTACTTGGATTCAAAAAGACGACATCCACACAAACAGCGAGGTTGTCTGCAAATACAACTTTTTTAGTGAAACCTAAAATAATCTGCGCAAAAGACTGCCGCATAACATAAAAGTCAACTGGCAATCTGTTTTCTAAATCGCGAAAGAAGGTGGTAGCACGAACGATCGGGCCTGCTACTAGTTGAGGAAAAAAGGAAACATAAAGAGAGAATTCCAAAAACGATTTCCTAGCAGGCAAAACTCCCCTGTATACATCAATTGTATAACTCATTGACTGGAATGTATAAAATGAGATTCCAACAGGCAAAATGATCTCATAAACAGGAAATTTCCAATCGGTGATTCCTATATCATTCCACATTCCTAGAAAAAAATTCGTATATTTAAAATAACATAAGAATCCAAGATTAACGAGTAAAGAGAGAGTTAAAAATAATTTTCTTTTTGGGTCATTGATCTCTAACTTGGAGATTGACAGAGCCGCATAATAGTCAATAAGAATCGAAAACAGGAGCAGACCCAGAAAGTAATAATTCCATGCCATGTAAAAGTAAAAACTCGCAAAAATGAGTAAGAGTGACTTGTGTTTCCCAGCATACTGGTATGTGATCCAAACGATTGGGAAAAAAAATAAAAAATGAATCGAATTAAATAACATTCTTTAGGATAGATTCAGCAAGAGCATCGGTGAAAACTTCCATCCCCTTTTCATTTAAATGAATCAAATCATAATAGTAATCAGAATTTTTTTCCTCAGGAATGACTCGGGAGAGATCAAACTTCTGATTCTTAAGTGATTCACTAAATTCTTTTTCCCAAAATTGACGCCTTAGATCATTGTCATTGCAATTTAAGTGAGTATTTACCGGAGGATAAACATTGATGATTTTTATTTTTTTTGAATTTATAAATTTATAAAAATTATTTAATCGAAGTTTAAATAATTCTGTCAGTTCATTTGCTTCGACGGAAAACTTAGTTTCGTTCACCATTTTACAAGTTTTGTACAGAGCATCTATATGGTGTTTATCGGAACCTAAGGGAATCAGCATTCCTGGCGAGGTTTTCTCTATACAATCACTTACTGATGTAAAATTATAAGGAGTCAGGGACTGCGTGTATTCATTCGTATAGGAATAAGGATTCGAATGATCTCGTTTCCACTCTTTCCCGAAATCTTTCCATCGTTTTTCAGGCTTAAGCATTAAGTCTGCCAGATCATTCCGATAAGAAACCCATCTTACAAATAGAAATATATAATCCTTCCAAGTTACGTCGTATCGATCGTCTTCAATTTATTGAAGCGCCTCCCAGCGATCCAATTCAGTGATCATAGCTAAACTTGAATCAATTAATATGCGACGATCTACCCAAGGAAGGTGCATTTCGTTTACATGAATGATATATTTGATATCTGGATTAGATTTTAAAACCTTTCGAAGGGCAAGTTCCTGAACAATGAGTTCGGATCCTGGGATCGCAATGGATTGGGCAACTAATCCTTTCTCTTTGATCCTTTCATTCAATCGTTTCGCGGATAAACCTTCGTAAGCAATCGAAGTTCCGACAATTAACACATTAGGCTTTAGAATCGGGAGAGATCGGATGGCTGAATCGGTGATTTTATTAACACTTTGCGCATAAGAATTTTTTTTCTGGAATGGTTTATAGCAGCCAATTTGCATAAAACCTTCACAAAGTAATACGATAAATAAAGCAAATAGCAAAGATTTATCTTTTAAAAATTCTTTTAGCGTATCCAAGCAAGTTGACCAGGCATAAACAAATGAAAAACGATCTTCCCTGTAAAGACATTTATGGTATTCCAAAGAAAAAGAGATTGTGGTTTTCACTAAAAACTGATTCTTTTGATGTATCAAATTTGGTTTGGTAGAGGGGATTTTTATATGGGAAAGTTTATCGGAAGCGCAGTTGGACTTCTAATTGTCGTGCTACTTTTGTTAGCTGGATATACTTGGGTAGTACTCAATTGGAGCTATTCCGTTGGTGATCGAGCTGGTTATGTTCAAAAATTATCTAAAAAAGGTTGGATTTGTAAAACTTGGGAAGGCGAGATCGCTCTTGTCACCATGCCAGGCACAGTCGCCGAAAAATTTTATTTTACAGTTAGAAAAGAAGAAATCGCAAACCAAATCAACGACTCGATTGGAAAACGAATCGTTCTTGAATACGAAGAGCACGTAGGAATTCCTACCTCATGTTTTGGAGAGACTGGTTATTTTATTACTGGAGTGAAAGAGATCCAACCTGGAGCGATAGGACAGTAAATTTTGGGGCGCCTCGGATCAAATGTTTGTTACCACTTTTTTATTTGAACCGACCGCGTCCTTCGCTTCAATCTTTGCAAAAGCAAAGGATTTCCGCTGCGACCGCTGGCGCAGACTCGAATCGAATTTCGCCAAACATACATTAATAATTATAAAATTATTTTTTCTGTTTTTTTCTTTCTTTTTAATCTCTACGCCCGTGATAGCACAAGAGAAGGTAACTCTTCATTTGAAATGGTTCCACCAATTCCAATTTGCAGGCTACTTTGCGGCACTTGAGAAAGGTTACTATAAAGATGTAGGTTTGGATGTTGAGATCCTCGAAAGCCATTCTGGTTCAACCGAACTCAATCAGAAGGTGATTTCTCAGGTCGGAAATTATGGAATTGGAGATACAGATCTATTGCTTGCGAGAAATGAGGGTGCACCCATTGTCGTTCTCGCCGTTATCTTTCAACACTCACCATCCATCCTCCTCACCAAAAGAACGAGTTCTACACAGAGTATCCATGAGATTGTCGGGAAAAGAGTCATGCTTGCACCTAACTCTGCAGAGATCATTGCATATCTTAAAAAAGAAAGAATTGAGTCATCAGATTATACTCCTGTTGAGTATAGTTTTAATTTTGATGATCTCATAAATGGGAAAGTTTATGCCATGAATGGATACTCTACAGCTCAGACTTACCCATTCAAAAAAGTCCATTTTGACTACCAAGCCTATTCACCACGATCAGCCGGAATTGATTTTTACGGGGACAACCTTTTTACAAGCGAAATGGAAATTTCGGAACATCCTCAGAGAGTCAAATCTTTCAGAAAAGCAAGTTTACGAGGTTGGCAGTACGCATTTAATAACCAGGAAGAAATTATAGATCTCATTCTGAATAAGTATTCTCCCAAAATCGCACGCGAACAGTTGCTCTACGAAGCGAAACAAATGTTTCCACTCATTCAGCCAGAACTCGTCGAACTGGGTTATATGAATGAAGGAAGATGGCAACATATCTCCGAAATTTATAGTGACTTGGGCATGATTCCCAAAAATACCAACCTGGAAAGTTTTTTATACGATCCGAATCCAAAACACAATCTGACATGGCTTTATCGTTCGATTTTTGGAATGCTCGGATTCTTCGCTATCATTGGTTTTTTTCAATGGCGGAGATTGAATCAAAACTACAAAAAAAACTCATCCAGGAGGTTGAACTCCGAACCGAAGAATTGAGTAAATCGAACCAAGGATTATTGCTAACGAATAAATACTTAGAAAAAACATTAGATCAACTAACAGATGCTCAAAACAGACTCTTACTTTCAGAAAAGTTAGCTACCCTCGGTCAGCTTGCTGCGGGAATGGCACATGAATTGAACACACCTCTTGGAGCGATATTATCTTCCAACCAATCCATCACGAATTTTTTTGAAAATGAAATGAAAGACCTTCCTTACTTTTTGACAAAACTAAATTTAAAAGATGCAGAAAGGTTTGAACTGACCTTAAATGAATGCATAAAGGATACTTCTTATCTCGATGGGAAGGAGGAACGTGCCATTAAAAAAGAGCTCACAAGCAAGTTTTCTGATCTTCCAAAATTGGAAAAAGAAAACGAACACATCGAACTCCTGATTGATACTGGTGCGTACAGACTCGGGGATAGGTTAAGATTCATTTTAGAAAGTGAAAATTCTCTCGGGATTTTAACAGCTATTTCGCACATAACTTCTGCATATCGATTGAATCGAGTGATAACAATCGCCACAGAAAAAGCAGCTCATGCGATCAAAGCCCTCCAAAGTTATCTGGAACCGGACAGTAAAAAAGCAGAGATATTTTCGATCGTAGACATCCCCCAAGAAATTGAAATGATTCTATCTCTTTATCAAAACCAACTCAAAAATCGAGTCAAAGTCACAAAATCATTTTTGACTAACAAAAAGTGTTTGGGCAATCGCGATAAATTAAATCAGATCTGGATTAACCTTTTGAACAATGCCCTACAAGCGATGTCCTACTCTGGGGAATTAGAAATTAAAGTGGAGCAACTAGATTCCTGGATCAAAACTTCCTTTATCGATTCGGGAATCGGAATTCCGGAAGAGAACTGGGAAAAAATATTTGAACCTTTTTTTACAACCAAACGTCTTGGCGGCGGAATGGGGCTTGGACTCGATATCACCAAAAAGATCATCACAAGCATGGAAGGCAGAATAGAATTTGAAAGTAAACCTGGTCGCACATGTTTTAGTGTTTGGTTAAAATGTGACTCCGAGAAATAAAAACGCAGAAGGAAATCCATTCTATGAAAATTTATATTTTGCTTGGTCATCCCGATTCTGAAAGTTTCAACGGGCAAATTTTTGAAACATATGTTGCCTCCGCAAGAGCAAACGGGCATGAGGTGAAATTACAAAAACTTGGTAATTTACGGTTTGACCCAGTGCTTTGGAAAGGCTACAAAATGGTTCAGGCGCTAGAACCAGATTTATTAACGGCACAGGAAAACATACTCTGGTGCGATCATTGGGTGATTATTTATCCTATCTGGTGGGGCTCCCTCCCTGCCCTTCTTAAAGGATTTTTTGATCGAACACTTTATTCTGGCTTCGCCTATAAATATCACAAAAACGATCCTTTCTGGGATAAATTATTGAAAGGTCGG
>Ga0209277_10001357_pt1 | contig 12036 bp, 7 predicted proteins | sample JI81AbrownDNA_FD_187503 | JGI IMG/M metagenome (GOLD analysis project Ga0209277, IMG submission 187503) | Wastewater effluent complex algal communities from Wisconsin, to seasonally profile nutrient transformation and Carbon sequestration -... | ecosystem: Engineered > WWTP > Effluent > Algae... | reverse complement strand
GGCCTTGCAAACCGCCGACGGATGTTTCGTTGAATAGTTTGGATGCGATCGCTTCGGGACTTTCCCCGCGCATGTTTGCAATAACGAGGAGATTCTCCTTCGCTCGCATATGTGCCTCGATGTATTCGAGTAAACGCCGTGCGGTTTCAAGCGCATTGGGATTTGTTTCAAGAGATTTGCGATTTGCGATAAGCGCAGCTTGTGATGCCTGAACGACTCCATCACGCAAGGCACGCAAGCGATTGTCTTGAAGTGTCTGCCCTGATGAAACGAGATCAGAGATAATGTCTGCGTAGCCGATGGTGGGGGCGGTTTCGAGCGTGCCCTCGGCGGTGATGAGCGTGTGCGGGATGTTCTGCTTGTTTAGGAATCGTTCGGTGAGGACGGGGAATTTTGTCGCCACACGCAGCGGCTTGCTAAGAGTCGCTGCATACGATTTTAGCGATTCGATATTTGTGACATCACTCCATGCTTCTGGTACAGCGAGCATTAGCGAACAACTACCAAAACCAAGCTCATCGTGCAGGACAATGATGTCGCCATTGTCGCCGCGATTTTCTTCGAGCACATCAATGCCGGTAATGCCAAAATCCACGCTGCCCTGACGCACGCTGACAACGATATCACTTGGACGTTGAAACAAAACGGTCAGTTCGGGCAGTGCAGGCATTTTTGCCTGATATTGGCGCGGGTTTAGTTTTTGGATGGGAAGTCCGCACTCTGCGAGAAGCTCCATTGAGTCATCTTGCAAGCGTCCTTTGGAAGGGAGGGAGAGGCGAATGTTGGGGTTGGGCATGTGGTTTCCTTTTCAGTGGGTGGTTGGCCCCCTCCGCCTGCTATCGCAGCAGGCACCTCCCCCAAATGCGATGGAAGTTCGTCCATCGCATTTGGGGGAGGACGGGTGGGGGTAAACAAAAAGCCCCGACGCAGGGTCGGGGCTTGATGAGGTAAATGAGAGTTCCCGTTATCGAACGACGGGTATGCACACACAAACCTCCCGACCATGCGGGGGTTGAATATGATGATGGTGATGGTTGTGTGCAAAACGGTTGTACATAATAGACGGCAGTATACCAATCGCTTGGGGATTTAGCAAGTGATTTTCAGCCGGTGTTCTTCAAACCAGCGGCAATGCCATTGATGGTGAGTGCCATCACGTCGCGCAATGTTTCGGCTTCAATTCCGGCAGGGTTTTTCAAAGAGCGCAGGCGGCGAATCACTTCGACTTGAATATAGTTCAACGGATCCACATACGGGTTGCGGAGTTGGACGGCTGATTGGGTGATCGGCTCTTTTTCCATAAGCGAGGTATGCCCACTGATGGAAAGGACTACGGTGCGAGTCCGTTCGTATTCATCGCGGATGCGGTTGAAGATCAACGCGCCAAGTTCGCGGTCTGGGACGAGTTCAACGTATAAAGCCGCAATATCCATATCCGCTTTGATGAGGGACATTTCGCTGTTGTCGAGCAGGCTTTTGAAGAGCGGCCATTTCGCATACATTTCGCTCAAGAGTGCGCGATCATTATATGATTCCAGACCTGTGCCGAGACCGTACCAACCGGGCAGGTTGAAACGGGATTGCATCCACGAGAATACCCAGGGGATGGCGCGGATCTTATCCACGGCGCTGGTGCTGGCGCGAGATGCCGGGCGCGAGCCGATCTGTAATTGTTTGATCTCTTCCAGCGGCGTGGCAGATTGCCAGAAATTGATAAAACCTGGAGTTTCATACACAAGGTTGCGATATGCTTTTTGAGCCGCAGTTGACATTTGGTTCATCGCCTGACGCCAATTTTCGGGTACTTGAACCTGCTCGGCTGAAGGAGCAGATGCCAAGATGACGGCGCTGGCAATTTGTTCCAGATGACGGTGGGCAAGCTGCGGATTTGCATAGCGTGATGCGATGATCTCGCCTTGCTCGGTTACGCGGAATCTTCCGTTGATGCTGCCCGCAGGCTGGGCGCGGATGGCGCGGCTGGCGGGGCCGCCTCCGCGTGCGATAGTTCCACCGCGCCCGTGGAAGATGGTTAGTTTGATATTGTGATGTTGAGTGACTTGTGTAATTTCTTCCTGAGCGAGATACAGCGCCCAGTTTGCCATGAGATAACCGCCATCTTTGTTGCTGTCGGAGTAGCCGATCATTACCATTTGTTCATCATTATGAGATTTGAGATGCTCACGATAAGGCTCACAAGTAAAAAGCGCTTCCAGAATATTTTGCGCGTCTACCAGATCGCCAACGGATTCAAAAAGCGGTGCAATGGGTGGCACGTAGGTGCAGCCAGCCCAACGTGCGAGCAGCAACACGGTGAGTACATCTGCTGTGGAGTGTGCCATAGAGATGACGATGGCTCCGAGAGGTTCACTTCCGTACACGTCACAGACGCGGCCAATGAGTTGAAAGAGCGCCCAGACTTCAGAGGTGGCGGCAGTCACGCCCGGGCGTTGGGCCAACTCCATTGGCGACTGAGCAAGCAAACGCGTGAGAAGAAGCGTCCGTTCGGAATCAGGTAAATTCTCAAAATCAGATTCAATCCGCAGCGCACGTAATATCTCGCTTAATGCAAAATTGAATCGACTTGAATCTTCGCGGATGTCCAGGCGTGCTGCGTGTAAACCAAAGATATGAAATTGATGAAGCATGGTTTTAAGATCGCCTTGAACCAGAGCGTTGGGCATGGCACCAGCAATGAGTTCAATGGGCGTTAAAAGTTTTTCAGGTTGCAGGTTGGTACGATATTGATCGCGGCTCAAGAGATGAGATTTCATATCTTCGTTTGAGGCTTTTGCGAGGTCTGCCGACAGCAGGGAAAGCACGAGGCGATATGGTTCGTTGGTGTAGCGTTCTTCGATGAAGGTAACATGCTCGGAAAACGGACGACGCTTATCGATCCAATCGGTGAGCGCTTGTGGGGGCGGCACAAGCCTTGAACTCATGCTCAAACGCCGTGAGAGGTCTTTGAAGATGCGGCGATTGTTTTCAACAGCCAGACCGCGATGCAAGCGCAACGTTTCAGCAGTCACTTCGGTAGTGACGTTTGGGTTGCCATCGCGATCTCCGCCGATCCATGATGAAAGTTTTAACCATGAAGCGGGCGCTTGCAATTCAGGGTAGTGAAGGTGTAAGGCTTGTTCGAGATCATCATAGACTGCGGGGATGGCATTCCAAAAAAAGGCATCCACATAATACAACCCTGTTTTCACTTCATCGGTCACTGTCAATCGATTGGCACGCGCGCGTTCTGTCAGCCACAGCGCAGAAATTTCAGATTGCAGCGAATTCAATAACGCATCGTGTTCGCGCGTGGATTTTTTTTGATTGCTAATTTCATGCAGCAATTGTGCAATGCCTTCGATCTTTGAAAGCACTGTGCGCCGCCGCGCTTCGGTGGGGTGTGCAGTGAGCACCAACTCGATGGAAAGATTTTCAAGCAGCGCAGACATTTGCTCTGACGTAACGCCGCTGGCTTTGAGGGTTGCCACAACTTCGCCAATGGATTCATCAATTGGCTCGGGATATTTTTTATCCAACTTTTGATTCAAAAGCTGAACGCGTTGATTATCTTCCGCAAGATTGACCAGATCAAAATAAGCAGCGAATGCAGCAGCGACAGCACGCGCCTCATCCGCGCTGAGGGCTGATACTAATTCCTGTAATCGCCCCGCCGCTGATGGATCTCCCGTGCGACGCAACTTCGCCTCATTACGAATGCGCTCTTCAATGTTGAATACTTCTGGTGATTCGAGATCTGAAATGACTTTGCCCAACAGGTCGCCGAGCATGTGAATGATGTGTGAGATATCCATGATGCGTTCCTTCTGCAGGATAGTATAGCGGAAAATAAAATTCCACTATCGAAAAGCAGGGATGAGTTGGCTGAGTTTTCTAATTTTTTTCGAATTGGTAAATAGTATAATTTTGTCGTAACTCTTAACGCAAAACATACACTAAATCAGCGTGTGTTTGTCTTGATTTCCCCTAGAATGTATTCAATTGGTCAGCCTAAAAAGATAATTGGAACCAAAGATTTCAATGATAACTTTTACCACTCGTCAGCGAGAAATTCTCAAGATCATTCTTGACGCCAACAAGCCGATCGGCTCTGTTGAGCTGGCGAATTTGCTTCATATTACACCTCGGCAGGTGAATTACAGCATGAAGGGCGTAAAAGTCTGGCTGCAGCAGCACGATCAAGACCTGAGCGTATTGCCGGGGGTTGGTTTTTCTGTGAAGTTGACAGCCGACCAGACGCGGTTACTTTCCCAGAAGATCAATGGTCATTCCGGTGTTCAAATTATTCTTTCCGTGAGTCAACGTCAGCAATTACTGGCGTTGTTTTTATTAACCAAGAGAGAACCGTTCATTCTTGCCCAGTTGGAGACGATCACTCAGGTCTCGCGGATGACGATTTTGAAGGATGTCAACGAGGTGGATGAATGGCTGCATGAGCAGAACCTGCGGCTCATCCGTAAGCCGCATTTTGGCGTTCTCATTAGCGGGGCAGAACATGACTGTCAGCAAGCGTTGACTAAATTGTTGTGGGGTGAAACGCCTTTTAGCAGTGAACCTATCACTGAGATCACACATTCCGACGGCTTAATGTTTACCTTGCAGAGGGATGCTCAGCTTTTACCGCTGGTTGAATATGTCAATGAATACTTCTCTATTCTGCATATTCAACGTGCGATCAGTTTGGTGGCGAAAGCCGAAGAGCAATTTGGCGGTCGTTTTACAGATGATGCGGTTTTACACCTTGCGCTGGTTTTCTCGGTGATGTCAAATCGCATCCAAGGCGGGAATCACCTGGAAGTGGACGATAAATTGATCACATCTTTGCAATCAGCAAAAATGTGGCCTGTGGCTTCATATATCGCCAAGCGACTGGCCCGCGAATCCAACTCGATCTGGAAGCTTGGTGATGTGGCTGGCATTGTTATGGAAATGATGGCTGCCCCACGCAATGAGATCTTACCCGGGGAATTGGAGCACGAGAGCGATTTCTCTGCCTTGAGTGAGCGGTTGATGGAGCACATCAGCCAGGCATTTGGTATTTCAAAACTGAAACATGACCGCACCCTGCAAAATGGCTTGATGAATAATATTGTTCCGGCATGTTTTCGCCAGCGCTTCAATCTTTGGTTCCCTGTAGCATTGAATAATGCAGGTCTGTCCGATCGATATGAAAAGGAACATGTTGTAGCAGAGGAAGTTTCACGGTTGGTGTATGAATTTACCGGTGTGACTCTCCCGCAAAGCGAAGTTAATAACCTTGTGGCCTTGCTGCGTGCGGCATTCATCCGCAATCGGTCCTATCGGTTTGACCATGTCATTGTTATTTGTCCGAGCGGAATGGCGACAGCTCAACTCTTGGTTGCCCGTCTTCATGCTCGTTTTCCCAACCTTAGCAATTTGGAAGTTATTTCATTACGCGACCTAACTCCGTCACTGGTCTCCTCTGCGGATCTTATTCTTACAACCGTCCCGCTGCCTCGCCAGTACGCAAATAGCCAGAAAGTGATTCAGGTACATCCGCTGCTCATGCCTAGGGATATTGATTCAATCACCCAGTTTTTGAGCTGAGCAAATTCTCCGTTGGTTATTCGGTAACGCTCCGACCGTTACCCGTAATATGGGAAACTTTCCAAAGTCTCCCGCTGGTTTTAATAACCTGTATTTCAGGTAAATAAAAAATTCTACAAGGAGAAATTAAGATGAGAGAAAAGTTACAACAATTCGGAGGCTTTTTGGCTGGAATGGTCATCCCCAACATTGGCGCATTCATTGCCTGGGGTTTGATCACAGCCCTGTTCATCCCGGTCGGTTGGATTCCCAACGAATCATTTGCAAAACTGGTTGGCCCGATGATCGTGTACCTGCTGCCTTTGCTCATCGGCTACACAGGCGGTAAGATGATTCACGGAGTACGTGGTGGTGTGGTCGGCGCAACTGCAACCATGGGTGTCATTGTCGGAACTGACATTCCCATGATGCTTGGCGCCATGATTATGGGACCTCTCGGTGGTTGGGCGATCCAGAAGATCGACGATGCTTTTGAAGAAAAAATCCCCGTCGGTTTTGAAATGCTCTACAACACGTTCTCGGCTGGTATCCTTGGCCTCATTCTTGTTCTGATCGGCAATGTTGCCATTAGCCCAGTTGTGGTCAGCCTTAGCAATGCCGCTGGCGCAGCCGTGGACTGGATGGTAAAGGCCCGCCTTCTTCCTCTGGCTGCCATTATCATTGAGCCTGCAAAAATCCTGTTCTTGAACAACGCCCTCAATCACGGCGTGTTAGCTCCACTGGGCGTGATCGCTTCACAGGAAACTGGCCGCGCCATTCACTTTCTGCTCGAGACCAACCCCGGACCTGGTTTGGGCTTGTTGGTAGCTTTCTATGTAGCTGGCAAGGGAATGCTCAAAGACTCTGCTCCTGGTTCCATGATCATTCACTTCCTGGGCGGCATCCATGAGATCTATTTCCCCTACGTGCTTGCTCACCCCATTATGATTTTGGCCATGATCGCTGGCGGTTTTACAGCTGACCTGTGGTTCGTGCTTACTGGCGCTGGCCTCGTTGCAACCCCCGCTCCTGGCTCCATCTTTGCTTATTTGGCAGTCATCCCTGCCGGGCAGCATTTCCAGGTTTTGACCGGCGTTTTGATCGGTGCAGTTGTTTCCTTCCTCGTAGGCGCTTTCATCCTCCGCGTCAACCCCGTCAAGGAAACTGGTGAAGAAGAGACTACCGCCGCCGTTGGCGCAGTTCCTGGATTAGGCTAAAACTAATCTAGGTAGACCCAAATTGACAGGTACGGCAGCCTCAACTTCGCGCACGATTATACCCGTTGTCGTGCCTGTCAAAAATTTTGTAAGGAGAGTGTAAAAATGGCACATTCAATTTCCGCAGGGCAAGTCAAGACCATTATTTTTGCATGTGAAGCCGGGATGGGTTCCAGCCTGATGAGCGTAAACTCTCTGAAGAAAAAATTGAAAGCAGCTCAAATTACGGATGTTGTTGTTTTCCACAAGCCCGCTCGTGAGATTCCGGTGGATGCCCAGGTGGTAGTGGTTCATAAGGGGTTGGCAAAGACGGCTGCTTCAAAAGCGCCTGGCGCTGTGGTGGTTGCATTCAACCACTTTTTGAACGACCCTGTTTTTGATAAATTGATCAAGGCTCTTGTTGAAAAAACAGAGATCGTTTCTACCGAAGCGTAAAGCTGTTTGCTGTTATTCTTGAACACGGTACTACTCTCCAATAAAAATCGTCCCTCGTTGCTGGTTATGGGAATCACAATATCTGTGAATTCCTGTCTTGAGCGGGGCGCAGAACCAACAGGTGATGAAAATGGCTATTCTTTCCAAAGACCGAATATCCCTTCAAGCAAGCGCTGCGGACAAGGCAGATGCCATCCGCAAGGCTGGAGAATTGCTGGTGACCTCCGGCTGTGTTTTGCCTGAATACATTGATGGAATGTTGGCTCGCGAACAGTCCATGTCCACCAGTTTGGGGAATGGAGTTGCCATTCCTCATGGGATCTACGAAAACCGCGAACACATCCTGCAGACTGGAATTTCCGTTTTGCAGTTGACGGAAGGTATTCTGTGGGATGAAGAAGATGAAAGCCAGAAAGTTTTTCTAGTGATCGGTATTGCCGCCTCATCGGATGAACATGTCGGAGTGTTGTCCAATTTGGCAGATGTGATCGATGATGAAGCCAACCTCGCTGAGTTACTAAAAACGGATGACCCTGAAGTTGTTTTGAAGTATTTAGGTGAAAAAGAAGAGTCATCCTGAAATTTGCTTCCCTCGCGTGGACTTGAACTGTCCATGCAGAATTGACAGAGCCTTCCATGAAACAAATTGAGATCGTCATCCAAAATCGAACAGGCTTGCATGCTCGCCCCGCCAAGGTGTTGGTCAATTTGGCTAAGAAATTCAAATCAGATATCAGCCTTCAGCATGGCGAGAAGCGCGCGAATGCTAAATCCATGGTGTCGGTGTTGACGCTGGGTGCGGTTAGCGGCAGTGGTATTACTTTGCAAGCCAATGGAGTTGATGAAGACAAGGCGATTGCTGAACTTGAAACAGCCATTCTGGCGGGGCTTGGGGATAATGACCTGCCTCTCGAAACAGAATCAGCTCTAATTAAGAAAGAGGCGCTGGTAAAAATTCCGCAAGATGTTGAGTATGCCCAACTAGGTGTCATCAAGGGAGTTGGCGCTGCGCCCGGTATCGCTGTGGGTCCGATATTCCATTTTCGACAAGTTGAATTTAATCTCGATAACATTGATACGTTTTCCGCTGAAAACCAGCTTGATCTTGCAGAAGCGGTGAAGTGTGCTAAAGCGCAGCTTGCTGAACTTCATCAGCAAATGGTGGATAAAAAGCTTGGCGTTGAGGCTGCGATCTTTGAAGCACATGCTGAATTGTTGGATGACCCCGAATTGACCGAAGCGGTTCAAGTTCGTGTGGAAACGGGGCAGAGCCCTGCGAAGGCATGGAAAGTGACGATTGATGAGCAGGCGGCTTCGATTGCTTCGTTGAATGACCCATTGCTTGCAGCGCGTGCCGATGATCTGCGTGATGTGGGTAAGCGCGTGCTGCGCCTGATGTTGGGGGTAAGTGAAAAAGGAGTTTCTATGCCGACCACGCCCGTTGTGATCGTGGCGCGTGAGTTGTCTCCTTCGGATACTGCTTCCTTTGACCCTGAGCGCGTGCTTGGCTTTGGGATCGTGGAAGGTGGGCCGACTTCTCACATTGCAATTCTTGCGCGGGCGCTTGGCTTGCCTGCTATTGTCGGTGTGGACGAAGCCATGCTGGCGTTGGCTGAAAAGACGCCTGTTATTTTGAATGGCAATGATGGCACTCTGGCTGTGAACCCTGCGGCGGATGTGTTGGAGCGTGCGCGACAATCACAAAAGCGTTGGTTGGAGTATCGCCGCTTTGCACAAGAACAGGCTGCGCTGCCAGCCCTTACACAAGATGGTGTGAAGGTGGATGTGACTGCAAACGCAGGTTCGATTGCGGATGCCGCCGAAGCCTTGCACATGGGCGCGGATGGAATTGGTCTGCTGCGCACAGAATTTCTTTTCCTTGAACGAACCACTGCTCCCACAGAAGATGAACAGTTTGGCGTGTACAACGCCATTGCTGAGACGATGAAAACATTGCCGGTGATCGTCCGCACGTTGGATATTGGCGGTGACAAACCTTTGCCGTATATTCAACTTAAACCTGAGTTGAATCCATTTCTTGGGGAACGCGGCATTCGACTGTGCTTGAATCGCCCTGAGTTATTCCGCGAACAATTACGCGCCATTCTGCGTGCCGCGCCTTCTGGAAATTTGAAGATCATGTTCCCGATGATCAGCGACATTGCTGAAATTCGTCAGGCGCGTGCGTTGATCGAAGAACTGCGTGCGGAATTGAATACGCCGCCTGTGCAGATCGGTATCATGGTGGAAGTCCCTTCTGCTGCGTTAATGGCCGATGTGCTTGCGCCTGAAATTGATTTCTTCTCCATCGGCACCAATGACCTGACCCAATACACTCTCGCGATGGATCGCGGTAACTCTGCGCTCGCATCCAAACATGATGGGCTTCACCCTGCGGTTCTGCGTCTGATCGCTCAGACCATTGACGCAGCTCATAAATTTGGCAAGCGTGCCGACATTTGCGGTGAGCTTGGCTCTGATGCAACCGCAGTTCCAATTTTGCTTGGTCTCGGCATGGATGAATTAAGTGTCAGTATTCCATCCGTTCCAACGGTCAAAGCGCAAGTCCGTTCTCTCAAAATTTCTGACCTGCAATCGCTGGCTCGCGAAGCCTTGAATTGCTCCACCGCGCAGGAAGTGCGCGAGCTCGTCAAGAAACGACTCGGCTAACTACAACTACAGTCGGATAGTCCGAAAAGAATTTCACCACAGAGAGCACAGAGTCCACAGAGATTTTCAAAATGTTTTCTCAGTGATCTTTGTGATCTCTGTGGTGGGCAAAAAGTTTGTATTAATCAATAAATATCTAAAAGGAAAATCTCATGGGCGAAAAATATCAAGCCTATCGTACATTGAACTACACCCTGCCCCAAAAAAGCTGGGCATGGAATCTCTACGGCGCGGGTCTCGAAAAAATGGGACACGAAGGCCAACCCGAACCCTTTGCCATTCCCGAACCCAACGACGATCAAATCCTCGTCCGCATTGACACCATTAGCATTTGCTTCTCTGATGTCAAAATTATCAAGCAGGGCGGCAATCACCCCAAACTCTATAACCGCGATCTTTCTGTGGAACCCACGCGCCTCGGTCACGAAGTTGCGCTCACCATTGTCAAGGTCGGAAAAAATTTGCAGGGCACATATAAGCCGGGTCAGCGACTTGCGGTTCAGCCAGATATTTATCAGCAGGGTAAAAGCACAGCTTACGGCTACACCATTCCAGGCGGCCTGATTCAATATCATCTCATCGGTGATGAGGTTCTCAAGACCGACGCAGGCGCGTGCCTCCTGCCCGTTGCGGACGATATGGGCTATGCCGAATCGTCCCTGCTTGAGCCGTGGGGTTGCGTGGTCGCTGCGTACACTCAACGTCGGCGCCTCACTCCTAAAAAAGATGGGACGATGTGGATCGTAGGCCAGCCAGGCGATTCAACTTCCTTCACCTTCTCTGCTGGATTGGAAGCCCCCGCCTCGATCATTCTGACCGATGTGCCTGCTTCCGTCCAACAGGCAGTTGCCAACACTGGAGCAAAAGTCATCGAGCGCAGCGGCCTTACATCCGCAGAATACGAATCACTCAGCAAGGAATTAACGAACGGCGTCGGCTTCGATGACATTGTTCTGCTGAACCCAACATCCGCAAAAATAGTTGGCGATATTGCGCATTTCATCGCCCGCCGTGGAACATGTAACCTCGTCGGCACCAAGCCGCTTGATGGACTTGTCAACGTAGATCTCGGACGCTTGCACTATGATTACATCGCCTTTATCGGCACAAACGGCGCAGACATAGCTGCATCTTATGGCGAAGCACGCAACCGCTGTGAATTGCGTGCTGGCGGAACGACCGTATTCGTCGGCGCAGGCGGCCCCATGGGACAAATGCACGTTCAGCGTTCGCTTGAATTGGTCGATGGCCCCAAGCTGGTGATCGCCACCGAGATCAGTGATGAGCGACTGCAAACATTGAGCGACATGTTCACGCCTTTGGCTGAAAAGAATGGCCGCAAACTTTTGTTCTTCAATCCGACTACTTCAAAACAATCCTTCCATGATTTCGTGATGGAAGCGACTGGCAATGAAGGTGCAGACGATGTCGTTGTCAGCGTGCCAGTTGCAGCTTTGATGGAAGAGGGCGATACGGTCATGAAGACCGATGGGATGATGGTGCTCTTCGCGGGTGTTGTCAACGGCACGATGGGCTTGGTCAACCTGAGCAATGTCTATCTTTCAAATGCACAATATACAGGCACATCAGGCCTCACGATTGACGATCAAGCTTCCGTGATGGAGCGCAGAGTCGCAGGGACGTTATCGCCCGGTCGGTCAGTGGCAGCTATCGGCGGGTTGGAAACGGCGGCTCAAGGGATCGAATCTGTGATCGAGGGGAAATATCCCGGTAAAGTTGTTATCTTCCCACAAATCCACAACATGCCTTTGATGAGCTTGAAAGAAGTTCAGGAGCGCATGCCCGAAGTTGCTGCCAAACTTGGTGAAGACTTCATGTGGACGAACGAGGCTGAGGAAGTGTTGATCGAAAAAATGTGGGAGAAGCCTGCATGATCTACACCCTCACTCCGAACCCTGCGGTGGATCGTGAGTTGACTGTGCCTGCAATGGAGTTTGATTCTGTTTTGCGCGCCAGCGAGTCGCGCATGGATTTTGGCGGCAAAGGGTTCAATGTCTCACGCTTGCTCAAAGGCATGGAAGCATCCAGCACGGCTGTCGGTTTTCTGGCGGGCAGTGCGGGTGAGCTTTTACAGAATGGTCTCAAAAGCCTCGACATTGGCACAGACTTTGTTTGGGTGACAGGTGAAACG
>Ga0209277_10001355_pt1 | contig 12051 bp, 5 predicted proteins | sample JI81AbrownDNA_FD_187503 | JGI IMG/M metagenome (GOLD analysis project Ga0209277, IMG submission 187503) | Wastewater effluent complex algal communities from Wisconsin, to seasonally profile nutrient transformation and Carbon sequestration -... | ecosystem: Engineered > WWTP > Effluent > Algae... | reverse complement strand
CGCCGCTTTGAATGAATCGGCTACAAACCGTATGAACGATGGAAAATGTGACCCCGCTGGCCGTTTCCTCGCTGGCACAATGGACATGAACGAGACAGACCCCAATGGTTCCTTCTATTCGTTTGACGGAAAAACGGCACGAACTTTATTTGGCAATGTGACCATTTCCAATGGCCTCGCGTGGAGCCCTGACCATAAAACTTTTTACTACATCGACACTCCCACGCGTGAAGTGAAAGCCTTTGACTATGATGTGAGCACAGGTCAAATTGCAAATTCGCGAGCTGTTATTTATTTCCCTGAACCTCTTGGCTGGCCCGACGGTATGACCTCCGACATGGACGGCAATCTCTGGGTTGCCATGTGGGGCGGGGCGCAGGTCACAAAGTGGGATCCGAATTCAGGCAAATTGCTGGAGCAGGTTTCCATCCCCGCCTTACATTCCTCCGCCTGTGTGTTTGGTGGAAAAGACAGGAACGAGTTGTATGTCACTTCTGCGCGCAAAGGCATGAGTGAGCCCGATCTAAAAAAATACCCGCTCTCTGGCGGGTTGTTCAAAGTGGTTACAAAAGTTGAGGGGATGCCGACGTTTGAATTCAATTAAGAAAGAAGAAAGAGGAAAGATTTCTTTCCTCTTTCTTCTTGTAATCACCAGAGTGCTTTTGTTAGTTCAATGATTTCTTTGCATTGCTCCCCAGACAATCCCACAAACGGAGAATTCTCCACCACCGTATCGCGGTTTTCCACGATCAGCACGCGGGCATCTTCACTGAACGTGTGTGAATGCCACACTCCGCGTTTTATGTTGTAGGCCTTATACGGCTCCATATCCACCCCGTGGACTTTGGTAACCCTCTCTTCCCCTTCGCCGAGAAACAAAATGCATCGTCCTGTCATTAATACAAAGACCTCATCGGTCTCTGTATGTTTTTGCATTCGATTGATCTTATCCGGCGTGAGGTCAGATGTGTAGTTGATGATCGCCACGCGCCAGTTCTGGTAATCTATTAATGGTTGGTAGTCAGGGCCGCTGTACTCGCGGATTTCGATGAGTGTTTCAGAGAGTGGTTCCATATATTAATTTTATCAGGATTCCATCTCAATCAGCTTGAGAAATTGCTCCACAACGTATGGGTCAAAGTGCTTGCCCGATTGTTCCTTGACATGCATCACCACCTTTTCCTTGTTCCAGGCCGGGCGGTAGGGGCGGTCAGAAGTCAGCGCATCCCAGACATCGATGATGGCGAAGATACGGGCCGGGAGGGGGATCTCATTTCCTTTTAACCCCTGCGGGTAGCCGCTGCCATCCCATTTTTCGTGATGACAGAAGGGAATATCCAATGCCGGGCGCAGGTATTCGATGGGTTGGATCATGTCATAAGCATACTGGGGATGCTTGCGCATGATATCCCATTCTTCATCCGTTAATTTATCAGGCTTTAGAAGAATGGAGTCTGGCACGCCGAGTTTTCCAATATCGTGCAGGAGAGCGCCGCGGCGCATATAAACAAGCTGGTCATCGGGAATGCCCATGATACGGCCAAGTTTTTCTGAGAGTTTCGTCACGCGCAGGGTGTGGCCTTCGGTCTCCTTATCGCGCAAATCCATCGCATGGGACCATCCCTCGATCGTTGCATCGTAGGCGGATAGTAATTTTTCGTGCGCCACTTCCAGGTTGGCACGTTCATTCAACAGTTTTCGATAGCGGTTCAGGCGGGTAATGCCAAGCAGACGGGCGCGCAGTTCGTAGCGGTCATACGGTTTGGTGATGTAATCGTCAGCACCGGATTCCAGCCCGATCAGGAGGGATTTGCGATCATCCAATGCGGTGAGCATGATGATCGGTATCTCGGCTAGAAACGGGTCGTTACGGATATTGCGGCAGACTTCAAACCCGTCCATTCCCGGCATCATGACATCCAACAGAATCACATCGGGCAATAATTCACGGGTTTTTTCCAGAGCTTCAGGCCCGTTCTGGGCCATGATGATCTGATATCCCTGTCCATCCAAAATGGATTCGAGGGTATTTAAACCGGCAATTTCATCATCCACAATTAAAATGGTACTGGACATGATTCTCTCCTTGTAAACTCAAAGTATATTTTCAGGCAGTCAAACTTGCCATACGGGGAATCCCCCATTCACATTAATAATCTTTATCGATCAAACCATATTTGATGGCGAGACGTACCACGCCTGCAAGGTTGCGTACATGCAATTTTTCCATCAGGTTGGCGCGGTGCTTTTCCACTGTTTTTTCGCTGATGAAAAGCATCTCGGCGATCTCAACGCTGGTGTGTTCTTCAGCGATCAATTGCAGGATCTCTTTTTCGCGGGGGGAAAGGCTGTCCAGCGGATTGTTGCTCTGGGCGGTACTTGGGTGAAAGGAGCTATCCATGGCGATGGAGGAGATCGTGGCGCTCAGGTAGGTCTCGCCACGTGCCACGGTGCGGACGGCTTCCAGTAGTTCATCGCTGACCGAGGTTTTCAGGACGTATCCCTTGGCTCCGCTTTGCAGCGCCTGGTGAACAAGCCCTTCTTCTGAGTACATGGAAAGCAGCAGTACCTGGGCTGGCAATTTCAGGCTTTGAATGTGCTGCGCGGCTTGTATGCCGTTCAAGCGGGGCATCATGATATCCATGATGACAACATCCGGTTTGAGGGTCCTGGTCAATTCCACGCCTTCCTGTCCGTTGGATGCTTCGCCCAGTACATTAATATCTCCGGCGCGTTCCAGCAGCGCTCGCAACCCGGCGCGAACGAGGACATGGTCTTCAACGAGTAGAACGCGGATCATAATCGCTCCTTTGGCTGCACTTCATTTGGCAGACGCGCTGAGATAATGGTCCCCTTGCCGTGCGCTGTGGTGACGATCAATGTGCCGCCTACGAGCATCAGCCGCTCGCGCATGCCGGTCAGGCCAATACCTTTGGCTGTGGCTTTCTCGTCCATCATGAATCCCTTGCCGTTATCCTGCACGGTCATTGCGATCTCTGCTTCATCCAATGTCAACTCAACCCAGACGTGATTGGCTTGTGAATGTTTTAGTACATTGGTCAGGGTTTCCTGCAGGAACCGGTATAGTGTGATCGAGTATATATCAGATAACTCGGGAAATTTTTCATCGATCTCCAGGGTTACGGGCAGACCGGTACGGATGCTGTATTCGCGGCAGTGGTTTTGCAAGGTGGTCTTGAGGCCGAGGGTATCCAGCATGGTTGGACGCATGTCCTGCGCAAGCAGGCGCATTTTATTAATGGTCTGGCTGGTATCTGTAATGAGGCTTTCCAATTCCTTTATGATGGATTCGCTCACGGCGGGGATCTCTGCACGCAGGTTTTGCAGGCGCAGCATGTGCGCGATCAATACCTGACCGAGATCATCATGTAGTTCGCGGGACAGGCGCTTGCGTTCCTGTTCCTGCGCATTGACGACGTGCTCGGCCATTTTGCGCAGGTTCTCCCGTTGAATGGAAAGGGTGCGGTACCGGTCGAGCCGTAGAATGGTGCGGACGCGCAGCCGTAGTTCCTGCCGGTCTACAGGCTTTAGGAGGAAGTCATCTGCGCCTGCTTCAATACCTTGAAGGCGGGAGGTACGGTCGTCCAGGGCGGTGAGAATGATGATCGGGACTTCGGCAAGTTTCGGCGTGGCCCGGAGGCGGCGGCAGACTTCGTATCCGTTCATGCCGGGCATCATCACATCCAGAAGGATCAGGTCTGGCTGTAACTGTTCCGCTTTTTCCAGGGCAATGCTTCCGCTTGATGCGTAATCGAGCTGGTAACCATCCCCGGCAAGGATGGCTTCCAGGGTGCTCATGGCAGTGGGTTCATCATCCACGATAAGGACCTTGCTGTTCAATGGTTGCTCCTTTTTGGTTCGATGTATTCAATAAGAAGTTTGTGCAGTTCTTTTAATTGGATGGGTTTGCTGAGGTAGTCGTTCATCCCGGCTTGCAGGCATTTTTCGCGGTCTCCGGGCATGGCCAGCGCCGTGATCGCAATGATGGGGACATCTTTTAATAATATCTCCTCCCTGATCTTTGATGTTGCTTCGATCCCATCCATGGAAGGCATTTGGATGTCCATCAGAATTAGGTCTGGCAGTAGTTTTTTTGCCAACAACACACCTTCGGATCCGTTGCGTGCCACGGTCATATGATACCCTTTTGTTTCGAGGTAATCCTGCATGTAGAGGATGATGGCTTCTGTATCTTCCACCAGTAGTATTTTGGCTGGGGGGATTCGCGCGGGCAGGTCTGTTGCTTGCGAAGCATGCGTCTTTTCGGGCGTTTCAATAGATTCGCGGGGGACGTTCAAATGCCAGGGCAGGCTCACAATGAAGCGGCTGCCTATGCCCGGTTTGCTTTGCACTTTTACATTCCCGCCATGCAGGCGTGCCAGTTCGGAGACGAGCATTAGCCCGAGCCCGGTACCACCTGTTTCACGAGAGAGTCTATTATCCAATTGAACAAAAGGTTTGAACAGACGCGGGATGTCCTGCTCTGAAATGCCGATGCCCGTATCCCACACGGTAAATGTGATCTGGTTTTTATCGATATTTCCGTGTACTTCCAGCCCCAGGCTTTCACCTTCAGGTGAAAATTTTACAGCATTGCTTAGTAGATTTACAAGCATCTGTTTGAGGCGTCTCTCATCTCCATGCATGGTCTGGATGTTCGTATCCGCCACATAGGTGACCTTCAGCCTTTTTTTCTGGGCGAGTTCTGTGATCATCCGCAGACTGGATTGGCATAGCGCCTCTGCCGAAAACCTGGAGATGTTCAGGTCCAGCCGGTCTGCACCTATCTTTGAGAGGTCAAGGATGTCGTTGATCAGGTTTAGCAAATGATGCCCGCTCTCGCTGATGATGCCCAGGTATTTGATCTGCTTTTCGTTGGTTGGGCCTGCCACTTGCTCCATGAGGCTTTCCGAGATGCCCAAAATGGAGTTGAGCGGGGTGCGTAATTCATGGCTCATGTTGGCAAGGAACTCATCCTTCACCCGCATGGCGCGTTCCAGCTCAAGGTTAGCGAGACGCAGGGTTTCCTCGGCCTCTTTGTCCTGTGTAATATCCATCACCACGCCGATGACATGCTCCGGCTGGTTGCTGGCATTGTTCAGTATTGTGCCATAGGCCTTGATGTGACGTATGGTTTCGTCGGCCCGTAGAATTCGATATTGCACATGATAGTGGGTGTCTCCGTTTAATACCGCTTGCGCCAGTGACATGAGATTGGCGGCATCTTCGGGGTGTACGATCTGTAAAAAATTATCAATATTCCCTTTGAACGTGTCCGGCGATGTGCCGTAGATAACGTGCATTTGCTCGTCAAATATTAACTGGTTGGTGGTTACATTCCAATCCCAAATGCCCAATTCGGCGGCTTTGGCGGCTACTTCCAAACGGCGTCGTACGCTTGTGATCTCGTGTGTCCGGTCGAGGATGTGTTGTTCAAGTTCTTCAGCGAGTTTGCGGTAATTCTCCTCGCTTTCCCGCAGTGCGATCTCGGTCTCTTTTCGCACGGTAATATCCTGCACGGCACCGATATGCCTTCTGGCGTTTTCGGGTTTGGTTCCGGGCTGGTGTATGGTCCGGTCGTGCAGCCAGCGGATGCTCCCATCTTTTCTGCGAATGCGATATTCAAGGCTCATAGCCTGGCCTTCCAGCGGGGTTTGGTTGAGTACCTTGCTCAGATCTTCAGGCAGGAGTATGTCAATGAATCCGTTCGGAAAATCATCCAAATCCTCTGGTGTATATCCAGTGATCCTTTCGAGCGCACCGCTGATCCATTCTGTTTTTACGCTGCCATCGGGGAAGACTAGCCCGCTATACACATAGTCGGAGGTTAATTCTGATATCTGGCGGTGGCGGTCTTCGCTTGCGCGCAGGGCGGTCTCGATCTGTCTCTGTTCGGTGATGTCGGTGCAGATGGCTCCCAGCGCATAAATATTCCCGCGTGAGTCGCGCAGTGGAAACTTGGTGGAGGTGTAGGTGTGTAGAATTCCGTCCAAAAGGGTGGTTTCTTCAAATTCGATTGTCTGACCGGTTTCGAGCACTTCCTGGTCGTGGCTGGTGTAGGAGGCGGCTTCGTCTTGCGAGAACAACTCGTGCGCTGTGTGTCCAATGATCCGTTCGCGCAGCATTGACAGTGTAGTTTCCGCTTTTTTGTTTATGGAGATATAACGACCTTCCAGGTCTTTAATCCAGATCAGACTGCCTGCATTTTCAAAAAAGCTTTTTAGGAGTTCTTCATTCTGTCGCAGGGTTTTTTCGGCCTGCCTGCGTTTGGAAATATCACGGGAAACGCCCAGAAGATCCAGCCCATCATCCTTGTTTCTCACAAGGGTCGAAACGATTTCCGTCCAAACCGTGGAGCCGTCTTTGCAGGGCTGTAACACCTCATCTGTTTTTACTTCAGCAGCGGGGTCACCTGCCAGATAATTCGCAATTCGTGTTGGATATTTGGACATGATCGTCTCGAACGAGTCGGCGGTCAATTGTTCTTCAAAATTTAACGCCAGGGCCTCTTCTGCTGTGTACCCACGTAGTTTTTCAACGGATGGGCTGACGTATTTGAATTTCATCTCGGCAGTATCCAGCACCCAGATCATGTCCGACATGTTTTCAGCCAACAGGCGGTATTTTTCTTCGCTGGCGCGCAGCCTGTCCGAACCCAGGTTCGCGAGGCGCGATTCCAGCTCTTTGTTCTTTTGAATGACATCGGCTAATTCTTTTTCCAGGTCTGCTTTTGTTTTTTTATGCATGTCAAACTCCGATTGATTGCACAGCCTGCTCCTGTTGTCTTTGTTTTGTCTGTTGAGTTGCGCAGGCTGGAGCGTGGAAAATGCAAATGAACCAGACCAGCCTCCTGTTAAGTGAGAGGCGTAGTTTTTCCTTTTGATCGGTGAATATGCAGCATGATCAGGCTGTCCAGTTCCTTCATCTGCACGGGTTTGCTGAGATAGTCGTTCATGCCGGCTCGCAGGCAGCGCTCCTTGTCTCCGGGCATGGCGAGCGCGGTGAGGGCGATGATAGGTATATGCTGCAGATCTTTTTCGGTGCGTATTTTTTTCGTGGCTTCCACGCCGTCCATCACCGGCATCATCACATCCATCAGGATGAGGTCCGGCTTTTCTTTAATGGCGAGGGTCACCCCTTCCACGCCATCGTGGGCAACCAGAATTTGGTAGCCTTTGAATTTTAAATATTCACTCAACAGCATGATGATGGAATCGGTGTCTTCGACGATGAGGATCTTGCCGCTGCGCTTCCCTTCGGAGATCGGGCCTGTTTCGGTTTGCTGCTGCAGTGTCTTCGCGGATGCCGCTTCTCCCATATCCACCCAGGGCAGCGTGAACGAGAACCGGCTGCCCTCCCCTTCTTTGCTTTCCACATTCACGCTGCCGCCGTGCAGGCGGATCATTTGCGCCACCAGTACCAGCCCCAACCCCGTGCCTGAGAATTCTCGGGACAGCCCTGAATCCAACTGCACGAATGGTTTGAAGATGAGGTTGAGTTCTTCCGAGGCTATGCCGATGCCCTCGTCCCATACGGTGAAGGTGACGGTTTGATTACGGAAATTTCCCTTTACATCCAGACCTACCTGCCGTTCGTTGGGAGTGAATTTGACGGCGTTGCTGAGCAGGTTTACGAGTGCCTGTTTGAGGCGGCGTTCATCACCCATGATGGTCTTTATCTCAGGGTCTATCTTCAGGAATAAATTCTGGTTTTTCTTTTGGGCTTGTTCCCGCACCATGCGCATACTGGCTTCACACATTGACGATACAGTTATCTGAGTGATGCTCAGATCCAACCGCCCGGCTTCGATCTTTGAAAGGTCGAGAATGTCGTTGATGAGTTCAAGCAGGTGTTTTCCGCTTTCGCCAATGGTGCGGATATATTTGAGCTGTTTTTCGTTAAGTGGGCCTGCAATTTGTTCTTCGAGGCTTTCAGACATGCCCAGAATGGCATTGAGCGGGGTACGCAGCTCGTGGCTCATGTTGGCGAGGAATTCATCCTTCATACGCAGAGCGCGTTCCATTTCGTTGTTGGAAGCACGCAGGGATTCCTCGGCTTTTTTGTGCAGGGTGATGTCGCGGGTGGTGCTGAGGATGAGTTGGTTGCCTTGCACTTCAATGGGGAATGCGCTCATTTCCAGAGTGTGTGTGCCTCCGCCTCCCGGAGTGTTAAAGTTTATTTCTACAAAATCATCCTTTCCTTGTGCCACATCTTCAAGGTATTTTTTTATTTTCTCAAGTTCGTCTGCGGGGAAGATGCTCAGTTCCGAAAGGTGACGTCCGCGTATCTCCTCCCGTTTTACATGGTGCTGAATTTCGAACAGCTTGTTCACATCCAAAATTTTGCCTTCCACATCTCCTACAGAGACGGGGTCTGGCGCGGATTCAAACAGCAGGCGGGCATAGGCTTCGCTTTCGCGCAGGGCCTGCTCCGCCTTCTTTTGCTGGGTAATGTCGTTCACTGTACCGATGACACGGACCAGAATGTTGTTTTCATCGAAGATCGCCACACTCTGCTGCGCGAGTGTGCAGATTTCGCCGTCTTTTCTCAGGATGCGGTATTCGATCTGGTAATTTGTGCTGAGGTTGACGACAATGTTGTACGCGGCTTCAGACATGATGTGTTGATCTTCAGGGATGATGTATTCATATATGTTTTCCAGTTTTCCGCCAAATTTCTCCGGCGAAACACCGTAAATACGATACATCTGAGCATCCCAGATCAAACGGCCGTTGACGTTGTCCCATTCCCAAATGCCAAGCCCGGCGGCATCAGCGGCGAGCTGTAATCTTTTTCGAGTATCTTCGATCTCGGCGGTACGTTCCAGTACGTGTTGTTCCAGTTCATTGTTTAGCTGGATCAGTTTCCCGGCTTGATATTGAAGCGCGGCTTCTGCATTTTGCCGTTCAACGATCTCCTTTTTATTTGTTGCGAAGAGGTTCGCGTTTTCAATGGCAATGGCTGCCTGCACAGCCAGGGTTTCCAACATGCGTTCATCGCCTTCCGTGAAGCCGTTTTCCTTGTCGCTTTCCACGGCGATAGAGCCCATGATCCTATCGCCGATCATGATGGGCACATACAGCCCGGATTGGATCCCGGGAAATATGTCGATATAGCGTTTGTCGTTTATTACATTGGGCACGCGGACGCTTTTCCTGTGCGTGATCACCCAGCCGCTTAATCCCTGGCCGGGGTGACTGATGATCTCGTTCATTTTGGCCATGTATTCTTCCGTCTGTTCTGCGGTGATGTCGGGCCGGTTGAACGCGATCATTTTTACGCTGTTGTCTTCAGGGTAATACTGACGGATGGCGATGTGATGCCAGTTCATTCTGCGGTCAAGGATCTCGATCACTTTTTGGGCGATCTCTTTGGGCGTGAGCAGGCGGCTGATGGCAAGACCGCTTTCGTATAAAGTTTCCAGCTCCGAAAGTTGGCGGCTGATCTCCGCTTCCGCCTTTTTGCGCTCGGTAATGTCATTGAAGAATATGGCGAACTGATTTTTTTCCGGGCTGAATGCAACCACATCGTAATATTTCCCGAGGTCACGGGAATAGTTCTCGAAACGTATGGATTGATTCAACAGGGCCACTTTACCGTATGTCTCGATCCAGTAGGCTTCTGTTCCGGGCATAACCTCAAGTGCTGTTTTGCCGATCACTTCAGAGCTTTTGAGCCCGGTAAATTTTTCAAAGGCGGGATTGACTTCCAAAAAGCGATAATCAATGGGTTTTCCGTTTTCATCACATATGATCTTGTGCAGGGCAAAGCCGTCCAGCATGGTGTTGAACAGAAGGCGGTAGCGCTTTTCACTTTCCTTAAGGGTGTCTTCAGCCTGTTTCCGGGATGAAATATTTTCCACTGTGCCTTCATAAAGAACTACGCCATCTTCACCTTCAATGGAATGTACATTTTCTGAAACCCAGATCGTACTGCCGTCTTTGCAGTATGCCTGATATTCAAAACCGGTCAGGTTGCCGCCGTGTTCCCTTAAGAGGCGCGTGTGTTCCTCGCGAATTGCAGGGTCAGTGTAGATCTGGTGCCCAATATCAGTGACACTGGTGACCATGTCTTCAGGAGAGTCGTACCCCCACATGCGGGCGAGAGCGGGGTTCACCGTTATGAACCGTCCCGCAGGCGTGCTTTGGAATATTCCTTCAAGGGAGTTCTCAAAAATGGTGCGGTATTTTTCCTCCGCCTGGCGCAAGGCTTCTTCCGCGTTCCTGGTTTCGGTAATATCCTGGATTTGACTAATAAAATAAAGCGGTGTGTTGTCGTCGCTTCTCACCAGAGAGACGCTTAATGCTCCCCAGACATAATGCCCACGTTTGTGCCGGTAGCGCTTTTCCATCTGGTAGGAATTAATTTTCCCGTCTACTAATTGTTTGAGATAACTCAGATCGGTTTCGAGATCGTCTGCGTGAGTGATCTCTTGAAAGGTTTTTGATGTTAGCTCTTCTTCTTTGTATCCAAGTAAATTGCAAAAGGCCTGATTGACTTTGAATAGCAAGCCGCTGATCTCAACCAAGGCCATTCCAAGCGGAGCATTTTCATACGCGGTTGCAAATCGGGTTTCGCTTTCATGCAGTCTTTCTTCAGCCTGCTTCCGCTCCACCGCACTAGCAACCTGCCCTGAGATGGAGGCGAGGAAGGCCAGTTCCTTTTCGGAATACAAGTTTTCTATCTCGTAATCCTGTATCACCATCACGCCGATGGTTTTTCCCGCTGTCTTGAGAGGCACTCCGATCCAGGATTTTGAGTCTGCCCCGATCAGCGTCACTTCCCCTGCGGCGACCAGTTCGTTAAATTTTTCCTCCGTGATGAGCATGGGATTCCCGGTGCGGAAAATGTAGGAAGTAAGCGTGCCTTCGCGGCTTGAAGGACCCAGGGGTTCATCATATTCATCTACACAATACACATCTTCGTACAACCCCGTGTTCGGGTTATACAGGCTTACAAATAAATTTCTCGCCTGCAGGATACGCTCAATGGAGTAATGCACCAGACTGAGGAATTCACCCAGGTTTTGCGAGAGAGTCATCCCCTGCAGAATTTCATACAACGCCTGCTTTTCCATATCGGCGCGTTTTTGTTCCGTCACATCGCGAATGTTCAGGACAATGCCCTTGATGGCAGGGTCCTCCAGCAAATTGGTGCCAAGGGCTTCCACATACCGCCACGAACCATCCTTGTGCAGGCCGCGCGCTTGAATACTTTGCGGGGCTACCCCTACAATTTGTTTGCGGCTTTGAAATGCCGCCGCAACCTCCGCAAGATCATCAGGATGGACCCAATCTGTAAAGTTAGTAGCCAGGGATTCATCGGGCTTGTACCCAAATATCCGTTCAGAGGAGGGGCTGGCAAATGTGATATTCCCTTCCGCGTCTATCACAATAATAAGATCGCCGGTGTTCGCGAGCAATGCGCGGAAGCGCGCTTCGCTTTCCTCAAGCTGCTTTTCCGCAGTTTTTCTCTCGGTAATATCCTCGCCAATGGATTGATATTCGATCACCTCACCCTGTTCATTGAATAAGGCACGGTCAGTCCATCGCTGCCAGCAGTCCCTTCCATTTCCATCGAACGCTTTATATTCGTATGTAATATAAGGATTATCTTTATCAAGACTGAGATATTTATTTCTTACAAAATCCCTCTCCTGTTCCGGTAATAACCGGAACAGGTTACTCCCAACAAGCTCTTCATAAGGGGTCTTGAAATAATGGCAATAAAAAGAGTTGACAAAGGTAATGGTTCCATCCGCCAGAAAACGAGAGATCAACACGGGCATGTCTTCTGTAATACTCCGGTAGCGTTCCTCGCTCATGCCGAGTGCTTTCTCGGCGATCCTTTTGTTCGTAATATCGTGCCCGATCCCAAGGATATTGACCGGCTGGCCGTTTTCATCCAGGATCAGTTTGAGGGTGTTCCTGCTCCAGTAGGTAGTGCCATCCTTTTTATAGAATTCAAGGTCAATATCTTCTGTTATGTTTGGGGTTGGCCGGGATAGGTTCGCAGCTGCAATCCCCTCCG
>Ga0209277_10001353_pt1 | contig 12063 bp, 8 predicted proteins | sample JI81AbrownDNA_FD_187503 | JGI IMG/M metagenome (GOLD analysis project Ga0209277, IMG submission 187503) | Wastewater effluent complex algal communities from Wisconsin, to seasonally profile nutrient transformation and Carbon sequestration -... | ecosystem: Engineered > WWTP > Effluent > Algae... | reverse complement strand
GTTCGTCACGTTGAACGCGGCACCAGCCACATCCAGGCTTGCGCAGATGTTGTTCGCAGCAAGCAGGTTCAGTACGTCAACACCGGTCGTTACTCCAGGCTCCACCACGCTCAGGTCGAGGCTGCTGGGGAACACGAAGGTGTGGATCGTGTACAGACCACCGTTCGTTACGGTGAAGCTCGGGTTAGCACCCAGTTGCTCGATCACCAGGCCTGTGCCAGAGGTCAGCACGTAGGCCAGGCTATAGCCATCGGGCGTGTTGCTGTTGCCATCGGGCGTGGCGGTCAAGGTCACTGCAGAGTCCGTGAGGCACACATCAGCACCACCGCTCAAGGTTCCTGCATCGGGGTTCGTCACGTTGAACGCGGCACCAGCCACATCCAGGCTTGCGCAGATGTTGTTCGCCGCGAGCAGGTTCAACACGTCAACACCGGTCGTTACTCCAGGCTCCACCACGCTCAGGTCGAGGCTGCTCGGGAACACGAAGGTGTGGATGGTGTACAGACCACCGCTCGTTACGGTGAAGCTCGGGTTGGCACCCAGTTGCTCGATCACCAGATCCGTTCCGCTCGTCAACACATACGCGAGGCTGTAGCCGTCGGGCGTGTTGCTGTTGCCATCAGGCGTGGCGGTCAGGGTCACTGCAGAGTCCGTGAGGCACACATCAGCACCACCGCTCAGCGTTCCAGCATCCGGGTTCGTTACGTTGAACGCAGCACCAGCCACATCCAAGCTTGCGCAGATGTTGTTCGCCGCGAGCAGGTTCAGCACGTCAACACCGGTGGTCACACCGGGCTGAACTGCACTCAGATCGAGGTCACTTGGGAAAACGAAGGAATGAATGGTAAAGAGACCCGCGCCGTTCACGGTGAATGAAGGCTGGTTGCCGAGCTGCTGGATCACGAGATCAGACCCGCTGGTCAGCACATAAGCGAGCGTGTATCCGGTTGGAATCAACGCATTCCCATCCGGGGTAGCCGTCAACACCACATCATCAGCTGCACAGACCGTGGCACCGCCGGAAAGCGTTCCCGCCAATGGCTTCACCACCGTGACGACACCACCAGCCACATCCAGCGATGCGCAGATCGTACCACCACCTTGGATCAGCAGACCATTCACTTGGAAGCCGGTCGTTACGCCAGGCTGCACGATCGAGAGATCGAGGGTCGCAGGGTTGTACACCAGGGTATGAATGGTGTACGATCCTGGATCGATCACGCTGAAGGCGGGATCGGAAGCAACTTGCTGAATGACCAGACCGGGACCTTGGGTGAGGACATACAAGGTCTCGAAACCGGCGGGAACGACCGCGTTCCCGTCAGGCGAGCCTTGCAGGTTGACACTTTCACCCGTTGAACAAACAAAGGGCTTGGTGATGGTGATGGTACCCGCTTCAGCATCGCATCCCTCAGGAACGATGACAGAATAGTCCTCCACTTCACCCACAGCGTAGTTCGCGCATGCGCCTTGGTAGGTGAATGCGCTCATGTTCACGCGCATCCGCTTGGTTCCACCGGAAGTTCCAGCCGGCACCGTGATGGTACCGGTCTCAACACCGAAACCGGTCTGCTGGAAGGCCAGCTCACCGGCAGCGAAGGTGCCATCGTCGTTCCAGTCGATGAACACCCGCCAACGGTAGCGTAGGAAGAAGGGACCGTTCGGGGTCAACGTGACCGGGTAGGACTGCCCAGGCTGCACGTTGGCCGCCAACGCCGTAAAATCGGCATAACCGTTGTTGTCGCCGCTCTGGTTGTTCAGATCAGCGAACTGCACACGAGCGATGTTGAAGATGTTCCCATTGCCGCCATCACTGGGACAATAGGTTTGAGCGTTCGTCGCTCCAATGGAACAGCCGAGCCCGACCAGGAGCCCGACTGCGCGCGTTCGCCCAAAAATGGGCGGTAGCCGCAGGGTTGAAAGTTTGAACATGAAGTTGGAGGTTAGTGATAGCCTTTCGGCTGTTTAGGGTTTCGGAACACCTCCTAAACAAAGCACCTCCAAGAAGGTTCGTCACAGAACCGTCAAGCCTTGGCCCCTTAGTACTGCAGAATAAAGCGGTCTTCCAGCACTTGAGAGCGCTTTCCAGCGGACAGGAACAGCGCTGAGAGCCGTTGAGCCGGATGATTGGAAAGGCGTAATTCACTTCGAGGTACAAGACCGGCTGCGAACAACTCTCTACGGTGCTCGGCGTCCGTGTAGATGGCCACCCCGGGCCTGATCGCCTCCCGGGCTTCGCGCGCATCGCTCAACCAAGGGACCGGGTATCCAGCATAGTAGTCCATGGCACTGCCACTCACTTGCAACCCGTAGAACATGCCCGGTTCCAAGCCTTGCTCAGCTGCCCATTGACCGGCTTTCGCATTCGCTTGGTAGCGTAACACATTCGGATAGAAATAGCCGTTCAAGATCAAGCCTGCCACGATCATCACCCAGAACGGTACTGCGAAGGCCGAGCCATGAATGCCGCGACGAACGAGCATGAGCATAGCACTCATACCGATGACCAGGACCAACGCCATGAAGGGCCACCTCGCCCCCGGAAAAACCGACCAGACCAGGTAGGCCAACGCGCACCAAAGCAACCCGACCATGCCAAGGTGTGCGGATATCATCCAACCAACCGTAGCTTGTCGGTACCCCCTGGCTGCGACAACAGCAAAGAGCGGGAGGGTGACATAGAGGTAATGCGGTAGTTTGAACTGAGAGAGCGACAGAGCCAGGAATCCGAGCACACCTCCTACGATGCTTGCATACTCTGGTAAAGGGGCACGCTTGACCAGACCACTCAGTGAGGTCCAGATGCCGATCAGTAGGACCACTGTCCAGGGCAGAAGTTGCCAGATGATCTCGTGAGTGAAGAAGAACACGGAGGAATCATCCTTCCAACGGTTCTCACCGGTGATACGTCCAAAGCTCTGCTCCCAGAAATAGAAGCGGACACCGTGCCAGCCATGTTGCTGATACAAGCCGATGCACATCGGCAATAAAAGCAAGGCCACCACCACCAGTGACACCAACAGGCGTGGTTCGAGCAGTCGTCTCCACTGGGAAGTGAAAAGGGCCTGACCGGCGATGGCCATCACCGGTACCACTGCACCAATGGGCCCTTTGGAGAGCATACCAGCAGCAATGGCCGCCGAGCACCCTATGAGCTGACCCCATCGGCCCTGCTCCAACCAGGCGCAACCCAACCAGATCGCCGTGACCACCGAACCGGTAAGAATGGTATCGCACCGCACATCATTGCACATCAAGAAGAAGGCGGCGGAACTACCGAGGATAAGAGTGGCGTTCACCGCGATGTCACGCTCATGGTAGAGCCGAGCGAAACGATAGGTGGAATAGAGGCCGAGGAACGCGAAGAGGATACTTGGCAAGCGGTAGCTCCAATCGTGCACCCCGAACAACTTGAACGAAAGGGCGGAGAGCCAGAAAAGCAAGGGAGGTTTATCCAAGTAGTCGGTGTCGCGATAGAACAGCTGTAGCCACTCATCGCGGACCAGCATATCCCGGGACATGCCGGCATATTGCGCAGCATCCACCTCCATCACATCAAGCCCGGCACCGAGCGTTACCACCACCACGATGGCCAGCAAATGGAAGAGAAGGACGTTGCGCGACATGGACGGCGAAAGTAAAAGGCTTGTTAATGGTAAAAGGTCACCGCCGCCCACCTTTGTAACATTGCATGGAAGCCATGGGAAGAAGAGCGATAGGAACCCTGATGCTACTGGCCACCTTGAGCGTGGTGGGCGTGGTGGTCATACAACTACTTTGGCTGCAACAAGCTTCGCGTTACCGCGACGAGCAGGTGGAGCTGAACCGCGAGCAGGCCATCCAGCTGGAGAAACAGTTCAACGACCGGGTGGTGATGGCCCTCACCGATGTCACGGAACGGATCCTCTCGATAACCAAGGATCCCACCGACCTGTTCGACGCCGTGAAGCAGGAGCGGCCGAACTACTTCGCTGTCACCATCAACGACACCGTGCATCCTTATCTCTTGGAGGCGATGTTGCGCAAGGAGTTCAGCAGACGGAACATCCAGGAGGATTTCGAGTATGGCATCTACGACTGCTTCACCGATAGCATCGTTTATGGCAACTATGTCTCGGTGGATAGCGTCGATACCGACACGGTGGCGCACAGTGAACTACAGAAGCTGGACAAGGATGGCCATTACTTCGGCGTGTACTTCCCCAACCGGCAAAGCTCCTTGTGGGAAGAGGACGCGAATACATGGATGTGGATCTTCCCTTTCGTGGTCACCCTCATCGTATTCAGCTTCTTCGCCTACAGTGTATGGGTGATCCTGAGGCAACGGAAGCTGAGCGAGATGAAGAACGACTTCATCGGAAACATGACGCATGAGTTGAAGACACCGATCAGCACGATCGCCTTGAGCAGTGAAGTGCTCAGCGACCCGGACATCATCAAGGAGCCTGACCGGCTGCGTGAGTACGCCCGGATCATCCGCAGCGAGAACGAACGCTTGCGTACACAAGTGGAGCGCGTATTACAACTTGGCTCGTTGGACAAGGACAAACTGGATCTGAAGCGGGAGAAGGTGGACATGCACCAGGTCGCGTTGGACATCGCGGAGCATTTCAAGTTGCAAGCCAAGGAACGCGGCGTAGTGATCGACCTAGAGTTGCACGCACCCGCAGCGACGGTCACCGGCGACCGCATCCACCTTTCCAATGCACTGACCAACCTCGTGGACAATGCGCTGAAGTACGGTCGTGTGAACGGCACCATCCAGATAAGGTCGGTCAGCAAAGGCAACGAGTTGTTGCTCTCAGTGACCGACGATGGCATCGGCATACGGAAGGAGGACCTCAAGCACATCTTCGAGCGTTTCTATCGGGTACATACCGGGAACGTGCACGATGTGAAAGGCTTCGGACTGGGTTTGCACTACGTGAAGCAGATCGCCCAGGCCCATGGCGGAGGGGTCTCGGTCCAGAGCGAGTTCGGCAAAGGCAGCACCTTCATCCTCTCCCTACCTCTTTCACCCGTCGGCGCACACCGGCATTGACCATTCGATCGGATACCATGAGCGAACACAAACCGACCATCCTACTGGTGGAGGATGACCAGAACCTCGGATTCGTGATCCAGGATGCCTTGAAGCGAAGTGGTTACAACGTGCATCTGTGCCGCGATGGCAAGGAGGGGTTGAAGCAGTTCAACGAACACACGTACGACCTCTGCGTACTGGACGTGATGCTTCCCAGCAAGGATGGCTTCAGCCTGGCGGAGGACATCCGCTTGACCAACGCCGAAGTACCGATCGTCTTTCTCACGGCCAAGAGCCAGACGGACGATCGCATCGCGGGGTTCAAGGCCGGTGGAGATGATTACCTCACCAAACCGTTCAGTCACGAGGAGCTCATCCTTCGCATCGAGGCCATCCTACGGCGCACACATGGTCGCACGGAAGGGGTCCGCGAACGCGAGCGCTTCGACATAGGAACATTCACCTTCGATCATCGCAACTTGATCCTGAGCCATCCGTCGGAAGAGCGGAAGCTCACGAAGAAGGAGGCCGAAGTGTTGCGCTTGTTGTGCCTGCATCAGGATCAAGTGCTGCCCCGCGAACTCGTGCTGAACATGGTCTGGGGTGATGACACCTACTTCCTCGGAAGAAGTTTGGACGTCTTCATCAGTCGTCTTCGGAAGTACCTCAAGGCCGACGCAACAGTGCGGATCGTGAACGTGCACGGCGTCGGATTCAAGCTGCAAGTCGGTTGATCGAACGATCGATGCGAAGTCCATCGAATGATGTTGGGTCCGTTCATCGTTCTTCTACAACCTTGATGCACCAAGGCTTTCCAGCGGTCACATCAGATCATCGATCACTGTGTTGATCAACGATGAACGATCGATGATGCAGGTGATGATGATGCGATGATCGATCACAACGCGCACATCGTGAACGCATCATCGAGGATCGCGTTCAACGATATCAACAATCGATGGTGGAACTTTTTTTCATGCCCATGCGTACACATTGGCGTCGACACGATTACGTTTGACACAAACAAACCCATTCGCCATGGCCAAGAAGGCAGCAAAGAAGGCAGCTAAGAAAGCTGCTCCGAAGAAGGCAGCTAAAAAAGCAGCTCCTAAGAAAGCCGCTAAGAAAGCTGCTCCGAAGAAGGCAGCTAAGAAAGCAGCCAAGAAGAAGTAAGCAGCGTTCAACGAACGCAAGGAAGGCCCCGATCATTCGGGGCCTTTCGCTTTTTGTACCACACCCAAGCACAACGCGGATCATGGATCGCGAATGTGTGGTGCATCACGTTCGATCAACACCATCACCGTTGATGCACACCAGCGTATTTCCATCCAACAATGCGATCGCATGTTCATCCTTCCTGGGTGGCATCGTTCGTGAACGGAACTTGCACTAGCGGCATTCAGACCTGGACAACATCCTGCATTCCGATCCTCTTAAGTTCCCTCCTATGACTGAACGAGGCCAAGCAGCTACCGAACTGCTAGGGACAGGAACTCGGCACCGCGCACAGCATTGACCTGGTAATACCTACCAACGAAGAAGCGCGGCTTGTGGGCCGCGCTTCTAATTCCATGGATGATCGACAGGTCAGCCTCCCGCGAGCAGGCGCTTCACCGTGGCGGCCACCGCGCTGCCATCGGCCTTACCCGCCATGCGTTTGTTGGCCTCCCCCATCACCTTGCCCATATCGGCCATGCTGGAGGCTCCCACGGCCGCGATCACTTCGCGCACGACGGTCTCCACCTCCGCATCGGACATCCGCTTGGGCAGATATGCTTCGATCACCTTGGCCTGGGCCTCCTCCTCGGAAGCCAGATCAGCCCTTCCCTGCTGATGGTAGATCGCCGCGCTCTCCATGCGTTGCCGATGCAGTTTCTGCATGATCTTCAACCCGACGGTCTCATCCAACCCGCTCTGGCCACCTTCCTTGGTCAGTTCGAGCAGGATCGCGCTTTTGATGGCGCGCAGCGCGTTCAGCTTGTCCTTCTCCCGGGCAAGCATGGCCGCCTTGATGTCGGCATCGATACGTTGTTGCAGGTCCATGGAGGGCTTGATCAGTCGACGTTATCGTGCAAGTACGGGTTGTTCCGGCGCAGCTCCACGCGACGCTCGCCGTTCTCGTCCGTTTCCTCGTTCAACGTGTAGCGGCTCACATTGCTATCGGTGCTGTGCGAGCCTTCGTTGAGCGTGATGTTCTTCCGCTTGTAGGCGGGTTCGCGTTCGAGGTCGCTCAGGCCGTTGGGGGTGCGTAGACGCATGTTCAATTCCCGCACCTTGGCTACGCGCTGTTCCACCCGGTTCTGGTGTTCGGCAGGGCTCAACCGCACCTCATTCACCTCGTTACGTTGCTCGGGCACTGCTGTTGCAGCTGGCTCCGAAGCCGTGTTATCGTACAAGGTGAACACGCGCTTCTCCGGACTCTCTGCAGGCTTCGCAGGTTCGGTGCGGGTCTCCACCGAAGTCGTTGGTGGTTGCTGCACGCGCGTGGTCGGCGCGGGAAATTCAAGCGTCGGTTGCTGTGGCGCAGGCACGTTAACCATCGGCGTATTCACCGGTGTGGTGTTCACGACAGGCGCTTCCACCTTCGCCTCCATAGGCTTCAGATAAGGCTCGGCGATGCTGTGCTCCTCCACGGCCGGGGGAGCAACAGGTGCCTGTGGCGCACTGGCGGTCACCGGATTCAGGATCGGCTGCGTGATCATCGTGGGACGATCAGCATCCAAGGGGATCACCGTGCGGGTGTTCTGCTCCGTGGCGATGGCACCCGTTTCGGGGTTGATCTGGAACCCAGTTGCGATCACGGTGATACGGACCTTGTCACCCAGGTTATCGTCCTTGCCGTAGCCCCAGATCACATCAGCGGTGCTTCCCGCAGCCTCTTGGATGTGGTCAGTGATCTCCGTCATCTCATCCATGGACAAGGCGCGCTCGCCGTGGGTCACATTGAGGAGGACGTACTTCGCGCCTTTGATATCGCTGTCATTCAACAGGGGTGACGACAGGGATTCGTGAGCAGCACGCAAAGCGCGATCCTCGCCCTCGGCTTCGGCCATGCCCATGATCGCCACGCCGCTGCGCGTCATCACAGTGCGTACATCCTCGAAGTCCACGTTCACCTTGCCGATCTTGTGGATAATCTCGGCGATACCACGTGCGGCGGTGGAAAGCACGTTGTCCGCATGTTCGAAGGCGTTATCCAATGACAGGTCGCCGTACAGGTCGCGCAGACGGTCGTTGTTGATCACGAGCAGCGTATCCACCGCGTTGCGCATCTCCTCGATGCCCGAATCGGCTTGGTTCTTCCGCTTGCGGCCCTCCCATTGGAAGGGGCTGGTGACGATACCCACGGTGAGGATGCCCATTTCGCGGGCGATCTGCGCGATCACAGGGGCGGCCCCCGTTCCGGTACCACCACCCATGCCTGCGGTGATGAAGACCATCTTGGTGCGCGTGCTCAGCAGTGCCTTGATCTCGTCGATGTTCTCTTGGGCCGCTTGGTTGCCACGCTCGGGGATGGAGCCTGCACCGAGGCCCTCGGTCAGGCCGATGCCGAGTTGAAGCTTCACGGGGACCGGGCTGATGTCCAGCGCCTGACGGTCCGTGTTGCAGATGATGAAGTCTACGCCCTTGATGCCTTGGGCGTACATGTAGTTGACAGCGTTGCTGCCACCACCGCCCACGCCGATCACCTTGATGATCGAGGCGAGCTCTTTTGGAAGGTCGAATTTCATGACGTTAGGGATTGGAAGGTGAACGGGAAGGTTCGTGCTCAGTTCTCGTCGTCCTTGAGGATCTCGGACGCGCTGTTGATGATGTTGCTGAAGAAGCCGCTCAACGGCCCTTTGGAGTGTCCTTTCACAGTGACTTTGGCGGTGCGCTCATTGGCCACCTCGAAGTGCTTGGGGCGACGGCGCTCGAGGTAGTCGAAGCCTTTCATCACCAAACCCACGCCCGTGGCGTAGAGCGGACTGGTCACGGCTTCCACATTGCTCTTGGCCAGGTGCTCGTTGGGGTACCCGATGCGGGTGCTCATTCCGGTCATCACCTCCACCAAGTGCTTCAGGTGCTTGAGTTGCGCGCCACCACCGGTGAGCACGATGCCTGCGATGAGCTGCTTCTCGATTCCGCTGTTCTTGATCTCGAAGTACACGTGCTCGAGGATCTCCTCCATGCGGCTCTGGATGATCTCCGACAGCGTGCGCAAGCTGATCTCCTTCGGCTCCCGACCGCGCAGACCGGGGATACAGACCACCTCGTTCTCCTTGTTCTCCGAAGCCAGGGCACTGCCGAACTTGGTCTTGAGCAGTTCGGCCTGATCGCGCATGATGCCGCAACCCTGACGGATGTCCTCGGTGACCACGTTGCCACCGAAGGGGATCACCGCAGTATGGCGGATGATGTTGTCGAAGAAGATGGCGATGTCAGTGGTGCCACCGCCGATATCCACGAGGACCACACCGGCTTCCTTCTCCTCCGCGCTCAGCACCGCATCGGCGCTGGCCAGTGGTTCCAGGATGAGCTCGGTGACGTTGAGACCGGCCCGGTGCACGCACTTGTTGATGTTGCGCGCCGCGGTCACCTGGCCACTGATGATGTGGAAGTTGGCCTCCATGCGGATGCCGCTCATGCCGATCGGGTCGCGGATGCCCTGCTCGTTGTCCACGATGTACTCCTGGGGCAGCACGTGGATGATCTCCTCACCCGGCGGCATCACGAGGCGGTAGGTCTCATCGATGAGCATATCGATGTCCACCTGCGTGATCTCCTCCTCGAGGCTCTCGCGCATCTTCATACCGCGATGCTGCATGCTGCGGATATGTTGTCCGGCGATGCCGACATTCACCGTACCGATGTCCACCCCGGCATTGTCGCCCGCTTCGCGCACGGCCGCCTTGATGCTCTCCACCGTCTTCTGGATGTTGGCCACCACGCCGCGGCTCACGCCGTCGCTCTTGGCTTTGCCCATGCCGAGGATCTCGATCTTCCCCTGCTCGTTCTTGCGCCCGACGATGCAGGCGATCTTCGTCGTTCCGATATCGAGCCCGGCGACGATGTCTTGGTTATGGTCCATGGTGTTGGTGGAGTGTTACAGCGTTGTTCGTTTGGTGCACACGACCTGGTCTGCGAAGCGGAGATCGATCCGCGCATAGCGACGCCAGTCGGCCTTGGGTATTCCTTTCTCGTAGAAGATGCGGAGCTTCTCGAAGCGTTCCGCGAGCGCGCTTCCATCGCCGATGAGCACACGTTGTGCACCCACGCGTGGGATCAGTTCGAACTCGCCTTCGGGCGTGACCACCACCTGGTCGATCAACGCGCTCCAGAGTGGATCTGCCGTGATGAAGGTGGCCAGCCGGTGGATGTCATCGGAGCGGAAGTGCTGCTTGAGGCTGTCGGAAGCGTAGACCGAATAGACCCCGTTGATCGCCCCTGGCTCGTTCAGCTGACCGGTCACCACCAGCACACGTGCGGTGTAGTTGCTGCTCGTAGGCATCGTCCACCCTTCCTTGTCGATGTAGAAGCTGTTCCCCTCCTGGTTGAAGACCCGAACGATGGGCATCCGTTGTTGCACCCGGGCGTGCAACTTGCCATCCATGGTGTGGTACACTTCGGCCTTCGCCACACAGGGAATGCTCTTCAGGCGCTCCTCGATCCCGGTGATGTCCACATCCGCCGTAGGCGACCCCATCACAGCGATACCTTGATCCAGGATCTCCCGGCGGACCGATGCCTCGTCGATGAAGTGTACACCTTCGGCACCCTCCACGATCACATGCAGGTCGTTGATGGGCGCTCGGTCGGCAGTGCGTTCCACGAAGCCAAGCGCCACGATCACACCGATCACGGCCAAGGCGATCCCCACTGGGCGTAGGATGCGTTTCAACTTGTTCATGGTCTGTAGCGTTCGTTCAACAGGCGTTCTATCTGCGGCACGAGACGGTCGATGTCACCGGCTCCGAGGGTGACCACCACTTCCACCGCGCGTTGCTGGAATTCCTTGAGGAGCTCTTCCTTGCTTACGCAGACCTTCGCATCCAAGGGGACCTTCGTCAGCAGCCACTGCGACGTGATACCGGCGATCGGCTCTTCGCGCGCTGGATAGATATCGAGCAACAGCAGCTCGTCCAGCGCAGCGAGGCTCTTCCCGAAATCGTCCGCGAGGTCGCGGGTGCGGGTGAAGAGATGCGGCTGGAAGATGCCGGTGATGCGCTTGCCTGGATACATCTCGCGCACGCTGGCGATGCAGGCATCGAGCTCCTTCGGGTGATGCGCGTAGTCATCGATGAAGACCACCTGCGGTCCGGCGATGCGAGTCTCGAACCGACGGGAGACACCGCGGAAGGAAGCCAGTCCGGCGCGCAGCAGCTCTGGGGTCACACCAAGGCGCAGGGCCACGGTGCTGGCCGCGATGGCGTTCTCCACGTTGTGCCTGCCGGGCATGCCCAGGCGAAGACCTGCCAGTGCATGTCCTTCCGCATACAAGTCGAACTCATAGGCGCCATTGACCACCCGCAGGTTCTCCGCACGCGGCACGCCGCTGCTGCCGAGCGCATAGGTCGTAACCAGCGCGCGTTCCTTGAAGTGGTCGGCGATGCGCTCGTGCACCAGGACAGGACCATCACAGAGGATGGCGAACTGGGTGTACGCATCGAACATGGCCTCGGGCGTGCCGTAGATATCGAGGTGATCGGGATCCATCGCCGTGATCACCGATTCGCTGGGGCAGAGCTTCAGGAAGCTGCGGTCGTACTCATCGGCTTCCACCACGTTCACCACCGCGTCGTCGTTCAAGAGCACGTTGGTGCCATAGTTCGCGGCGATACCACCAAGGAAAGCATTGCACCGCACCTTGCCAACGGTGAGCAGGTGGGCGATCATGGTGCTCACGGTCGTCTTTCCGTGTGTGCCCGCTACGGCCACGGTGCGTTTATCCTCGGTCACCATACCAAGGACATCGGCCCGCTTGAGGATGCGTGCGCCACGTTCCTCCCAGTAACGCAAGAGTGGGCTGGTGATGGGAACGGCGGGTGTGCGTACCACCA
>Ga0209277_10001352_pt1 | contig 12069 bp, 11 predicted proteins | sample JI81AbrownDNA_FD_187503 | JGI IMG/M metagenome (GOLD analysis project Ga0209277, IMG submission 187503) | Wastewater effluent complex algal communities from Wisconsin, to seasonally profile nutrient transformation and Carbon sequestration -... | ecosystem: Engineered > WWTP > Effluent > Algae... | reverse complement strand
CTGGTCGGGGAACACCATGATGGTGTCGTAGGCCAGGGAACCGCAGATCAGGGCAGACATCGGGGCCTCGCGGGCGCGTGGACGAAAAGGGCGCACAGGGTAGCGTCGGCACCGCCCGGCGGCCAGAGACGGCTGAATCGCACCAACGCGCGACCCCGCAATCTCCTTGCCGGGCAGGGGGGGCGTTGCTAGATTAGCGGCCCCGGCGCATGCCGCGGTCTCCGCGCTCCCGAACCCGCTTTCCGGCCCCGCGTCCCCCGACGTGGCCATTCACTTCCCGGCATCCTCCCGCATGTTCAAGTTCCTCAGGGGCTATTTCTCCAGCGACCTGTCCATCGACCTCGGCACCGCCAACACGCTGATCTACGTGCGCGGCCAGGGCATCGTCCTCAACGAACCTTCGGTGGTCGCGGTGCGCCAGGACCGCGGCGGCGGCGCCCGCGCGGTGGCCGCGGTCGGCAGCGAGGCCAAGCAGATGCTCGGCCGTACGCCCGGCCACATGAGCACGGTGCGGCCGATGAAGGACGGCGTCATCGCCGACTTCACCTACACCGAGGAGATGCTCAAGCACTTCATCCGCAAGGTGCACAAGTCGCGCTTCCTGCGCCCCAGCCCGCGCGTGCTGGTCTGCGTGCCGGCCGGCAGCACCCAGGTGGAGCGCCGCGCGATCAAGGAGTCGGCGGAAGAGGCCGGCGCCCGCGAGGTCTACCTGATCGAGGAACCGATGGCCGCCGCGATTGGCGCCGGCATGCCGGTGACCGAGGCGCGCGGCTCGATGGTGGTCGACATCGGCGGCGGCACCACCGAGGTTGCGGTGATCGCGCTGAACGGCATCGTCTATTCGCAGTCGGTGCGCATCGGCGGCGACCGCTTCGACGAATCGATCGTGGCCTACGTGCGTCGCCACCACGGCATGCTGATCGGCGACGCCACCGCGGAGCGCATCAAGCTGGAGCTGGGCAACGCCTATCCCCAGCAGCACGTGCGCGAGATCGAGATCTCCGGCCGCCACCTGGCCGAAGGCGTGCCGAAGATCATCACCATCAACTCCAACGAAGTCCTCGAGGCGCTGCGCGAGCCGCTGGCCGGCATCGTCTCGGCGATCCGCCTGGCGCTGGAGCAGACCCCGCCGGAACTCTGCGCGGACGTGGCCGAGCGCGGCATCGTCCTCACCGGCGGCGGCGCGCTGCTGCGCGATGTCGATCGCCTGATCAGCGAGGAAACCGGCCTGCACGTGCAGGTGGCGGACGACCCGCTGACCTGCGTGGCGCGTGGCGGTGGCCGCGCGCTGGAACTGGTCGACATGCACGGCAACGAGTTCTTCGCGCCGGAGTAAGTGTTCGGAGATGGGCCATCCATGGCCCACTCCGAAGCCGCGTAGCGAAAAACGTGGTTTTCGCTACGCTACGCAAACGGCGGTGCCGTTTGCGTTGGCCCGTCCATGGGCCAAACCCTCGCTTCGTTCACATCCCCCAAAGCCCTCGCCGACCACCCACGTGCCGCCCTACGCCGGACCTCCCGCAGCCCGCCCCGGCGATGTCGCCGGCGTGCTGCGCCTGCTGGCGTACCTGATCCTGGCGACCGCGTTGATGGTGCTGGACTACCGCAGTGGCTGGCTGCGCGCCGCGCGCACCCAGGCGGAAGTGGCGGTGCAGCCGTTGTGGTGGCTGGCCGGATTGCCTTCGAAAGTCGGGACCGGCCTGCGCGAGGAGGCGGTGACCCGCAGCCAACTGGCGCGCGACAACGAGCGCTTGCGCAACGCCCTGCTGATCCAGGCCGCACGCAATGCGCGCCTGCGCACCGCGGCGGCGGAAAACGAGCGCCTGCGTGGCCTGCTGGGCAGCGCCGAGCGCGGGCGGCTGGACGTGCAACTGGCCTCGGTCCTGGACATCGACCTGGACCCGACCCGCCAGCGCCTGTTGCTGGACAGCGGCCGCAACGCCGGCGTGCAAGTAGGCCAGGCGGTCATCGATGCGGGCGGCCTGATGGGGCAGGTCATCGCCACCACCCCGAGTACCGCCAGCGTGCTGCTGCTCACCGATCCCGACCACGCGGTGCCGGTCGCGGTGGCGCGCAGCGGCATCCGCCTGGTGGTCTACGGCAGCGGTCGCAGCGACGCCCTGCACCTGGCCGACGTGCCGCTGTCCGCCGACGTGCGCCCGGGCGACGAGCTGCTGACCTCCGGCCTGGGCGGGCGTTTCCCGCCGGGCTTCGCGGTGGGGACTGTGGGCACGCTGCGGCCCGACGACAGCCGCGCCTTCCTGGAGGCCGACGTGACCCCGGCCGCGCAGCTGGATCGCGGGCGTGACGTGCTGTTGCTGCGCGGCTACAAGCCGGTGCCGGCCGTCGATCCGGCGGCCCTGCCGCCAGCGCCCGTCCCAGCACCGGGGGCCCCCGCGGCTGTACAGGCGGTGTCCGCGGCCACGAATCCCCCGGCATCGCCCTCGGCGACCGCCACCACGCGATCGGAGCCGGGTCGATGAGCCGCGCCCGCAACGGTTGGGTGCTGCCGGTCAGCCTGCTGCTGGGCTTGCTGCTGGGGCTGGTGCCGCTGCCCGGGATCCTGCAGCCGCTGCGGCCGTACTGGCTGGCGCTGGTGCTGGCCTACTGGCTGCTGGAAGAGCCCGAGCACATGGGCCTGGGCATGTCGTTCGCGCTGGGCGTGCTGGCCGACCTGGTGTTCGGCGGCCTGCTCGGCGAACAGGCCCTGCGGCTGGTGGTGATGGCCTTCATCCTGGACCGCTTCCGCGCGCGCATGCGCTTCTTCCCGCTGTCGCAGCAAGCGCTGGTGATCGGTGTGCTGCTGGTCAACGACCGCGTGATCAGCGCCGCCATCCACGTGGTGATGGGCGCGCCGCAATTGCCATGGCTGTACTGGCTGGCGCCGCTGCTGGGCCTGCTGCTGTGGGCACCCCTGCACTTCGCGCTGGATACCCTGCGCCTGCGCCGGCGGGGTTGAACGCACGTCGATGATCCGTCGCGCCCGCCAGCTCAAGGACCATGCGGTCGAAGCCGACCTGTTCCGCCGCCGCGCGCTGGTCGGCTTCCTGCTGGTGTTGGCGGCATTGGGCGGCTTGGCGGCGTGGTACTTCCGCCTGCAGGTGGTCCAGCACGCCGAGTTCGCTACCCGCTCGGAGGCCAACCGGCTGCGCCTGGTGCCGGTGGCGCCCGCGCGTGGCCTGATCTATGACCGCAAGGGCCGCTTGCTGGCCGACAACGTGGCGGCGTGGCGGCTCGACGCGGTGCCGGAACGCGCCGGCAACGGCGAGGCCCTGCTGGCGAAGCTGCAGTCGGTCGTGGTGCTGGACGCCGAGCAGCGCACGCGCTTCCTGCGCGAGTACCGCAACAGCCGGCCGTTCAAGCCGGTGACGATCAAGCTGCGCGTGTCCGACGAGGAGGCCGCGCGCTTTGCCGTGGATCGCTGGCGTTTCCCCGGCGTCGAACTGGTGCCCTACCTCGGGCGGGTGTATCCGCAGGGCGCGCTGTTCGCGCACGTGGTCGGCTATGTTGGCCGCATCGACGAGAAGGACCAGGCTGCGCTGGGCGACGCCGGCGGTGCCTACTCGCATACCGGCAAGACCGGGTTGGAGCGCTATTACGAAGCGCAGCTGCGCGGCAAGCCGGGCTACCGGCGGCTGGAGACCAACGTCGACGGGCGCACCGTGCGCGCGCTGGACACCGTCCCGGCGACCCCGGGCACCGACCTGCGGCTGTCGATCGACATCGACCTGCAGCGGGCGATGGTGGAGGCGTTCGGCGAACTGGAGGGCACCGCGGTGGCGGTGGATCCGCGGACCGGCGGGATCCTGGCGATGGTCAGCCTGCCGTCCTACGACCCCAACCTGTTCGTCAACGGCATCAGCCACGCCGACTACCAGGCGCTGAACGACAACCCGTCGCGCCCACAGTTCAACCGCCTGGTGCTCGGCGGCGTGGCGCCGGGTTCGACGATCAAGCCGCTGACCACGCTGGCCGGGCTGGACAGTGGCCTGCGCACGCCCGAAGACAGGATCCTGTCCACCGGCGTGTTCCGCCTGCCCGGCATGCGCGGTCGGGGCTGGCTGGACGGTGTGCATGGGTGGACCGATGCGCGCAAGGCGATCTACGAATCGGTCAACACCTACTACTATCGCCTCGCGATGGACATGGGCATCGCGCGCTACGACGAGTACATGGCCCGGTACGGTTTCGGCCAGCAGACCGGCATCGACCTGGCCGGCGAGATCGAAGGCATCGTGCCATCGCCGGCATCGAAGATGAAGTACGCCAGGCAGCGCTGGTATCCGGGCGACCTGGTCAATTCGTCCATCGGCCAAGGCTTGTGGAAGGTCACGCCGCTGCAACTCGTGCGTGGCGTGGCGGCGGTCGCGGATGATGGGCGGATGCGACGCCCGCACCTGGTCGCGGCGCAGCGCGCGGCGTTCGATGTGCCCTGGCAAGCACTGCCGCAACCCCCGGCGGTGCCCATCAGCGATCGTCCCGACCACGTGAAGGTGGTGCAGGAGGGCATGCAGATGACCACGGGCGGGTCCGGCACGGCAGCGCGGATCTTCCGCGGCTCGACCTACCCGTCAGCGGGCAAGACCGGCACGGCGCAAGTGGTCAACCGCAGGGCGGCCGCGGTCGACCCGCGCTCGCTTCCCCTCTGGCAGCGGCATCGCGGCCTGTATATCGGCTACGCACCTGCGGACAAGCCGGCCATCGCGATCGCGGTGGCGGTGGAGGGTGGCGGCTTCGGCGCGGATTCCGCGGCGCCGATCGCGCGCAAGGTCTTCGATGCGTGGTTGCTGGGCAAGCCCGTGGCGCCGAAACAGGAAGAGGCTGTGCCGGGCGATGCCGGTGCCCAAGCCGCGCTGCCGCCGGACTTCTCCGATGTGCAGGGCAGTCCTGGCGCTATCGCGCCGGCAGCAAAGCCTGCCACGGGTGCGCCGCGCCGATGAATACCCTGCTGCGCCTGCTCGCCGACCTGCTGCTGCGCTTCCTGCGTAGCCTGGACCTGCCCCTGCTGGCTGCCCTGCTGGCGATCATGGGCATCGGCCTGGCCACGCTGTACAGCGCAAGCAACGAATCAACCCGACTGGTCGCCACCCAGGGCGCGTATTTCTGCGTGGGCCTGGGCGTGCTTTGGGTGGTGTCGCGGGTGCCGGCGCACCTGCTCAAACAGGTCACACCGCCGATCTACGTGCTGTCGCTGCTGCCGCTGGTGCTGGTGCTGTTCATCGGCAGCGGCAAGTACGGCAACCACTGGATCAACCTGGGGTTCTTCAATTTCCAGCCGTCGGAACTGGCCAAGCTGACCTTGCCGATGATGCTGGCCTGGTACCTGGATCGGCAGCGCCTGCCGCCCACCCTCGGCACCCTGCCGATCGCGGCATTGATCATCGCCTTGCCGGTGGGCCTGATCCTGCTGCAGCGCGATTTCGGCACCGCCATGCTGGTGCTGGCCGCCGGCGTGTTCGTGCTGTTCCTGGCCGGGTTGTCCTGGTGGTGGTTCGCCGCTGCCGCTGCCGGGGTTGCTGCGATCGCACCGGCCGCCTGGTTCTGGCTTCTGCGACCGTACCAGAAGGACCGCATCCTGACGTTCCTGAATCCCGAGTCAGACCCGATGGGCGCGGGCTGGAACATTATTCAGAGCAAGATCGCGATCGGCGGCGGCGGCCTGCTCGGCAAGGGCTGGGGCCAAGGCACCCAATCGCACCTGGACTACCTGCCTGAACACACCACTGATTTCGCGTTTGCCGTGCTGAGCGAGGACTTCGGTTGGACCGGCGTGGTCGTGGTGCTGGCGCTGTACCTGTTCGTGGTCGCGCGCTGCCTGTGGATCGCCTCGGACCTGCGCGATGGCTATTCGCGCCTGCTTGCCGGCACCCTGGGGCTGTCGCTGTTCGTGTACGTGCTGGTCAATGCCGGGATGATTTCAGGCCTGCTGCCGGTGGTCGGCGTGCCGATGCCGCTGCTGAGTTACGGCGGCACCTCGGCGGTGACCCTGCTGCTCGGCTTCGGCGTGGTGATGGCGCTGAAGGGCCGGCGGGTGTTGAATCGCTGAGGCTCGCATGCGCCCGGAACCACGCCTGCCAAGCTGAATTGGCGGTTCCGGGAGGCTTCCGGGCCCGTGCTACCCTCGCGCCGATGATCCGACGCGCACTTGTACCCAGCCTCGCCGCGCTCGCGCTTGCCGCGTGCGCCGTTCCCCCGCCCAAGCCGATGCCATCGCCGCCGGTACCGCCGGCGCCCGTGGTCGACGCCGCGCCGGCCGCGCCGCACCTGAGCGACATCGGCCCGGCCCGCGCCGAGTTCGTGCGCAGCACGGCGCGACGCTTCAACATCCCCGCCGCCGAGATCGAGGCGGTGCTGGCCAACGCGCAGATCCGCGAACCCATCATCAAGGCGATGTCGCGGCCGGCCGAGGCCAAGCCGTGGCGCGACTACCGTCCGATCTTCATCCAGCCCAAGCGCATCACCGACGGGCAAGCCTTCCTCGCCACCCATGCCGCGGCACTGCAGCGCGCCGAGGACAAGCACGGCGTGCCGAAGGAAATCATCGTCGCCATCCTCGGCGTCGAGACCAGCTACGGCGGCAACAAGGGCAGCTTCCCGGTGGTCGATGCGCTTTACACGCTGGCGTTCGCGTATCCGCGCACCGGCGATCCCGCGAAGGCCGCGCGCGAGAACCAGCGCGAGGCGTTCTTCCGCGATGAGCTGGCCCAGCTGTTCGCGTTGGCGCGGGAACAGAAACTCGACATCGCCAGCCTCAAGGGCAGCTACGCCGGCGCGATGGGCTGGGGCCAGTTCATGCCGTCCAGCTATCGCGATTACGCGGTGGATGGCGATGGCGATGGTCGCGTCGACCTGTTCAACGACCTCGACGACGTGTTCGCGTCGGTCGCCAACTACTTCGCGAAGAAGGGCAAGTGGACGCGCCACGCGCCGGTGATGACGCGAGCCACCCGCGATCCCGGCGCCGCCGATTTCGTCAATCCCGGCAATTCGGTCACCCTCGACCAGACGCTCGCGTCGTTGCAGGCGAAGGGCTATCGCCCGGTGGCCGTCGATTTCGTCAGCACGGACGCCGGCCCGCAGGCCACGCTGATCACGCTGGAAGGCGTGGACGGTCCGGAATACTGGATCGTCTACAACAACTTCAAGGCGATCACCACGTACAACATCTCGCGACTGTACGCGACGGCGGTGTACCAGCTGTCGCAGTCGATCGCCGGACGCGCGCCGGCCACGCCGTGAACCAGCGCGCACTCCTGCTCGCGATGTTGCCGCTTGCGCTCGCCGCTTGCGCCAGCACCGCGCCGAAGTCGCCGCCACCGGGGCAGAAGCTGGTGGTGCAGCCGGCGCAGGGCGTGAACCCGTCGGCGCCGATGCATCGACCGAAAGCCTCGCCGTACGCGGCGGCGCAGGAAGACCTCAGCAAGCGTGGCGATTACGTGGCCGGCGGGCTGTTCCGTCCCGGCGAGTCCGACACCGTCCCCGATTACGTGCCCGACGTCGACGCGATCCCGGAGCCGGAGGTGCGCGCAGAACCGCGCTCGCGCGCCGGCAACAAGAGCTACAGCGTGCTGGGCAAGCGCTACCAAGTGCTCGACAGCGCGCACGGTTACGCCGAGGAAGGGCTGGCCTCGTATTACGGCAACAAGTTCCATGGCCGGCGCACCTCCAACCAGGAGGTGTACGACATGTACGCCTTCACCGCGGCCCACAAGACCCTGCCGCTGCCCAGCTTCGCCCGCGTCACCAACCTCGACAATGGCCGCTCGATCGTGGTCCGGGTCAATGATCGCGGCCCCTTCCATGCCGGTCGGGTCATCGATCTCAGCTACGCCGCAGCCGTCAAGTTGGGGTATCGCGAACGCGGCACCGCGCGGGTGCGCGTGGAGGCGTTGACCGAGGAAGGCGGTGGCAGCGTGCTGGCTGCCGGTCCGCAACCCGCCGCCGACACCGCGATGGACCGGCTGGTCGGGCAATTGCCGCAGGCATTGGCAAGCGCCGGTCCGGTCGAACCGCCTGCACAGTCGGGCGCTCCGGCAAAACCGCTGGCCGAGACCGGTTACCGCTTCGACATGCAGCAGGACGGCAAGGTCATGTCGGCGGACGAATTCGATGCCTGGATGAGGTCGCGCCGGGTTCGCGTGGCCACCGGCAAGCCGGGCAAGCCCGATCCCGTGCCGGCATCTGCAGAGACCAGGACCGCGCCGGTCACCGCTGCGGCACCGCCGCCGCCATCGCCGGTCAATGCCGCCGCGCTGGTCGCCGCGAACACGGCCGCCCCCGCGGCCTCGGCCGACGACGTCACCCTGCAGGTGGCCAGTTTCGCCAACCAGCAGAACGCCCAGCATGCGTTGTCGATGCTGCAGGGTGCTTCCATCGCCCAGGCCCGCCTGCTCGACGCCGACGTCAACGGCAAGAAGATCTGGCGCCTGCGGATCGGCCCGGTCGCCGCCGCGCATGCGCCGGAACTCGCGGCGCGGATCGTCGGTCTGGGTTTCGGGCAGCCGCAGCGGGTGCGCGACTAATCCTGGAGACATGGTGTCGCAGCGTCGGCGCTACTCGGCACTGCGTCACGGCATCACGCCACGGATTGAGGCTTAAAATGTGCGTTTGAACTTGCCCGATTGAATTTTTCGCGCCGCGCCTGCGCGGCCACCAGGAGTCTGCTTTGATGCGTTCGCGTTCGTTGTTGTTCGTCGCACTGGCCACCGCCGGCATCGCCATCGGTTCTGGCATCGCCATCGCCCAGGTCCCCACGCCGGCCCCGGCGCCCAAGCCTGCCGCCCTCAGCGACAACCTGCCGATCCCCGATGCGCCCGCGCCTGCGGTCAGCAAGGCCTGGCTGGTCATGGACTACGCCACCGGCCAGGTGCTGGCGGGCGAGAACATCGACACCCCGGTCGAGCCGGCCAGCATCACCAAGGTGATGACCAGCTACGTGATCGCCGCGGAAATGGCCGCTGGCAAGGTCAAGGCGACCGATCAGGTGATGATGAGCGAACACGCCTGGCGCAGCGGCGGCGCCGGCACCGACGGCAGCTACAGCGGCTTCGAGGTCAACAAGACCGCGCCGCTGCTCGACATGGAAAAGGGCATGGTGGTGCAGTCCGGCAACGATGCCGCGATCGCCCTGGCCGAGCACGTCGCCGGCAGCGAGCAGGCGTTCGCCCAGCTGATGAATGCGTATGCCAAGAAGATCGGCATGACCAAGTCGCACTTCGTCAATCCGCACGGCCTGACCGCCGAAGGCCACATCACCACCGCCCACGACCTCGCCATCCTCGGCCGCTCGCTGATCCGCGACTTCCCCGAGGCCTACAGCTACAACAAGATCAAGGAACTCACGGTCGGCCCGATCACCCAGCCGAACCGCAACCTCCTGCTGTGGCGCGACCCGTCGGTGGACGGCATCAAGACCGGGCATACCTCGGCGGCGGGCTACTGCCTGATGGCCTCGGCCAAGCGCGGCGACCAGCGCCTGATCACCGTGGTGATGGGCAACAGCAGCGAGAACCAGCGCGCGGTGGATTCGCAGGCGCTGCTCAACTGGGGCTTCCGCTTCTACGAATCCCACCGCCTGTACGAGGCCAACAAGTCGCTGGCCACGCCCAAGGTCTGGAAGGGCGATGCCAACCTGGTCCAGGTCGGCGTGGCCGAGCCCCTGCTGGTGTCCACCCCGCGCGGCAAGTACTCGCAGTTGAAGGCGAGCATGGACCTGCCGAAGTCGCTGGTCGCCCCGATTGCCAAGGGCCAGAAGATCGGCATGGTCAAGGTCGCCCTGGACGGCAAGGTGATCGCGCAATCGCCGCTGGTCGCACTCAACGCGGTCGAGGAGGGCGGCTTCTTCAAGCGCCTGTGGCACGAACTGCTGATGTGGTGGCAGGACTGACGGACGCTGCCGGGCCTGGCGCGTCGCGGCGGTTGGGGAACCGGCATCGGATCCCCATAATCCCCGCATGGACATCCATTCCGACAATCCCGACCACGGTTTCCAGTTCCCCGGCACCTTCGAGCTGTCCGCGATGGGCAGTGCCGACAAGGACCTGGAGACGGCCCTGCCCACCGCCCTGCTCGATGCCGGCATCGAGGTCGTGCACGAGTCGGTGAACTGGAAACATTCCAGCAGCGGCCGCTACGTCTCCGTGCGCATCGCCTTCCGTGCCAACTCGCGGGAGGAGTACGACCGCGCACACGAGGCCTTGCGCGCGCACCCGGAAGTGAAGTGGACGCTGTGATGTTTTGCTCCTTCCCCTGCGTGCAGGGGGAGGTTGGGAGGGGGTGTGCTTTTGCTGGAGAGCTCGACCCCTCCCCAACCCTCTCCCGCAAGCAGGGGAGGGGGGCAAACGCATGAGCGCACAGACTTGCATCGTCCGCGACCTTGGCCGCCAGCCCTACGAGCCGGTGTGGCGGGCGATGCAGGCCTTCACCGACGCCCGTGGCGACGACACGGCGGACGAGCTCTGGGTGGTCGAACACGACCCGGTGTTCACCCTTGGCCAGGCCGGCAAGCCGGAACACGTGCTGATGCCGGGCGAGATCCCGGTCCTCCATGTCGATCGCGGCGGCCAGGTGACCTACCACGGACCCGGGCAGATCGTGGTCTACCCGCTGCTCGACCTGAAGCGGCTGAAGATCGGCGTGCGCGACTACGTCTGCAGGATCGAGCAGGCGATCATCGACACCCTGGCCGAGTGGAACATCGACGCCGTGCGCCGCGAGGGCGCCCCCGGGGTCTACGTCAACAGTGCCAAGATCGCCGCGCTCGGCATCCGCGTGCGCCGCGGCTGCACCTTCCACGGGCTGGCCTTCAACATCGCCCCGGAAAGCACGGCGCCGTTCCTGCGGATCAATCCCTGCGGCTACGAAGGCCTGCAGGTGGTGGCGCTGCAGGACCTGGGCGGCCCGTCCTCGCTGGAAGCGGTCAAGCCGGTGTTGCTGGAGGCGCTCGCGCGCCAGTTCGGGCTGGCATTGCGGCATGCCGACGGGTTGCCCGCGCCGCTGGCCGCCTGACAGGCGGTTCTGCGCGATAATCATGCCCATGAGCATCCGGCCATGAGCAGCACGCCCCGCACCATCCCGCTGGCCGTCGTCGCCGAGGGCTCCGCTTCGCTGGAGCCAGGCGCGCGCCAGGTCGCCGACCAGAAGATCGGCCGTTCGCCGGTGGAATTCGCCGAAGCCCCGGTGCTGCGAAAGCCCAGCTGGATCCGCGTGCGCATCCCCAGCGGCAATGCCGTGCAGGCGCTGAAGTCGAAGCTGCGCGAGAACCGCCTGGTCACGGTCTGCGAGGACGCCAGCTGCCCGAACATCCACGAATGCTTCAGCCACGGCACCGCGACCTTCATGATCCTGGGCGACGTGTGCACGCGCCGTTGCAGTTTCTGCGATGTCGCCCACGGCCGGCCCAAGCCCGCCGACGCCGGCGAGCCGCTGCGGCTGGCGAAGACCGTCGCCGACATGGGCCTGAAGTACGTGGTCATCACCAGCGTCGACCGCGATGACCTGCGCGATGGCGGTGCCCAGCATTTCGTCGATTGCATCCGCGAGACCCGCGCGGCCTCGCCCGGCATCCGCATCGAGGTCCTGACCCCGGATTTCCGCGGCAAGGGGCGCATGGAGCGCGCGCTGGGGATCCTGGCCCAGTCGCCGCCCGACGTGTTCAACCACAACATCGAAACCGTGCCGGATCTCTATCGCAACGTGCGCCCGGGCGCGGACTACCAGTGGTCGCTGACCTTGCTGCAGCAGTTCAAGGCGCAGCACCCGGACATCCCGACCAAGTCCGGGATCATGCTGGGCCTGGGCGAAACCATGGAGCAGGTGCAGGCCACCCTGCGCGACCTGCGCGCGCACGACGTGGAGATGGTCACCATCGGCCAGTACCTGCAGCCGTCGCCCGCCCACCATCCGCTTTTGCGCTACTGGACACCGGACGAGTTCAAGGCGCTTGAGGACTACGGCTACTCGCTGGGGTTCTCGCACGTTGCGTCCGGGCCCATGGTGCGTTCCAGCTATCACGCCGATCGACAGGCGGCGGGCATCGCCTGAGCTGGATCGCCCGCGCGCCGTGCCGCG
>Ga0209277_10001351_pt1 | contig 12083 bp, 12 predicted proteins | sample JI81AbrownDNA_FD_187503 | JGI IMG/M metagenome (GOLD analysis project Ga0209277, IMG submission 187503) | Wastewater effluent complex algal communities from Wisconsin, to seasonally profile nutrient transformation and Carbon sequestration -... | ecosystem: Engineered > WWTP > Effluent > Algae... | reverse complement strand
TCTTCAAGATGGAAGACTGGGAGGTATCGATTCTAAACAAAAACAAATAGGTCCAAAACGATCTGATGAGGAGCTATTTACACAATTAATGCAACAAATGGGAATTGGCCTACTTGCCTAATTCAATCTAAAAATTATCTTTCAACCGCAGTTTCAAAAACGAAAGGATTTCATCTCTCGCTTTTATGGTAGGCGACCCTTCCTCGTCGATTAAATGTGCTGTGACTACACTATGTGGACTAACAATCACCTTATCAAAAAATGGCGGGGGTGACGGGTGCGCAGCTTCATCTGGTAAAACTCTTTCAACAAAATGATCACCTAGTTCTTGTTTATATGCATTGAACCTTTCAGCACGACAATGAAAATCTCCCGAGAACCTATACCCGAGCACAGTTAGATTGTCTCGATCCAATCTCGCTTTCACATTCTGCAGCTCATCACGACTCATGTTGATACCAGCAGGATTGTCTAAAGGAAGCGATGGCTGACATAAGACGGGTGCTAACATAGAAGGTTCGAGCATCATGGTTAAGGCAAAATTTCCTGTAAAACACATACCCACTGCACCTACCCCGATCCCACCTGATTCTTCGTGAGCGATTTTCGCTAGACCTCGCAGCCAATCAACGATCGGACTAGATTCATTGGATGCAAGAGTACGAAACTCGGAACTCACACAAGCACGCTTAAATATCACGATTCCCTCACGAACCAGAGGTTCAGCGCCATCCTTTCCAAACAGAGAAGGAATATATACAGTAAAGCCAGCTTCTCTTACCCATCTCGCAAAACGAAGAACATGTGGACTGATCCCTGGCATCTCAGGCATGACAATCACAGCTGGCCCCACACCGGCAATGTAAACTTTTTTACTGATCTCTCCTAATACTACATTACGAGAGGTATAGTCTTCTAAACTGTCTGCTATTTGATTTTCCATAAATTATTCTTACTCCTAAGTTTCTTAGATACTCTTATTCTTAAAGATAAACCTTTTATGGTGTATATACACTATAAATTCATTCAAAGACTTTATTGGACGAATTGATTCCTTCAATCTGCACCACTTTCTAAAATTGCAATTTTCCTTACTGCTGTCAGATTTTTCATGATCTTTTTCAATTCTGATTTACCCAATTTTTCCATTACAGCTTCCTGAGCCTTTTGCCATAACTCTATTCCTTTCGTTAGTTGCATCTCTCCTTTTTTTGTGAGAGAGAGGCTACTCACATTGCCAATTTCTTTTTTTTCCATCAGTACTAAACCATCTCGCTTTAGTATTTCTAAACTTCTTTGTAATGTAGTTCGATCAATATCCGTTACACGCGCAAGCTCTGTAATGCTCTGATTCTCTTCATAGGCAATACTCATAAGAACCGTAAATTGTGTGATGCGCAATCCCGCAGGTTTAAGCATAAAATCATAATAAGTGGTTATCAGCCTACTCGTTCTTCGAAGGCTCATATTCAGACAAGAAAGACCAAATCGTTTGATTTCTTTTTGTGAATATTTCACGGAATCACCTTAGTACTATTAAAAATAGTGCATATACACATTATATGTCAATACCGAATTAATACTTCCCTAGGAAATTCCTTTTTTTAGCTTTGTTTTCATGAATCAGGAAAAATTGGCAAAACACACAAAAACTGGGAATCTATACGAAATTCTAGGCGAAGCAAAAAACTGCACCAATGGAACAAATGATGGCCAAATCATGATCCTGTACAAAAATCATTCTCAGTTTTTTGTCAGAGATAAAAAGGAATTTTTTGAAAAGTTTACACTCGTTTGATATCAAATGATGATTCGCTCGATCCTCTTTTTTCATTTCGGTGTGCCCAAAAGGAACTTGGGAACCCTATTCGGGACAGAAAATCTCACGAAACATTTGTTATATGTTGCTTTTGCCTCCAAGTTACCTATTTATGGATAAAAATTGGCGACATCTATTGACAATTGTCAATAAAACGGATTCCTTTTCTATCAAATTGTTCAAGAAATAAATTCTTGAAATTACAATGCACATCTAGCATAAGTTTTTTACGTCTATTATAATATGCAGATGTTAAAGGAAATATGGCGAAATATTCTTCTTCATGAAGAATATTTTCAAAAAGGAGATCTTCATCCGTTCCAAAGAGAACACAACTACAAAACGTTCGCTCTGGGTAGCATTCCTATCTTTTTCCTTTCCTTACTCTTTGTGTTGCAGAATTATTTTCTCCCAGATTTATATACAAAGAATCCATTTGGATCAGTCTCTTTCCTTTTTGTTTTCTCGATTCTTGTGATCACAAGTACTTCGTTTCTTGCTCTGTCTTTATTCCTACACTCCCTTCAAAACAAAGAAAAAGAAATCCAAGTCTTAATATTTTTTTATTCCTTATTTCTCCTTACGTGTGGTGCCGTTTTAAGTGCTCTCAGTCTTTTTGATGACAGGGACCTAACGGGTTATATCCTTTTACTTTTTTCTATCTCTATACTTTACTCTGGACCACCCTTACTCTATATCCTTTTTCAGATTTGGGCTAGCTTCAATTTTTTTGGGCTCGTATATTGTCTTGGACTTCCCCAGTCATTGGATCTATTCTTGAACATTTTATCCATCTCAGTGATTGGACTTTTTATGAGTGCAGTGGTTCAATTCAGTCGGATCCAAAATCAGATTCTAACCATAAACTTAAAAGAATCGAATCGCAAGTTAAACGAAATTTCGGTCCGGGACCCATTAACTCAACTGTACAATCGAAGATTTTTCGTAGAGTTTTTAGAAAACCGAATCCATTACTGCAGAAGAATGCGAGAGCCGTTACTTGTCATGTTAATCGATGTGGATAATTTCAAACATGTGAATGATCGTCTAGGGCATTTGATCGGCGATCAGGTCTTAGTTGATCTGGCGAATATCATTCGCTCCGCAGTGAGAGATTCTGATATCGTTGCTCGTTATGGAGGTGAGGAGTTTATTGTCGTTCTTCCGAATGCCAACCTGGAATCGGGAACAAATATCGGAGCTAGGATTTTGACTCTATGCGAGAATCATCAGTTTGAAAATGTCCCTTGGAGCATAACGGTAAGCGCCGGTCTCGCTGAATTGACAGATGGAGATAATTCTGTATCCTTACTGGCAAGAAGCGACCATTTTCTTTACAAATCAAAAGAACACGGTCGAAACCAAATTAACTTTGAATGAGCGACTAGGACTTTTTAAAATCCCCAGGGCTGACGATCATTCGTTTCTGGATCACTTCATTTAGAACTTCAACAAGTTCTTGGAATTCGTCATCTCTACGTATTCGAACTTTCTCGAGCGGTTCCCCAGCAGCCATCCTTTTTAAGGATCTTTTGATACTAAAAACTGGACCTGCCATCTTATGAGATTTGAAAATGGAAAAGATTGAGATCAAGATCAAGTATAACACGGATAAGGTGACAACTGCGTTAAACTGAATGGTATACATGTTCAATTGGTGGTCATAATTCGGAAGAAAAATTTCCCTTGGCACATACTTTACCTTTTCTTCACCAGGAGCCGCCCCCTCATTTTCTACTTTCCAATAAACGACCTGAGCATCTTGTCTGAGTCGAAAAACGGCTCCGCCATCATATTTTGATTTATTGAGCCAATAGAGAAAAACAAGAGTCACGGCAACACCAGAAATGAAAAGGAGAGAAAAGTGTAAGAGAAACTTAAACTGAAACTCTTTGTCGATGATGTATTTGAAGCGGTAAGTTTTTTTATATTCAGGTGCCATGAATGAATGGAATCTCCCTTGATACAATCGGTCAAGTGAAGTCTAACAGGGAATGCTAATTTGTCAAAAAAGTTATGACGATTAACGTATTTTTTCAGTTTCTAGAATTTTTCCGATCGGTATTTCCATTGGACCATCAAGACTTTCTAACTGCAAATGCGTCGCTGACTGTCCCATGATGACACCACGGTATTCCGTTCCGTCTTCCATTCGCACTAATTCTAAACGTGAATACTCCTCATACAATTTGGCTTCTCGTGCTAGGGAAACTTGTGTCTGCAGTGCCTTCATTTCCTTATCATCTTTTGGCAGGATCGTGGAAGGTATAGATGCCACATGATCAGAAATCTGAATTTGTTTTCCAGGTTCTAAAACAGATTCTGTCGCCTCTGGCGATACGATGGAAACAGATCCGTCGCGAACAGCTATGGTATGTTTGCTTTTACCGTCATAACTGACGCTAAATGTAGTCCCTCGGACAACGGTTCCAAAATCTCCTGTGGCGACTTGGAAACTAGAGTCTTTTTTCAGTTTTCCAAGCGTAAACAGGACTTTTCCCTTCCAAACACGGATCAACTGTTGAGTAGAATCAAACATGGATTTCGAATCGACAATTTCAATCTCGGTTTCTGGGAGAACACGCAAATAGACATGATTGGCGAAAGTCAGATCCAAGGATCCCGCTTTTCCGACAATCACTCGCTCGCCGGCAACAACCTCGCTCCCCTTCGCTAAGGGGGATTCCGAAGCATCCGATTTACGAAGATAATTTTTCCCTTTTGACTGGGAGATGAATCCTATCACTAACTCAAATTTAGGCCCAGGAACGCTCGCGAATGCAGGTGCAACCTCTGCTACTTGGACTTTCGATTCTCCAACTGGTCCTCGATTCAAGAGGAATACAAGACTCAAAGAAGCAGCAGCCAAAAGACCAGTGCCGATCCAAATTTTGTTTCGTTTGGGAAATGCAATCAGATTCGGACGTGATTTTGGCGCTTCATAAAGTTCTGGGTATTTTAAACTCCGACGCGAAAGTTCATCCCAAGTAGGGAATGTTTGCGAAAGAGTAACACGACTCAGGTGACCAAGCTTTGTTTCCAATTCCTTAAATTTTTCTGGATTTTCTTCTGGTTTCATAGGATCAATCCGGAATGAGATTTTCTCGTAAGGCAATGGCTTGTAACTTTTCTGTAGCTCGTATCACCAAACGAGATGCAGTGGATATAGAAACACCTAGGATATCAGATATCTGAGCCAATTGAAATCCTTCGACATTTTTCAATAAGATGGCACTTCTTTCATCTTCTTTTAACTCAGTTAAAAAACTATATAGCCTTTCTTCTAAATCTTGTAACTCCGCCACTTTTTCGAGCTTCGGGTTATGACTATGGAGTTCAATGTCTTCTGTGTGGAGTTCACGTGTTGTGGAGAATTTTTTCGAATAATTGATGGAAAGATTTCTTGCAATGGTATACAGAACCATGACTGACTTTTCTTCTGAAAGCCCAGCTGTTCCGTAGTGTTTGTGAAAGCTTAAAAAGCTATCCTGCATCAAATCCATTGCTGTGTCCGCATTCTGTGTATATTTATAAAGAAAATCATAAATCCTCTTATGACTTCTTTCATAGATTTGGCTCATCGAGACCTGATTCTCAGACACAATACGGAGTATGGCCGTTGATTCCATCCACTGACAAGTAAAATCTATTTCCCTTTATGCTTTAGACAACAAATTAGCCGAGTCTCATTTTCACAAAAATGTCAATTTTCTTTCTGAAGGGCATTAAATGCTGCATTTTTGTACGCACCAATCATCGTCGGGTAATTAAAAATGTGCTCGGTAAAGTACTCGATCGGCGCTTTTAAGTTCACAATGCATTGTCCAAGTGCGATCAATTCTGTGGCCTTATCTGAAATTATGTGTACACCTAGAACTCGTCGGGTCGGTTTGTCGTAAAGGATCTTTACCATTCCGTCACTATCCCCACTGATTTGTGCTCGTGTGATCGTATCGAATTTGGCAACGCCAACACCGAAATCGACACCTCTTTGTTTTAAAGTCTCCTCAGACGGGCCGATGGTAGCGATCTCAGGTAAAGTATATATTCCAATTGGAAAACTTTCTGCATCCACCGGGTGAGGAGCACCACCAAAAATATGTTTGGCGACATAGGCACCCTGGTACATCGAAACAGAGGCAAGTGATGGAAATCCGATTACGTCTCCGCAGGCATAAATATTCTTTACGTCAGTTTGATAATTTTCGTTAACCAAAATTTGTTTCCGATCGTTAACTTTTACTCCGATCGTTTCGAGCCCTAAATTGTCTACATTCCCTACCCTACCTCTAGAAATCAGGACTTGGTCAACTACCAAAGTCTCTCCTTTATCGGTCGTTAATTGAACCGATTTCCCGTCAGGCATTTTTTTGTAAGATTGAATGGATCGGCTGGTATAAATCTGTATTCCCGCATTGCTCATGTACTGCGACATTGCGGCAGATATTTCCTGGTCTAAAAATCCTAAAATTCGTTCCTGGGAATCAAAAAGGTGCACCTTGATTCCGATATGCGAAAAAATGGTCGCATACTCAGAACCTATGATACCAGCTCCTATGACAGCTATGGATGACGGCATATTTTTAATCGAAAAGAGCCCATCGCTATCATAAATCAAACCATCCTCAAACGGAATATTCTCATTTGCAGGACGTCTTGGTGAACTTCCCGTTGCAATGAGAATGGAATCTGTTTCATAAATTTTTTTTCTGCCACCTGCATCTGTAACCTCTACCGTATGAGGGTCTAAGATTTTTCCCCAGCCTGTGAAAGTGGTCACACGATTTTGGATCATCTGTTCTCGTGTTACATCCTCTTCCTTTTCAATCACTGTGGAGGCTCTATGCATCAACTCTTGTAACGTGAGCTGGTTGGAAGTGGGTGTTTGCAATCCGTGAATATTTGATAGTTTCAGATTACGATAGAATCGGCTCGTTTCTTGGAGTGCCTTGGATGGGATTGTACCCCAATGCACACACCCACCACCCAGATACGGATCCTTTTCGATGAGGGCAGCTTTTTTACCCATTTTTGTAGCTTGGATGGCACATTTTTGTGCAGCGGGACCGCCGCCAATTGCGATGATATCGAATCGATTGATAGACATATTATATTAAGAACTCTTTGACTTTATCGTAACCGTGCAGAACAAAAACAAGCAAGTTCTCTTTTGAATCACTCAAAACAAATAAATTATCAGAAGATCGAAATGCTTGCCTTACAAATCCAACCAAGATTCCTTCAAGAATATCTTTATGTCCATAAAAACCATTCTAGAATCAATACAAAATTTAGTTATTTTTCTCGAGAGGATCTGGTTGATCCTTTCCAGTGGAATCAGAGCCAAATTAGCCTGGTTCACTGGAACTCTCATTGTCATTACGATCCTAGCTCTCTCCATTTTAACGGTAAAACAACAAACAGAAATTTTAACTGAGAGTTACGAAAAACAAGCTGCCGTATCTCGTAACTTTATTGCAAGCCTCGTTTTAGAAATTGAAAATATCTCTCAGAATTTAATTCGAATCGAGGAGTTTCGAAATCGAATCGCCAAACAAAGAGAAGAGTTAAAAAAATACAGAACCCAAAGTGTCACAGAAGAAAAAAAAAGTGTTTCTCTTTTCGGTTTTAAGACAAATCTTTTCGGCGCGCTGGGGAAGGAGACAGTCACTAAACATGTAGATACTTTTTATTCCACATATCTAACAGGTGGGGAGATTTCGCTTCTTGAAAAAAAAACGAGGGAACAACTAAACCAAGCAGGCAAACATCCATTAACTGAACAGGAATGGAAACGTCTGCAAACGCTGGCAAAATCATTCGTTGAATCGGAAGCTACATCACTTGCCATTCTCACGCAAATCCAAGAAAAAAAAGAGAAACTGGCACCCAGCGAAAGAAGTAAATTGGAAACAAAACTGAGAAGTACTGAAAAAACTGCTCGGAAGTCGCGCTCAGAAATTGATCAAAATATTGCAAAAATATTCGCGAGCACGCGGAAACGGAAGTTGGAAGAATTGGGACTTGATACAAATCTGTTTCGCATCCAAACATTTCCAGTTTTTACAAATAACTCTGGTGAATTGCCCAATGTTTCTTTTGATACAAAAATATTAGATCCTCATTCTTTGCTTTCTAAATTAGAAAGCCATGAAGCACTAACAACAGCTTTACGGGAATCAATACTTTCTTTTACAAAATCACTAGTTACAGCAAAGGACGGCAAAACCGCTGCCATCACCTGGGAGGACAGGGAAATTCAATCATTGCATTCTCCGCTGTTTAAGAATCCTGGATCAACAAAACGTGCACAAAACTTATATTTAGCTCGTAACCATTTGGGTGATTTTCACCAAGTCGTTAAAGAAGACGCAGAGATCACAAAAACAATTCAATCCATTATTCCTAAATTAAGAAGTCGAATTGCGAGTCTCAAACGAGCAAAACCACCCATTCCACCCTATAGAGATAAAGAATTCAAGAAACTATACGTTTCTTATAATGAAGCGATTGAAAAACGTAACCAATCCTTCGATTTACTGGCACTTGAGAAACAAATTTCACCAGAGGAATTCGAATCCAAAGAAACCATGCGAAGCATTCGAGATAGCGCGTTAGAGGACTGGATCCTACTGAAATTTAAGACAGATCTAACGGAGTATGATCGGTATTATGGGAACAATGTTGATTTAAATTTTTATAGATCTCGCTTTAAATCCATTCGTCTTTGGATTTCCGAAGCAACTTCCGAAACCCCAAAGGAACCATTAAAACGTCTATTTCCAGAGGGGACATTCGCACATTCGAGAAGTGAAGCGGAGGAAATTTTATGGAAATTGGACAGCTTGCCATTGTATGGTGATGACAACCAAACTTTAAGCCGAGAAATACTCTCTGTTAATTTTTCAGGTCTGATTCGAACACTCGTAGACAGAACAGATGGAATACACGCGATAGAAAAAAATAGAAACCAAGTCATTCTGTCAGCATTTAGTATATGTTTTTTTTCCATCATACTTGCTGTTTTTATCTCAGGTGTGGTTGTCCAAAAAATTAAACATATCATTCAAAGTGCAGAAGATGTTGGAAGAGGAAATTTGGAGGTGGTTTTCGAACATGGCGGAAATGATGAATTTGGAAATTTGACAGTTTCTCTCAACCAAATGGTTTCCGGACTAAGAGAAAGGGACAAGATGCGTGGAGTTCTTGGCAACATGGTCGATCCTGTAGTTGTCGGTGAAGCATTAAAAGATTTAGATGCATTAAAAAGAGGAAGTGAAAAGGTGATCACGGCTTTTTTCTCCGATATAGCTGGATTCTCCTCAATTTCGGAAAAACTAAAACCGTACGAACTCGCAAGTTTGTTAAACGAGTATCTTTCTGCGATGACGTCGATCTTAAAAAACTATGATGGAGTATTGGATAAATATATTGGAGATGCCATTGTGGGTATTTTTAACGCTCCTATAGATGTAGAGGATCATTGTCTCAAAGCTGTTTTTGCGAGCTTAGATATGAAAACACGGATGGAGGAACTAAAAAAAGTTTGGCGAGACAAACAACAATATGTTCCCGAAGTTTATACAATGAGCTTCCGCATTGGTCTGAATACAGGTCCAAGCAAGGTAGGCTTTATGGGAACTGACGCTCTTGCCTCCTATACTATGATGGGAGACACAGTCAACCTTGCCGCAAGATTGGAAGCCGCAGGAAAAGACTACGGGGTGTGTATTCTGGCATCCAATGTCGTTTACGAAACGGTTAAGGAAAAGATTTTTGCGCGAAAATTAGATCTCGTCCGAGTGAAAGGTAAATCCGCGCCAGTCGTTTTGTATGAAATTATATGTCGCTTAGGAGAAGAGTCCGAAAAGGATCGTGATTTTGTGGATTATTACGAAGAGGGGTTGTTTGCTTACATCAACAAGTTCTGGTCAGATGCCATTCAAAAGTTAGACCTTGCTGAAAAAACAATTGGTAAAGCAGATCCTGCCTGCCAAATATTACGGGAGCGTTGCCAAACATACCTGCATTCTCCTCCTCCCCAAGAATGGGACGGCGTATTCACGAGAACACACAAATAAGAATTTCTAGGATCAAAACCAAAAACTGTCTAAGTTATAGAATCAGATTCTAACTCATTATGAAAATCAAACTAAAACGTCTCAAAGAACCATTTGTACTCGAAGCTGAAAACGAAATTGGCAACAAACTGATCCTCGATGCATCTCCCGAAATCGGCGGATCAAACAGTGGGCCAAGGCCGATGGAACTGCTCCTCATGGGACTTGCGGGATGCAGTAGCATCGATGTTTTGATGATTCTTGAAAAACAAAAAGTTAAGGTCATTGACTACTCTGTTGAAGTTGATGCAGAACGTGAAAAAGTAGATCATGCGAATCTCTTTAAAAACATTCACTTGAAATTTAAAGTCAAAGGTGCTCTGGCAGAAGAACAAGTCAGACGAGCGATCGATTTAAGTTTAGAAAAGTACTGTTCCGTGGCAAAAACCTTAGAAAAAACAGCAAAAATTACTTATGAATTTGAAGTGATTCTATAAGATCACTTTTGTTCGTTTAACTTCCAACTATATTCATTGTAATCAATGAGTGCATCTGCTTTGATTTTGTCCGAAAAACCATCTTGGATAAATTCGATGAGCGTACCTTTTTTTGTAAAATCATCTTGGAACCATTTGAAGATTTGGCTCAGCATCAAAATATTCTTATCTGTATTGTATGAATTTTTACTTGGGGTATTTAAAAATATAAGTTTAGCATTCTGCAATTGTTTTTCCAGAATTGGCGCAGAATAAGCATCTGTACTTAATACAGGGCACCCAAACGAAGCGCATACGATCGCAAAATGAATCCTTGGTTCATCAAAATCTTTTCTGAGTTTTTCATGTTCGATCCAATCGAGTGTGCGTGTTTTCCCAATGAGTTTAAAAAACTCTTTTTTCCATGGAGTCCCGCGAAGTAAATTTAACTTGGAAAAGGGAGAACCGATATCCGTGATACTTTTAACGGGGTAGTGATCCAAAATCAGTCGAATCGTAAAGGCATTGTACGCATTGATTAAAAAGGCTAGTTTTTGATTTGATGAAAAGGAATTGTATTCATTTTCCGTAACTCGAGAAAGAGATTCAAGATATTGATTTAAACTCGCCTCTTCCTTCTGGATGGCTCTATAGTTCACAAGTCCATTTGCCACATGCTTTTTTAAAAGAATATCCCATGATTTGTGGGTATGATCAACACCCTCCGAAAAAATCGGAGTGAATAGGAAAAAAGAGGCCAAAATACTGATGAAAAGAATATTCATATTGAAAGTCCTATTTGTCCAAATACATTCCGTAAGCAAAAAACAAGCATCCTATTTTTAGAAACAGAGGACGCTGGATTTGACAAAAAGGACACTCCTATCGATGGAACAAAAAAACAATCGTATGTTTGTTTAGGATAAACTGTTTAAATAGCGACTCATTCCTTGGATAACAACGGGAGGGATTTCATGTGCCCCAGGGAATCCAATAAACTCTCCTAACAATCCTGCTTCTCGTAACATCTTTTCCAGACTTTTTGCCCCAGCAAAACTAAGAACCGGATCATATTCACCATGGGATTGAAAAAATCGGAGATTAGATTTTTTTGGAGCCAGACTTGACCAAAGTGTCTCATTCAATAAGGCTCCAGACAGGATCATGAGACCTTTAGGAGTCACTTCTGATCTCAAAACCAGATCTGTCGCAAGCATCGCTCCTTGGGAAAAACCACCCAAGATGAGTTGATTCCATGGCACCCCCAAAGCTTGTATCATGAGAAGTGCGGCATCTCTGGCCACTTGCATGCCATCTGGATCCTTATCTGCAAATGTTCTCATCGTTCGTGTGCGCATCGCCTCCTCTAATGCCGCCATGTCAATCGGGAACCATGCCCTTCCCACATAACCGGGCATCAGTGGAATTTTCAGATGGCCATTGGCAAATACCCAATTGAACTTTTGATCTGTCGTAAGTACATCATGAATAGGAAACAAGTCGAATGCACTGGCACCGTATCCGTGAAAAATAACAACGGTAGGTGCATCGGAGTCGCCTTTAACGCGTAAAACATCTAAGGTTCCTAACTTTTCTAATTCATCTTCATTATCAGCTAACATTTATTTAATAATTCCTTTTTAATGACTTGAAAATAATTCAAGTTGTCCATCATTTACCGGATCGGATAAATTCAAATTCGTAACTGAGATCCCGATCAACCGGATC